>Ga0209691_1001253_pt1 | contig 15453 bp, 12 predicted proteins | sample YNPMSBMetaG_FD_187120 | JGI IMG/M metagenome (GOLD analysis project Ga0209691, IMG submission 187120) | Anoxygenic and chlorotrophic microbial mat microbial communities from Yellowstone National Park, USA - YNP MS-B MetaG (SPAdes) (version 2) ... | reverse complement strand
ACTGGCAGCATTTCACCGCTGATGAGCGTGCTGCCTTTCGAGTGGCTGCATTTCTGAACACGCAGACACCGCCTGACGCCCTGATCGAAACCTACGAAAGCGAATTGCACTTCCTGCTCGACCGCCGTTACCACTATCCGCCGGATCAGACACACGTCGATCTGAACCGGCGCAGTCTGCTTGGGCAGGATACGCCGGTTGCGTATGAACCGCCGGCGGTCTACCCTTCTTACCTGGTGGTGGGACGGTTTGCGGCGGGCAACGGGCTGTATGACGCAGCGCTCGCGTCGGGTGCTTTCCGCGAAGTCATGCAGGACGGGCGGTACACGGTGTACGAACGGATACGGGAATAAACCGGCGGTGGGGCAGTTATGGCAACGCTGGCAACCGAACGTTCCGCCGGTAAGCAGCGACCCCTCGATGACTCTTCTGCTGGCGCATACTCTTTGTCAGCAGCGCAGTGTTCTGTGGATGGGCGAACTGCGGCTTATATTAGCAGAGGACATCTCTGAGAGTTGCCTCGAATTCTTTCACCATTCTTTCTACTGTGAAACGGCTTTGCACTCTTTGTTGACCCGCACGTCCAAGTCTGGTGCGTAGATCCCTGTTCTCCAGGAGAGTGACGATAGCGTTGGCTATTGCCTGCTCGTTCCCCGGATGCACTAGCAGACCTGTCTCCCCATCGGCTACGATTTCTGGCAAGGCTCCATGGGTAAAAGCGACCACAGGTTTGCTCATAGCCATTGCCTCTATGTTGACCAGACCGAAAGGTTCCGGGTCTCCTGGATGAACGAAGACATCCATTGCCGCCAGCGCCGGGCGTACATCCTCCAGCTGACCGGTGAAAATCAGGCAATGTTCCAACCCCAGGGAATGGGCCAGTTGACGGAGTTGCCTCGGATAGGTCTCTCCTTCATCCAAAGGTGTGCCTCCCACCACTATTCCCCAGACCTCTGGCACCTTCTTTTGCACTCGAGCCAGCACCCTCAGGAAGCAATCCTGACCTTTCCAGGGACGCAGCCGTCCCACCATGCCAATGACCAATGCCTGTTGGGGAATTCCGTAGTGCCTGCGAAAGGGTTGGCCCTCTATTTGGGGATCATAGTGTTCAACCTCAACGCCATTGTAGATGACCATTACTTTTTCCCGGCAGGGAAGATGACGGGCAGTGGCTTCGGAATTCGCAATGACCCTGACTGCTGCCCGGCAGAGCAATTGTTTGACAAGGTAATCAACCCATAGACGTCGGGGTCTGGATTCGGAAAGCCAGAAGTCGCGCATATACCAGACAAATGGGGCCTGGATGAGGCGTGCAGCAGGTGCAGCGTAAAGGGCAGCGCGGACGGTATTGGCAATCAGGATGCGCGCACCAATCTTTCGGGCGACCCTCGTAATGTCCCATACCCCACGCAGCCAGTCCACCGGCGCGCGGATCGACCTGCGTAACCGGGGCATGGACACAATATGCACCGACACCCCCAATGCCGTCGCTTTCTCCGCCAGGCGCCCGCCCGTGCAGGCTACATGAAGCTGCCAGCGAGAGTAGTAGTGCAGGTGTTTGAGCAGCAACAGCAGACTTTGTTCAGCCCCGCCCAGGGCAGGAGCGTGATCCAGGAAAAGGACGGGATCAGCCATAGGTCTTCCACCAGAAAGCCAGGTGAAGGAGAGTCCAGAGTTCGCGAGCATAGTCGCGCCGTCCTGCCAGATGCAAATGTGCCATTCTTCGGATCGGTTCAGGGCGCAGGAACTGCCAGAGGGGAGAAGCATCAGCCAGAGCGTGTTCTAGAGAAAGTCGTAGTGGCTTGCGAAGCCATGCCCCGATAGGAACCTCAAAGGCGTGCTTGGGACGATGGGCCACTTCTGGCGGGAGAAGGTCAGCGAAGGACCGACGCAGGAGCCATTTGCTCATGCCCTTTTGCCGATGCCAGCCAGGAGGAATGCGCGCAGCCAGCTCCACCACCTCTCGATCCAGAAAGGGCACCCGGGCCTCCAGTGAGGCCAGCATCGTGACCCGGTCAGCCTTGACCAGCGGGTCTCCCTCCAGCCAGACCTTAAGGTCCAGTTCCTGCATGCGGTTGCTGGAAGGAGGGAGATGAGTTGCCAGCATATCTTCCAGGTCGGCCCGGGGCGCCATCGCTGCGAGATGAGCCAGCCAGTCGGGGCAATACCACGTCTTCCGCTCCTCAGCCTGGGAGATGCTGGAGAGGATGCTTTCGGCATAGAGGGTGCCAAAATCAGGGGATAGGAGAGCCAGCGTGCGGTGTCGTCCGCGGCGTCCGCTGAGCAACCGTTGGGTCAGGTAGCGAAGGGAACGGGTCAGGAAGGCGGGGAGGGGCAGGGGACGAGGCCAGCCGTACCAGCCGTAGCCCTGAAAGAGTTCATCAGCCCCTTCGCCGGTGAGCACGACGGTGACATGCTGGCGGGTCTGGCGTGCCATAAGCCAGGTAGGGAGAGTGGCTGGATCGGCGAAAGGCTCATCGAGTTGCCGGGCCAGTTCGGACCATTCCTGCGCCACATCAGCATCTACGGCGATCTCCGTGTGGGCTGTGGCGAAGCGTTCGGTCACCCGGCGGGCGTAGCCTGATTCATCAAAGGCATCCCACTCAGGGAAAATGACAGTGAACGTGCGCACGGGTTCCGCTGAAGCGTGTGCCATCAGGCCGACGAGGATGCTCGAGTCAATACCGCCGGAGAGGAAGGCCCCCAGGGGCACATCGGCGATCATCTGGCGATGCACTGCAGCAGTAAGAATCACGCGCAGACGTTCTGGCCAGTCCTGGCTGTCGGCTTCGTCTGGGGCAATGGAGAGATCCCAGTAGCGTTCGACCCGCAGCGGCTCTTCCGCGCCGAGGATGAGCCGACAGGCTGGGGGAAGTTTTCGAACGCCCAGATATATCGAGCGAGGAGCGGGAATGTAGCGAGTCGCCAGAAACCAATCCAGGGCCAGAGGGTCTATTTCCCGCTGCCAGCCGTCTACTGGAAAGAGGGCTTTCATCTCGGAGGCGAAAGCCAGACCTCCGCATGCCAGGGGTGCATAGTAGAGGGGTTTGATGCCCAGGTGATCTCGGGCCAGGAGCAGTCGTTGCCTGCGCATGTCCCATACGGCGAAGGCGAACATGCCGTTGAGATGAGTGGGGAGTCCATCTCCCCATTCCTCATAGCCGTGGACCAGCACCTCAGTATCGGATTGGGTCGTGAAGCGATGCCCCTGCTTCTGGAGTTCGGTCCGTAGTTCCCGGTAGTTGTAGATTTCGCCATTGAAAACGACAGCAATACTGCGATCCTCGTTGAACATCGGCTGGTCGCCAGTGTGCAGGTCAATGATGGCCAGGCGACGCATCGCCAGTCCGACCGGGCCCTCCGTAAAGTAGCCCTCGCCATCAGGGCCGCGGTGGGTGAGAGCGGTATTCATACGACGGAGGAGGTCGTGCTCAACGGGTTGGACAGTAGAGGAGTAAACCCCACAGATGCCGCACATTTCGTCCTCTTAGCCTGGCCAGGCCAGGATATGAGATGGGAACATGGGACCAGCGACGGTCCTGCCCTCCAGGTCCATCAGGGTATACTCGCTTTCAAGCAAAAATTGGACAGCCATCTGGCCTTCCTCCCCGTGTAACTCTATCAGGCATACCGGCCGGTCTCGCTGCAGGAGGTGACGCATCCCGAGAAAGGCAAGATACTCGGCTCCTTCAATGTCCATTTTGATAAAATTCACGCGTGGTCCCTGGGCAAAGTACTGATCCAGCGCAACAGCCCGGACCTTCAGGGAACGATGGACTGGACTTGCCCGCACAATGCTCCACTCGGTGGTATAGTATGTTGGAGCGTTCAGGTACACAAATGTCTGGCTGCCGTCTGAAACAGCCAGGTTTTCCACTGTCACTCTAACGGTCAACCCATTTAGAGCCATATTCTCTTGCAACCAGCGGAAATTTTCTGGATGTGCCTCAAAGGCGAAGACACGGCCCTTCTCGCGAGCCAGATGTACCATCAGCAACGTAAAGTAGCCCAGGTGGGCGCCAACATCTACACATACCCACCCTGGTTGGACTAAGTGAATAATAGCCTGAGCAACCAGAGACTCATAAGGCTTTTCCACATAGGCACCGAACACGCCAGGACCCGTCATTCGATACCCTGATAGAGACCCAGGGAGATCCCAGGCAATCTCATCTACCACTCGAAACCATCTGAATGTCCGTAGCCAGCGCTTGAGCAAGTTTGGGAATAAGCGGCGGAAAAGTTTGTATACAGGGTAAAATCTCAACATTGTCCGATGACCTCGCTTACCCTTTGTTGACCAGACCGATGACGTTCTCATAATCTCCGGGCAATCCAGCTAAAGGTATCAGTCTGCGCCTTCTCAGGGCATAGAAAGCATATCCCAGGTTGCGAAGATAATCCAGGACCTTTTCCGGCTCATCCCCAAAAGCCCGCTCCCGCTCGCGGTCTAGTTCGACAATCAAGAGGGGGTGGAATTGGGATAACGTCTCCTGCGCCCCTCGAAGCACCTGACCTTCCGCGCCTTCTACATCGATCTTCATGACATCTACGCGAGGCAGCGCTGCTTCGCGCACGATCTGGTCTACTGGAAGCACTTCCACATCGATCACACTATCACCGGATCGATTTGTTGGAAGCAGTCTACTGTCGGAAAACTGGTCAGACGACACCAGAGAAGATCTCCCTGGCGTTCGGCCCGCAGCCAGGTTCAGCGCCCGAACATTGCTCAGACGATTCAGGCAAATGTGGGACTGCAAGCGTTGATACGATTCGGGGTGAGGCTCAAGGGCGATCACGCGACCTGCTGGCGCGTATTTGGCTGCCAGCAATGTGTATTGGCCAATATAGGCGCCCACATCCAGGACAACGCTGTCTGTCTGCAGGGAGCGGATGAAGAAGTGTGCCAGCGGAGCTTCATAGAAGCCCAGGCAGTAAATGTTATAGTCCACCCAAATGCGTGAGCGAAGCGTTATTCGTAATGTCCGGTCCAACGTAACCGTAACCTCAGTATCTGGCGCTGTCAGGCGCTGGTACAGCCAGAGGGCCAGACGATAAGCGCCCCGCTGAACCGGGCTGTGGAGCGCATACCATCGCAGTGCTTGCATCCAAAAGGGAACGTTCGTCACGCGCTATTCTCCAGAACTCGGTGATACACTTCAAGCGTTCTCAGGGCATTCTGCTCCCAGGTGAACGCTCGGGCTCGCTGAAAGCCGCGCTCCCGCAGGTCGCTGGCCAATGCCGGGTCTTCCAGCACCTGGGCGATGGCTTCGGCGATGGCTTCGGGACTGCGGGGGTCTACCAGCAGGCCAGCATCGCCAACCACTTCGGGCAACGAAGCGGCATTGGCGGCCACGACCGGTGTACCACAGGCCATCGCCTCCAGCACCGGCAGGCCGAAGCCTTCGTAAAGCGAGGGCAACACGAAAACATCGGCCACGTTGTAAAGCCCAACCAGCTCCTCTTCAGATACACGGCTCATTTGCCGGACGTGATGCTCCAGCCCTGAACTTTCAAGCAAGCGGCGCTGGGCGGGCGTGAAGACGCCCCCCACCTGAATGAAGTGAAAGGCGACCCTCTGTCTGTTCAGCAATGCCAAAGCAGTCAGGAGTCTTTCCATGTTCTTCCGTGGCTGACAGTGCCCGACGTGGAGGACAACTTTTGCTTTGCTCAGGCCCAGTCTCTCCCGCCATTCGTTGACTTGTGCAGGTAGCGGGCAGAAGGTAGAGTCTACACCCAACGGTATTGGAGTGATATTTCTCGGGCTCTTGTTTGTATGGGACAACAACTCACGTTTTGTGAAATCCGAGTCGGTAATCCACTGAAGGGCGTGTTGCGCGCCCTTCCAGGCTATCTGCCAGGCCAAACGGCTCACGCCAAGGGAATGGCCAGGAAAGAATAGAGGAGCCACATCGTGTATCGTCACCACCGTCCGATCCCTGTCCAGTCCCCAGAGCAGGTGACCATAAGAGTGGTCCAAGACGTGATACACGTCGGCAGCGAAACGCCGGGCCCAGAGAGGATACCAGCATAGCCGCCACAGAGGAAACAGGCGTCCGCGCAGGCCTATCGGTGGATCGGGAGGGACCAGCAGGCGAAATTCATGCTCGGGCGCAATCTGTTGCAATGCCCTAAAGAGCGAACGGGCATAGCGATCCATGCTGGGCCAGTTTTCTCTGGGGCTATCGGCGAACAGAACCACACGCATCCAGAATCTCCTGCCAGAAAAGCCACGTCTTTTGGGCAATTCGTTCATTGGTGAAATGGGCTAAAACCTGTTCTCTTCCCCTGCGCCCAATGGCCACCCTTTCGGCCTCAGATGAGCGCAATCGCTCTATGGCCCGGGCCAGAGCGTTGGAATCCCCTTCTGGTATGACGATCCCAGCATCTCCGATGACTTCGGGGATCGCCCCCGAATCGGAGCCGATGACCGGCACCTGGCAAGCCATCGCCTCTATCAGGACGTGGCCGAACTGCTCCTTCCAGCGCGGGGTCGTCAGCGAGGGAAGCACCAGGACATCCATTGTGTTGATATAATCGGGTACTACAGTGTGAGAGACTGTCGGCACCCAGACCACCCGTCTATCCAGTCCCATATCTTTGACTCGCTTCAGCCACTCCTCGCGAATGGGTCCTTCCCCCACCAAAAGGCATTGCCAGTCACTATCCAGGAACGCCAGGGCTTCCAACAGAGTCCACAGGCCCTTTTCCGAAACCATCCGTCCCACGTACCCGATCGTAAAAGTTCTCAGGCCCAGTTGCTGTCGCAAAGCCTCATTGCGGGAGGGGTAAAAACGTTCCGGATCCACGCCCAACTGCGGAATCGTGGCAATAGGGCCGACAAAGCCTGCCTCCCGTAGCCGTCGGGCTGCCTCTTCCGTACCTGCAATAGCGCCATCGGCCCTTCGCAAGTTGAAACGGCGGATGAAGGAAAAGGGCCACCGAGGCCTGATCGGCAGGTTTTCCCAGGAGAAAAAGACCATCGGACATTTCAACTGGTGTTTAAGCAGCAAGACTTCCAGAAGCGCCGGTGAAAGAGGCTCCTCGTCCACCTGGATCAAATCCGGCCCAAGACGTCGAAGGATATGCCACAGCCTCCATGGATGAAAGGTAAAACCCGAGAGCCGACCTGTGCCCCAGGCGGGTACAAGGAAGTGAGGCCAGCGGGCAGACGGTTCAGCCCGATACACTTTTAAGGGATGACGGACTGCTGGCGGGGTGACCAAAGCCAGATTCACGTCGGGTGGGAGATAAGCCCATTTGGCCCGATTGGCCTCCAGGATATACGTATGGCCGATCACTACCACTCGCATCTATTTGATCACCTCCAGTGTGACGTAAAGGTCCCTGGCCGGGAAAATAAAGGCGAGGTAGAGTTCGTAGAAATCGGGGAAACGGTTGGCCAGCCATTGGATGCCCACCCAACGGAAAGGACGACCAAAATGTAAGCGACGAGAGCGAATCCGAAAGATAGCGGAGGTATAAAATCCAGGGATGGGGTGTTGAGTTTCCAGCAATCGCTGGCCGAGATTAGGGAAGGAGACCGTCCTTCCACCCGTGAAGTACTCAAAGGAGCGCCATCCCAGGTGACGGAGGTGGGTCGGATCAGTAAAACTATAACGGTTGGAAAAGTGAGGCGTGACAATCTCCACCAGGGCTCCTGGCCGGGCAATGCGATGGATTTCTTCCATAAAGCGGACCAAATCGGTGACATGTTCTACGATATGGTGGCAAAGGACGCGGTCAAAGGTGCTGTCTGGAAAAGGCCAAGGAAACCGATTCAAATCGGCAATAACATCTGCGTCAGTCAAAGGGTTCACATCCAGGCCGATCGCCCCAGGGTACTTTGCACGACCACATCCCACATCCAGAATTCGCTCCATTTCAGCGACTCCTTATTGCTTCTTCCCACTGCCCCCACCAATCCGCCAGTTCGGCCAGGAGTTTCACCGTGGCCAGCGTGGGTCCGAGCCGCAAGAGTCCTGGCAGCCAGCGTGCCCAGCGAGCAGCAAAGCGCAACGCCAGGCGCGTGGCAGAAGGCAGCCGTCCCCGATACTTGCGTTCAAAGTGAACTGCTCCATACCCGTGCCGCCGGTACTGCCGCCAGAAGGAACGGAATTGGTAAGGCTGCAAGTGTGTCACCTTTACTGGCACGTAGAGCAACCGGTAGCCACGCTGGACGACCCGCCACTTGAGGTCCGCATCCTCGCCAGCAGCGTAGGGAAACGTCTCATCGAAGCCCCCTACTTCTAGCAACACAGCTTTACGATAGGACATAGAGTTAGTGCCACCAGCCGGGCACTCAAAGCCGCCCAGGTATTCCTCTGGACCGGCCTGATACACTTGATGGGTCACATAAGCCTCGTAGCAGGCGAAAGGGTTCGTCTGTAGCAGTGCATCCGGGGCTTCCAGGTAGCCGCCCACACCGACCGCTTCCGGGTAGCGGCAATAGCCATCGGCCAGGCGGGAGAGAAAATTCGGCGGCAAAAGGCAGTCGTCGTCAGTAAAGGCAGTGATCTCGCCGGTGGCAACCTTGATCCCCTGATTCCGAGCAGTGGCCGGGCCGCGATTCGGCTCCTGGCGAATACAGCGCACATGCGGGAACTCCCGCCGCACCATCTCCCCCGTGCCGTCACTGGAGCCATCGTCCACCACGATGACTTCGTAGTTGAGGTAGTCCTGGACTATGGCGGCGGACAGGCTACGGCGGAGGGTCTCTTTGCGGTTGTGGGTAGGGATGATGATGGAGAAACGCATGCTATTCTCTTCTCTGGAAGACCATAAAAACCACTTCTTTACGTGTTACCTCATTGTATACCTTCACCTCCCGTGCTAATTGGTAGCGTTGGAGAAACGCCTGGTATCGCTCTGGTGTGGCTTGCTGAAACTCTGAGGTCTCAAAACGGCGAAATCCGGCAGAGCATCCAGCGCCCAAGCAACCATGTAGTCTTTTACACCATAGTTCAAAAAGTAAACAATGGCTTCAGGACTTACTAATCCCATTGCGTCATAGATCCTTAAGCCCGAATAGTAGCCGATGTAGCCGATTGGTTCCAGCAATACACTTTGGTTCGGACTTGCGTGCTCCCGTAGATACAATCCAATGTTCTGAGCACATTTCGATCAAAACGGTAATCCTTCTCTGTCTTGTCAGTTGCAATGTACACGTTAACCAGAACGAAGGTGGTAGCCAGGAGAACGATGACGAGGCTGCGCCCCAAAGCAGAGGTCTTGAGAACTGAAAGTAACCGATTGCCCAGCAGACCAATCCCACTTCCAACGCTTACACCATATACGAGGAAAAGGGGGGCAAGATACCACTCATGGACAAAAGTGTTGGATAGACCCAGACCGGTGAAATACAAGATGAACAAAGCCAATAATACCATGAACCAAGTCGCCCTTGTTCGCATTAAGATGGTAAAACCGACAAGCGCAAATGGGACAAGAAGTAAACGATGATACAGGTTACCGGCAAAGATATGTTTCGCTAATGTGATCAATGAATCAACCCTGGAAAACTGATCAGCAAACACACTTGGATAAATTACGGCTTTGGCAACTGCGCTATGAGGAATGGGTGAGCCAAAGTATACAGTCGTGAATAGCCCATATGGGATTAGGAGAACTCCAATACCAATAAGCAGTAGGATAGGAACAAAACGATGTCGCCAGAGAAACCACCCTAGGATTATTACAAGTAGCACCAGTCCATCAATTCGGGTTAAAACAAGCCCTCCTAACACAACGCCCAGCAGAACCTGACGCCTGTGCATAAATGCCCACAAAGCAGCAGTCACAAAGAGAAGGAATAGAGAAGTCTCCATCCGCGAAACAGTGACCCGCAAGAAGGGAAAATAGGTGCCGAGGAAAACCCCTACTGCCATAGCTATATCGCGGCGGGCAGGGTCATTTATCGTGCTCATCAAAGTCTGCATGAACAGGTAAAGCCAAACCACATCGCAAACGAGGTTAAAAACAGCCGCGCTAACGAAGATGTCCAGGCCAAGCTTGTGAAAGAGTGCCAGAACCAGACCATATAGGGGGGTGGTGCTCCCTAGAACACGTTCCCCTGGGTTGTAGACAAAACCAATACCTTTGGCAAGGTTCTCAGCATAGCGGAAGGTGATCAGAGCATCTTCGTAGGCAAAATGAGGCCAACGGAGGATCAAGAAAAGCCGGACAGTCACCGCGATAAACAAGGGGAGAACAAGATCTACCGGGGGGACTTTTCGCCAGCAAAGGGTTATCGGCTTCCACATCATCATCATCTACTCCAGGCTGAATCAAGCTACCTTGATTGCTAGTTCATGTTCGTACAGATGAGTGCAATGAGCGCGTCTCATGGCACCTTCAGTTCAAACCCGGCATTGGCGCCTGCCGTCAAGCGTCCAGCGCCCATTTTCCTCTCCTTGGGCCATGGCGAGCAAACAAGGATTCAATGGACTTTCCTGGCGACAATAAATAAATTTCCAGCAAATGATGACGGTATAAGCCGTCCTAGAAATCGTAGTGGAGCTTCAACCCTACGAATTAACGATCGAATTTTCTTTGTCTTGTAGAATAACGGTAATTCTGCTAATGAAAAACCTGATCCTGTGCATATCATTACGTCCATGCCTATTTCATACTGAATCAGTCTTAATAGGCTTCTTTTTGTGAAGAAACGGACGTGAGGATCTCGCCAGGGAGCTCGGAAACTCGTTTCAGGTGATCCGCCTGGATTAAAGAATCCAGCAGCCATGAGAAGACGATTTCCTATCCAGGCTATATTTGGTACAGAAGCAATCAAGACTCCTTCTGGCTTCAGGACACGATGGATTTGTTGCAGCGCCAGATCTGGTCTAAAGAGATGCTCTAATACTTCAATACACAATACTACATCAAACTTTTCGGAGGTGAATGGTAGTGGAGTATTTTCATCTCCACATAAGATACGATCCCATTTTACGCAGGCTTGTATAGCTGAAAGGGATATATCTACGCCGACATAGTGGGCTCCAAGAGAATGAACCAGAGATCCACACCTGGAGCAATCACCACATCCGTAGTCAAGCACATAATTCCCCTCACGAATCATCTTGATCAGGAGAGATCGCAGTATCGGATCGGGATTCTGATTACGTGGCGACCAGCCTGTGCTGTGCTTTTGCCAGTAATCATCATAATAGACTCGTTGCTGTTTCATATGAGGAATAATCTCAATAAACTTCGTTTAGACCGGTAATCGGCGTGAACAATGGCTTCCAGAAGTAAATATTCACCACCACGTCATAGATAATCTATTTTCTCATACAACTTTCAGAAACTCTTGTCAAAAAAATCAGCTTCCTGCTCTTCCGGCACAGCAATCGCGTTATTATAGCTCCCGAAATTGTCTATTGGTTGCACAGTATACCCAAATTGCTGAAGAAAAGCGCGCACGTCGGTAACGGTATGACCAAATAGCTGATACCTTTCCTCGCATTCTTCATACATAATATAGGGTCTATCACGCGCCAGAACCTGCTGCGCACTGCGCAATATCAAGAGTTCTGCACCTTCTGCGTCTATCTTCACCAACCCAATCTTTGCCGTGGCATTCGAAGATATAAAGTCGTCCAGCGTGATGCACTCAACTTCATACGTATGATCATGAAAGTAATCTTGCCTTAGGGAATGACTGCACGTGGGTGAGCCAGCAAAAAGAAGCGTTCGTGTTGTGCGATCAGCAACAGCCTTTTGCACAGGTATCAGATTGTCCAGGCTGTTGAGTATCTTATTACGTTGCAGATCAGAAAAGTTAACAGGATGTGGCTCGAACGCAAATACCATCCCTCCTGTATAGCGCAGGCGATGAGCAGCAATGAGAGCATAGTAACCGATGTGGGCGCCAATGTCGATGACGCTGCTTTTTTCAGGTAGAGCGCATAACACTCGCCAGAATACCCTGGTGAAGTCGGGTTGGAGTTTGCCAAGCCATATGCTAGCAACCCAGTTAGGGTCGCCGCCTGTGAAGAGTATGCGCCTCTGATCTGGCAAACGAACTGGTAACGGACCGCGTGAGTTGAGGAGGCGTAACAGCCAGACTACCGGCAGCCCCTTGCCACGAAAATAAGGGAGTCGTCCGAACAGGTCAAGTATGCCAAGAAGAGGTCTCACTTTCGTCAGATTCATCGTAACTCTCTTTGTAGTCTTCCAAGTCGCGCGCCCCACGCGATGACCGAAATAAATTTCGGTCTACACTCTGCTGGAAGCGGGCGTCTGGCGCGATACGGCAGGCTCAGACAGGAGTCAACGCATCTGAGAACTACTATAATCATCAGCAGGTTCTGCACTCTTAAGCCGGGTATATCTTGATGCCAGTTGCTCCCCGTGCCTCTCCCATGGAAACTCCTCTGCCCTCTTGCGCGCAGCCCTTCCCATCTCCTGTCGGAGTCGCGCATTGGCCCGTAGCTGCTCCATACGCTCAGCCAGCGCGTCGGTGTCACGGATCGGCGCAATGAATCCCTCTATCCCATCCTGCACTACTGACCCGGCGTTGGGGGTGGTCACCACCGGCAGCCCGCAAGCCAGCGCCTCGTAGGTGACCAGCGCGCTACCTTCTTCAAGAGAGGGAAAGACAAAGATGTCTGATTGCTGGTAGGCCTCTGCTGGCGTATTTAGAAAGCCAACCGTTCGTATACCGGGGAGGTCGGCGTATGCTCTCAACACATCCTTAATCTCCGGCAATACCCTGCCCACCAGCCATAGCTCTGCATCGCGCCAACCCAGGCGTTTCCATGCCTCCAGGAGATAGGGGATGCCTTTGCGTATATTCACCTGGCCCACGAATACAGCGCGGAAGGGATGCACTTCGGATCGTGCAGCTGGCGTAAAGCGCGAACAATCTACGCCAAACGGGATCTGGATCAGCTTCGTCTCCGGCACGCCCTCGGCGATGAAACTGTCTCGGACGAAGTCAGAAGGGATCAGGATGTAATCAGCCTGGGCAATCTCGCTCAGCGCGCGCGCAAAGCTTGCAGCTGGCGCTCTCCAGGGCAGTCCCCAGCGTGCGAATTCCTCGTGCAGCAGGCGATATTGCAGGTGCGGGTGGCTGGAAGCGATCTGTACCACCGTGGTCATGCCGTATATCTTTGCCTGTTGCAACGAACGGGCGCCATATCCGCCCCACACGTGAAAGATGTTCGCCTGTTCGATGAGACGGGCTGCCCATTGGTCATAGATGATGGCTTGCAGGCGCCACAGCAGTCCGCTTTGTTCAAGACTGGCCAGCTTACACAGGATTCGGTTGGGCCAGCCAATGGCACGAATAAGACTGGCTGGAAGCGCACTGGGCTGATATGCCCCGCAGAGAATGCGTCGGAGCATGCCGTGGCGATAGAGTCCCCAGGCGCCGTGATAAGCAGTTGTGCCAATGCCACTGCCAGCAAACTTGTTTCCGAGAGAGTAGATCACGCCATTGCTCATAGAACGTCCGATTTGTTTGAATATTGACTGCTGCATCGCGGATGACACCAGGCATGTGCATGTTCTTGAGTCGTCTGTGCGCCTTCAGCACCCTGACCGTTATGTCTTTGCTTCCAGGTTTACCGTTGTCGGCGACTGGCGCCGCCACAATCGCCAGATATATCCTGACCGCTCTATGAACGCTCTCGGTTGCACCAGCAGCGAGAACAGGCTAAAGCCAGCGAATGCCCAGCTGACCTTCCACACTACAGCGATCCATAACGGATACTCGCTACCGATGATGCGCACCAGCGCCAGATAGCCGATCACCGTCAGCGTAAGCGCCGCCAGCGGGCCAACGAAAGTATCGCGCAGATCATCAATGGTCAGCCTGGACTTGAGTTGCGTATAAGCCAGAGCCAGACCGCATGCGAACATCAACACGACTGCTACAGCCATCCCGGTAGCAGAGGCCAGCCAGGTGAGCAACGTTCCCGCAATCACCAGCACGGATAACTGAAACAGCGAGAGAGCGATCACTTGCTGCGGCAGCCCCAACCCGACAAGCATGGACCAGACATTCTCCCAGATCGGGCGCAGCACTGCGACAATGAGCAGGATGCGCAGCAGCGGGATCGCCGGCGCCCACTGCACGCCGAAGAGCAGCGGCACCAGATCCGGTGCGCTGAAGAACAGCGCCAGGGCAAGAGGGATGGACAGGTTTGCCGATGTCCAGAGCACCATCATTGTGGAACGTTGGAGACGGGTCTGATCGTCGCGCAGCTGGTTGTAGGTGAACACAGCTGTGCGTCCGATGATTGGGTTGAGCAAAAGTGATGGCCACTGAGCTATACGATACGCACGGTCGTAGTAGCCCAGGGTTGTCGTACCAGCTAGGGTGCCCAGAATAAAGTTATCGATGTGAACCAGCAGAGAGGCAATAAAATTCCCCAGGCCTGTGGTCAGGCCAAAGCGCAGGAACTGACGCGCTAGCGTACCGCTATAGCGCCAGCGCAGCCGCAACAGGTGGCGCTGAGCATGCAACACGTAGATACCCATACCTAGCAGCGTTAGCAGGGTGGATGACGCTGCCTGCGAGAGTAGACTATACCGACCCAACCCGTTGAGCGCCAGCCAGAAAGCCGGTACATATGAGAGCACCGTCGCTACGCTGGTGATCAAAGTAATTGGTTTGAAGTGCAACTCCGTCTCTAACACTGCTGTAAACGGCCACAACCACGCCCCGATGAAGTTGATGCCGGTCAATGTCACGACGATCAAAGGGATGGAGGGTGCGTAGCCAGCAGCCAGCAGCGCTGGCGTAGCCAGCGCCGCCAGCAACAGGCTGCCGATTCCCATCAGAACACCGAGGGCGAGCAGCGTGCCGAGCGACTCGCCGTCGATTGTCCGATAGTTGGCAAAAGCAAAGTTCAACCCTGACTTGCTCAGCAAATCAAGCAGCATGGCAAAGAACATTGCCAGCGCAAACTCACCGTAGATTTCCGGCGTCAGCAGGCGAATCAGAGCGATGTTGGCTAAAAAACCAAACCCAATTGTCCAGTATGAGCCGATCATGGCCCAAAACCCGCTATGTACCGCACGGTAGGCCAGTGGCTCCTCAGTGCTATGCTGAACCTCTGGAAGAGAGGAATCACCATTCTGGTTTGGAGCGAACGTACTCATTCGTGATCTGAACCGCTCTGTAACAAAGCAGACGCTGTGGTTGACGAGCGAGTCGCCTCTGCGGAAACAGAGTTTTACAGCAGCATTGACCGATACGGTCAATGAGTCCACTTCTTTGCAGGCAATTCTATCACATAGTACAACCTCTGCGCAAGCGTGCCCGGTGTGCCGATAGGGGGTTATAATAACCAAAACAGGGCAAACTCTTCGAACACCTGGGCGCACGCCGCCCAATCCTGGCGATCGGACCGGCAGACAATGTGGCGGCAGCACTGATCCGCGAACGGCAGGCAGGGATAGTATCGTCCGATCCGGCGGAGATCGCCGGTCAACTATCGCGCT
>Ga0209691_1001247_pt1 | contig 15507 bp, 13 predicted proteins | sample YNPMSBMetaG_FD_187120 | JGI IMG/M metagenome (GOLD analysis project Ga0209691, IMG submission 187120) | Anoxygenic and chlorotrophic microbial mat microbial communities from Yellowstone National Park, USA - YNP MS-B MetaG (SPAdes) (version 2) ... | reverse complement strand
TGGATGAGTCGAAGCGCGAGGCGCTCAAGCAGCGCGTCTCCGAATCGTGGGCGCAGGAACGCGACAAGTACGCGCAATCCGCCGCGAAACTGCTCGGATACGACGCTGAGACGCTCCAGCAGACCGATGCCGACGAACTCGTGGGTCATCTGCTCCGCGCCGTGCGCGTGGAGCGTGCCCGACGCGAGCCTGAGAAACCGCAACGGGAACCGAAGCAGCCTAAGGCGGATGCGGAGACCGCGCGTGAGAAGTCGCCACAGGACGAGGAGAAGCGCAAGCTCGCGCAGGCGGAGCGCATCCGTGAGGCGTCGGACAATATCGCGAAACGCGCACTTGAGGAACTCGGGCTCGCCATCGGCGTCGACATCAAGGATGTACCCGAAGACTTGGGTCAGCGTCTGCGCAATCTGGACGAGGAGCAGATAGAGGCGCTCGGGCTGCTGACGAACGAGCTGCGCAGGCACAAGGCTCGGTATGAGCGTGTCATGCGCGAGACTGCGCCGACGGCGACCTCCGCGTCGATTCTGACGGGGCAGCCAGTCGACGATGAGGAGATCGAGTCGGCGGTAGCGCAGGCGTGGCAGCGTGCGCGGAACGCAGCGGAGCTGGAGGTCGCCGCAAGGCGCAACATCGCGTTCTGGAATGCGTTTGACAACGCGGGGCGCGGCGTGCATGCGCGGTACAACAAGGGCGCGGCGGAGTCGCTGGCGAACCTCACTCTGCGTCACACAGGCACAGCGGTACACCCTGCGCTGGTGCAACTGCTGGGCGTCGAAGGTGCAGCGCACGCGACAGCGATATACCTCGCACAGCGAGCGCAGGACATCGAGTCGCTGACACGCGACATCGAACAGACGCATGCGGATGCGGCGATGCGTGTGCCTGCAGAGACGCTCCGCCGAGCGGAAGAGGAGGCGGAACGCACGCGCCAGCTGATTGAAGACCTGCGCTCGCGCGATGCGCTCTCGGCTGCCTACGCGGGTCGACTCGCGGCGCGGAACACGCTGCATAGACAAGCCGTGCTGGGACAAGCCGCAGGGTCGCTGGCGTTCACGGCAGCACTCGCCGACGCGCTCCGCAGGGGCACCTACAACGACGATGTGGTAGTGCAAGGCGTCGCGGATTCGTCCCGACTGAACGCTATCGCAAGGCGGATGGGACTCAAGGAAGGTGACTACTCCATCTCGCGCACGCAGGACGGACAGACGCGACTCGTCATCAAGCGCGACGCGGTCGCACAGCTCATGAGACGCGCGACGATGGAGTTCAAAGAGGACGAGGAGGCGAAACGCATCAAGCGACACGAGCTGACGCTCGGCGAGGACTGGCGTCCCGACGGGATGGATCCGACCGTGAAGCTGGGCGAGGAGCAACGCGCGGCGATAGAGTTCGCGCTGAAGCGCAAACGAGTCGTATGGGACTTGAAGGCGGGTATCGGGAAGTCGCTCTCGTCGATTGCGCTGGGTAAGCACCTGCTCGACACAGGACAGGTCGACGCGGTGATTATGATGGCGCCCAGCAATCTGCGCGACACGATGCTGCACGAGCATCGCAAGTTCTTCGGGAACCGCATCCGTGTCGGCGTCGCGGGCGACCTCGCGCCTGAGAATCGTGCGCTCGCCGACACGCATGCAACGGGCGCAGAGGAGCGGCAGCGTCTCATCCGCGAGGGCGACGCGCAGTTCATCATCTTGGGACACGCCACCATCCGCAACGATGTCGACGCGATTATCGACCGTATTCGCAAGCACGATGGGCGCGTGCTGCTCGTACTCGACGAGGCGCATCAAGCGTTCTCCCCTGGTACGGGCGAAGCGTCGCAGATTATGCAAGCGATGCACAAGATTAGCGAGGCGACGAACGATAACACCTACATGGTCGCGATGACGGGCACGCCGATTCGCTCGCGCGTGAGCAATGTGCATCAGATGGTAAGCTGGGTCGAGCCGCGCATGATTCCTGAATCAAGCTTCCAGCTGGCGTTCGACGGCATCGGTCTCGGCGCGAGCGCGGTACACCACATCAAGGAGGAGAACCTGAACCGCGCCATCGACCCCGTCGTCATCAGCGAGCATTACCAGCTGAATGTGCAGCGCCGCGATTTCGAGCATAGCGTTCCGCTCAGCACGCACCAGTTAGAAGAACTCCGTCGGATAACCGCTGCCGAGGACACGACACCTGCAGCGGAGCGCGATTACCAGCGTCTGCAGGCGATAGAGGACGGCGACCCTGAGCGCAACGCGCTGGTTCAGCGGCTTCGGCAGGTGGTGGAGTCAGAGCATCAGCGCGACGACCTGCGCGAGCTGCGCGACGCGGGGCATCATCCTGTCGGCATCGTGTTCGCGAACTACCTATCAGGTGTACGAACGATTCAGCAGGCGTTTAAGCCAGGCGAGGTGCTGACCTACACGGGCGAGGATAACGGAGCGCGTCGTCAGCAGGTACGCGCGGCGGTGAATGAACGCGCGATTGTGCCAGGTGGGCGCGTCATCTTCGACGGAGGCGAAGGCGTCGCAATCCGAGTGAGTCGCAGCGGTAGCGTGCGCGTTCGACTCGACGATGGGCGCGAGGTGACCGTGCGTCCTGAGCAGAACCCGCGTTCGGGCGTCAAACTCATCGCGGCGACCTCTGCGGGTAGCACGGGGCTGAACCTGCAAGGCGCGAACTACATCGTCCACTACGGGCTGCCGTTCAGCAAGGCGGAACTCGACCAGCGCAACGCACGCGCGTTCCGTAAGGGGCAACGGTTCAGCGTACACACGCACACCATCGTCGCCGAGGTGCCGAAGGAGCATCTCCAGCAGCGGCAGCTGGAGCAGCAGCGTCGCGCGATGGAGGCGCTCAAGCCCGCTGGTCGACATCTGATGGACGATAGCGGTATACTGCTACGGCATAGCGGGGCGCAGTCGGTATGATACGGAAACTGTTGCAACGGTTCGCGAAGCCTGCACCGCCCGTGCAGGGTCAGCAGGCGCGAGTCGGTCAGAACCGACTCGGCGCGCCGTTAGCCGCGTTCTCGCCAGACGGGCGCATGCTGGCGTACCGTCTGGACGATGTCACCATCCGCGACCTCGATCGTCTGCGTCAAGACCCAGTGATACGCGCCTCGCTGCGCCTCATCAAGCTGCCCATCCTGCGCTGCGACTGGTACATCAACGCCGAGGACGAGCGCGTCGGAGCGTTCCTGCAATCCGCACTGGAGCCCCACATGTACGACCTGCTCTGGGCGCTCTGCACAGCGTTCGACTTCGGGGTCGCGTTCGCGGAGAAGGTGCTGGAGTACCGCAAGGAGTACCGCACGACGCGCACGATGTCGACGACGCCCGCACGGCAGGAACTGCGCCTGCGCGATGTATGGATACTCTCGCGCGTGGGGCATCTCGACCCGTCCATCTACTGGGCGCTGGTGTACCCCACAGGCGAGTTCGCAGGCGTGCGACACCTCGTGACGCCGTTCGCGCCCGAAGGCGAAATCATCGAAGAGGGACGGCTGATTCACTTCGCGCTTGACGCCGAGTTCAACGAGGTCTATGGCAGCCCCCTGATTAAGCCCGCGCTGCCGTTCTTCGAGCTGAAGCAACGCGCCCTGCAGGACATGGCGACCTACTACTCGACCTACGCCGTGCCGACGAAGAAGGGGTTCGCGCCGCCTGGCAAGACGCCTATCGGTACGACGGAATCGGGCGAGCCCATCGTGGTGGATAACATGCAGTACCTGAGCGAGCAGCTCGATAAGCTGGCAAACGCGCACTCCATCGTGCTACCCTCACTCTATGACTCGAATGGTCAGCGAATGTGGGAAGTCGAGGCGTTTGAGGTGCCGCCCGCCGTCGCTATCGAGAACTACATCCAGTTCCTTGACGAGCAGATGCGTCAAGCGATGCTGGTGCCCTCGCTGGCGACGATTCACCCGCAACGGGGCACCTACGCACTCGGTCAGTCGCAGATTGACCTCTTCCTGCAGAACGAGGATGCGTACCTGACGCAAATCGAGTCGGTGCTGAACAAGCAGCTGATTCCCGACTTGGTGCGCTATAACTTCGGGAGCGATGCGAAGGCGCGAATCGTGATGCGCATCGATCATGCGTACACGAAGCATCTGGTCGAGTCGTTCGTGCAGCGGCTCGCGGCGGGTCAGCCTGTGGCGACGGCGGACGGGGATGTGATTGTGCCCGACTGGGCGCTCATCGCCGAGGACGCGGGCGTGCCCGTGCGCACGCAAGCCGCGTCGGAGATGGACTACCTGCACGGAATCGCGTGGCAGGGCGGCAGGAACATTAACGAAGACGCCGAACGAGACGGCATGTTTGGAGGTGACGACGATGTGGACAGTGGAACAGATGCAGATTACCGTTCAACTCTGCCTTATCGAGGATCCGATAACGGGCGCTAAGACGGTCTGGCTGCGCGAGCATGCGGGCGATAACCCGCCGCCGCCGTGGAAGGTGACCGAGTCGCACGAGGTGCAGGTACGCGCGATTTCGTACATCGAGAGTCTGCGTGCGCAGGACGCTGCGACCGACATCGACGCAGCGACGGGCCAAGCGGTCATCTCAGCGAGTCGGTATATGCTGGAACTGCTGAAGACGGCGACGGGACTCGACGCGGATACGATTGCATCGCTCCCTAAACCCGTCGGCGAGAAGCTCGCGTCGATGGTAACGAGGCTATCCGACCCAAACCTGATGTTGCCGAGCGTGCCCGCGTCGAACTCCTCACCAGCGACGAGCCCCAGCTCGCCATCAGCAGGTTCGTAATTCTATGGGAGGCAGGCGATGCGCGACTCGATTTGGAACATGCTCCTGCAGGATATGCTCGGCTATGCTTTGAGTTGCGGTCAATCTGGCGCGACCGACTGCGAAATCATCTTGCTAAGTTATCGCAGGCACGGGGTTCCGAGTCAGGTGACGCGGGGCTATAAGCGCCCGCAGGATGCACGCGCGGCGTATACGAAGCTGGAACGAGCCTTCCGCAGGGAACTCTTGGGGCAGTGGGACAAGTATGAATCGGGTCAGATGACGCTGGAGGAGTTCGAGGGCTGGTTCGCCGTGCGTCAGCGGGAGACGCTGGTGCATGCGTTCGCGCTCGGTCTGGCAGGTCGCGGGATTCGGGGCAAGACACGGTTCACGGACGACGAGCTGCGCTACCTGCACGGTCAATACTCGCAGCAGATGCGCTACTTCAATCGGTTCATGCGCGATGTGCGTGCGGGTCGCGGACGGATGCCGTACCGCCAGCGTCTGGAGCTGTACGGGCGCGACTTGTACGGGGTCTTCATGACCGCATGGTTCGCCTACGGCGCAGACCGCTCGCATCGGTTCCTGTGGCGCCTCTCGCCCGATGCGGAACACTGCGAGGACTGCGTGCAACGCGCGACGGAATCGCGTGCGAAGGGCGGGTACACTTACGACGAACTCATCAAGCTGGGGCTGCCAGGCACGGGAAAGACGCGCTGCTTGAATAACTGTCGCTGCTGGATCGAAGAAATCACGACGGGTCAGAAGACGACGCCGAGGAGGTTGCGACCGAAGCGATGACTCCGATAGCGCCTGTACGGCAGTGGTTAGTGGAGCGGCTCACGGAGTACGCGAGCTACTGCGAGGCGTTCGGGCTCGCGCGTCCGACGGTGTACGAATGGTATCCGTCGGAAGTGCCGTTCGACAGGTTCCCCATCGTGATGGTGGGCAAGCTGCAATCGTCGCTGGTCTCGCTGGCGCTCCCTGAACTGTTCGAGCAGCGTCATGTGTATAGCGTCGTCGGGGCGGTCTATTCGCCTGACCCGCGCGAGAGCATCCTGCAACAGGAATGGTACGCCGACCTCTGGCTGGACTATGTGCATCAGCACCCGCATCGGTTCCGTATGCATGCGTCGGAGTTCTACACATCGGATACATGGACGCCGCAGGTCACGATGACGCCCGTCTACATACAAGAGCATCCGTTGCATGGGTGGTCGTGCGAGGTGATGGTGACGCGCATCGTGCGCGGCGGCACGCGAGGTGATGGTGCGTGATACTCTCGGTCGCGGAGCAGCGGGTCATCCGTCTCTGTCGGATTATCGGGTACGGTCATATAGACGCGCTGTATGTCTCGGAACGCGAGCCGTCGCATCTGGTGGGCGAACGCGCGATTGAGTGTCGCGTCGATCCCACGAAGGGCGACTCGCGCTGCGTGGAGCCGTTCGAACTGCAGGAGCCTGAGGCGGATGTCGCACTCCATCCCAACGAGGAGCGACTCGTCCATCTGATACGCTCGGTTCAGCGCGGGTTCATCCGAATCGCGGTCAAGGACGGTATCCCCGTCAGCTGGAACTACTATCCCGACTTGCCGTCGCGTGCGGAGCTGCGGAGCAAGGCGGTCGACGAGCTGATGCTCGATTCGAAATAGCGAATTTCGCCGTATAATTGGTCGATGTAGCAGGCGGTGCGCTTGCATCATGCGAGCGCACCGCCTGCTTCGTTTAGGGAGCGCAGAATGGTAGTCGTGACACTGTCAGATGCGGAGACGGTAACGCGCGGGTCGCGCCCTGCGATTCGCGTGGAGGTGCTTCGCACGGGCGAATGGCTGCACGAGATGGCGCCTGAGGGGCGCCTCGTCGTCACGGAACGCGAGCTGGACGAAATCGTGCGGAACTTCCGCGACGGGGTGTTCGGATACGAGCTGCCCGTCAATCTGAACCACATGGACGATTCGACCGACGCGGTCGGATGGGTAACAGCACTGGAGCGTCAGGGCGAGTCGCTGTACGCGACGATTCGACCGACCACCGACGAGATTCTCGATCGCGTGCGGGATGGTCGCCTGCGGTTTGCCAGTGCGGAGCTGACGGTGCGCGGTCGAGACCCTGAGACGCGCCGTGAGGTCACCGCGCTCCGCGCGGTCGCTCTCACGAACCGCCCGTACATCAAGCGCATGGATCCCGCACAGGTGGTCACGCTATCGGAACGCGCTCGAACCGCAACACATCAGGGAGGCTACAACTCGATGAATACGCAAGGAACCGTACCACAGGACGAGATTCGCGATTTGCGAGTGCGTCTGTCGGAGCTTGAGGAGCGTCAGTGGGAATCGGACAGGGACTTGCTCCTGTCGGAGTACGAGCATACCGTTCCGCCGTCGATACTGCGTCTCGCGCGGTACATCTTCGACTCGCTACGCGGTCGTGCGGTGAAGCTGTCGGATGTGCGCTCGGAGATGCCCGAGTCGCGGATTGTGCGTCTGAGCGAGAACGCGCCGTCGGACGCGCGAGTCCCCGTTGAGGACTTCGTACTCGCGATGCTGGAAGAGGTCGCGCAGATGGTTCCGAACCGTCCGCGCGTGAACCTGTCGGAGCAGCCGCTGCGACACACGCTACGCACGGGCGAGGAACGCACCACGCGCGAACTCATCGCACGCGCGGAGCGCATCGCCGCGAGTGAGGGTCTCACCTACGGCGATGCAATCAAACGCGCGGCACGCGAGATTTAGGGGGTGACATAAATGCAAGCCTATAAGACCCATTTCACGACGACCTTTCGGTACTACGACTTCGATCGCACGCGTCGCGCGGCGATTGCACGGTACACAGCGGTCATCCTGTGGGACGCGGGACACGGCTCGATTCCTGAGCCTGGCATCAACCCCGAAGCGGGACTAATCGTCTCCGCTGGGAACCCGACGCAGCACTGGGCGAATGTCGCGCAGGGCAGCACTGCGCAGTGGGCGCTGGTGCGTCCCATCATCGGCGTCACGCTCCAGTTCGCACTGGACGGGAAAGAGGTCATGGTCGCACTGGACGGGATTACCCCGCTGATTGTGAACGCGCAGGTAAACGCGGGCGACCTGCTGTTCGCGGCGCTGGCAGGCGGCGTCACGCAGCCAGAGAACCGCCTGCTGGTACGCTCGTCGTCGCAGACGCCGTTCAGTCGCATCCCCGAACTCCGTCCGATTATCCATCCAGAGTTCGGACGCGACTACAACTTCCTCATTACACCCGTGCGTGCGCTTGCGAACAACGACCCAGCGTTCAACCGCTTGGGTCACAACCAGCAGCAGCGGTTCTTCCCGATCGGCGTCGCGATGCGTTCGACAACCGCCGACGCCGCGACGAACCCGCAGGTCATCCCTGTCCGCATGCTGACAAGCACCGTATTCGTGCAATAAGGAGGCTAAGAAGATGGCAGTCGCACAAGCGCAACGAGTTCACTACGATGAGGTGCTGACGAATGTCAGCATTAAGTACCGTCCCGAAGGGTACATCGCGGAGCGCATCTTCCCGTCGATGCCTGTGAACAAGGAAAGCGACCTGTTCTATGTGTACGACTTGTCCGCGTTTCGGTATGTCGATGACACGCGACAGGACGGCGACACGGCGAAGCAGGCGTCGTTCGGCTGGAAGGCAGACTGGTACATGTGCGAGCAGCACTCACTGCGCGAGATTATCACACCGCGCCAGCGTGAGAATGTGTCGGGGCCCATCGACTTGGAAGTCGATATGACGGAGCATCTGACCGACCTGTTGATGCTCAACCGCGAGATTCGCGCGGCGCGTACCCTGCGCGATCCTGCAAACAACCTGCATGCGTTCGCGCCGTCGACGGCGTGGGACAACTATACCGTCGCGTCGCCGAAGGTCGACCTGATTAACGCGAGCAACCTCATCTTCACGGCGACGGGGCGTCGTCCGAATGTGGTCGTGATTCCCTCGACGATTGCGCGGCGGATGCTGGCAATCGAGGAAATCAAGGAAGAGCGACGCTATGTGACGGACTTGACCCAGAGCGGGCTCCCGCAGAACCTGTGGGGTCTGGAAGTGCTGGAAGCGGCGGCGCTTCAGCTCCCGACAGACCCGTTCGGCTCGCGCAGTCTCGACCCGCAGGACATCACGATGACCAGTCGGATGGATGAGATATGGGGACGCGATGTCTGGGTGGGCTATGTCGATAAGCCAGGTCTGCGTCGTCTGACCTACGGGGCAACCTTCGAGGCGCGTCAGCGGAATGTGCGCACCTACATCGATGTCGAACGCGACAGCGGCACATGGATCGAGGTGGACTGGATTTACACGCACAAGGTCATCGCACGCGCATGCGGGGTGCTAATCCAGAATGTGATGTCGGCAGCGTAAGCATAGCGGGTGCGCTCTGATGCGGAGCGCACCCGCGTTCACACATTACGGGAGAACTTAGCCATGTCGTGGGTGACGCCAGCGCAAGTGCGGTTCTATGTGCGGAATCTGGAGCCGATAGACGATGCCGTGTTGCAGGCGGCTATCGATGCCGCGGAGTCGTACATCCGTTCGCGTCTGGTGCGGTTGTACCCGCGCATGATGGCGACGAACGAGCCTGCGAAACCGCCAATACCGACGATAGCAATGCAGTTGGCGGCGGCGCTGGTGGAGGCGCGAACGCTGGCGATAACCAACATCGGCGCGTCCATGAACCCCTACGCACAGCAGTTGTATCAGCAAGCGGAAGACGAGTTGCAGCGTCTGGAACGGGGCTGGGCGCATGTGCTGGGCGAGTCAGTCGAGTGGATGCTCCCAGTCTTCGCGCCGCTGTCGCAGCCGACGCCCGTGCGGAGCATTCGGAGTGTGCGTCGCACGGGGAGCGGGTGGTAACATGACGCGATGGCGAGAGATGCTCATCGCTTTGGAGCGCGGTCACGAGACTTGCGAGTACGAGCTGTTTGCGGAGTGTGTACGCGACTGCGCGTTCGCATGGTATCTCAAGGCGTACCACATCGAGACCGACGAGGCGGAGTCGCTGGCAAACGAGGTCGCGGTCAAACTGTGGGTGAACGCGCCGCGCATCCGCTTAGAGAGCGCCGAGCGGTACATCCGTCGCGCGATTGCGAACACGGGTCGTGAGTACCTGCGCAAACGGAAGGAGATTGCATACAACGAGTGGGATATTATGTGTGCGGTTTACGCTGAAGCGTCTGATGATGCGCTGGAATGGACGGCGACTCTGGCAGTGATGTCGCCAGAAGAGCGCGAGGTGGCGGAACGGCTCGTGTCGGGTCAATCGCGCTGCGACATCAGACGCGAGTTGGGCATGAGTAGCAGGTATCTTGACGCGGTCATCGAATCGATTCGTCGGAGGCTGGAATAAGATGAAGCAACCGCCGATTGTGCAGGAGATTCTGCAGGTTGAGGACATCGACGCGCTGTTGGAGCGTGTCCGTGATGTCGGCGTCGCATGCGCCATGGCGCGTCTGGGCGATGCGGATCCGCGCGAGCTGTTACAGCACCTGCTGGACTTAGCCGAGTCGTATCAGGGCGACCCCGACTCCTCGCCATGGATGGTGCTGGTCGGTCTTATCGATGTGCTTGCGGATGAGGTGCGCAACAGCGACGCGCCGAGCGACACGGATTTAGTATCACGAGTCGATGCGCTGGTCTCGACGGCGTATACTCATCATGGGGCATCTCATGCGAATCGTTACATCGAATCGGATTAATCGCAAGCGTCGCGTCTGGTGGCGCACGGTGCTGTTCTCGGAGCGGTACGAATACCATCCGAGTATCCCGCATCAGTCGAGGCTGGGTCAAGACCCGATGGCGCGTGGTCTACACCCTGAGAAGCGAATGGTGCATCGCGAGGGCACGACCTACCAGCAGACCTACTGGGTGCGCGGCGAGACGCTCGAAGCACGCAAGCAGAAGTCTTCCCCTGCATCGCCAACATCCTCACCTCCTCCTTCCGTGTCTCATCCTCTCGTGTCTCCTCCTCAGGCTCCCGCGCCGTCACACGGCGCGGGCGCTCCCAGCGCCTCGCCCGCAGGACTGGATGTCGAACAGCTCCCTGAAACGGTACGCGAGACGCTGCGCAACGCCATCGACCGACTGAACCCGATGGAACGGCAGATGATGCTCGCCCATCTCGCCGTGCGTATCCACGAGAACGGGAGCGCCGTCGGGCACCCCGTGATGATGCTCTCTGCCCCTGGCGTGGGTAAGACCACGCTGTGGGAAGCGATGATGGACATGAGCGACGCCTTGTCGGAACAGGGCGCCGCGCCGTTCCGCGCCCACATCGTGAATATGCAATCACCAGTCTTCAACATTACCGAGCAGATGGGCGCACAAGCTATCGAGGAGGGCATGGTGCGGTTCATGTTCACGGCGGATTTGGAACACAAGATTCGGTATTGCAAGCAGCACGGCGTACCGCTGGTGCTGGTGTTCGACGAGGCGACGAAGGCGCCCCAGATCCTGCAGACGATGCTGTCGCTCATCACGAACGGCATCATCGCTGACCGTCGGCTGGGCGTTCCGTTCCGCATCGTGATGATCGGCAACCGCGCGGACTGGGAAGAAGAGATGGGCAAGATGCGCTCTTCGCTGGTTCCGTTCGCGGACAGGTTCCTCTACTATGTGACGACGACGTCGGAAGAGGACGAGTATGTACGGGCGATTCAGTCGTTGTTTGAGCAGGAGGCGTCGCGCGAAGTGGAAGGCGCGGGCGAGCGTCTGCGTCGGTTCGTTCTGGATTATGACGAGGAGGCGGAGCGAGAAGCGGAAGAGGCGCGTCGGGCGCGTCAGGCGTCGTCGCCTGAGCTGGCGGGCGCGGCGGGCGAGCTGGAACAGATGCGGGCGAAACTGGAGACGGGTCGTCCCGCACGCGAGGTGATACGCGAACATCAAGGGCTGATGACGCTGCTGAAACTGATGTCGTCGCGCGGGCTACGCTCGGATCTCCGCGCGGAATGCGCAAAGACGAACTACCGCATCGCGAGTGGGCTCATCGACGCGATGCTCTCAGGCGACCTCGCGGGGATGTGGCATAACTTCAAGTCTGACCCGAACTATATGCCCGATTACGCCTCGATGGACTCCGATCGCAAACATATGTCGCCGCGGCGCGTGATGATACTCGCCGACCAGCTGTCCGTTCTGTTCGCGCTGGGATACGACTTGGACTCGCCAGAGGTGGAGCGGTTCCTCGCATGTAATGTGGGCCGCCCGAACATCCCGAAGATTCACGAGATTATCCAGACGGCACTCAAGCCACGAGGCGCGGAATCGGTCGAAGCGATTATGGACGACGCTGCGGTGAGCGATACGCATCACGGTCGGACAGTGCATCGCGAGACGCGGGTACACGACGCCGCGACGCATGAGGGAGTGTTCATCACGCACTCCGACCGCGCGAAGGAGGCAGGCGCGAAGCATACCCGTGCGACCTTCAAGAATCAGCCGATTGAGACAATCGACGACTTGATTCGCGTGCTATCCAGCGACGACACGCCCCCGTCGCAGCAACCCTACGGGTTCTCGCTCCCACTGCACTATCTGGATACCGACACGGGCAAGCTGCATGTCAGCACGAATCCTGACGGTACATCGGAACTGCACATGCCAGGGTTCGACTCGCATGCATCGGTCGACCTCACGCGCTCGAAGCACCTGCTCCACTTAGCAGGTCAGCACGGCGCGCCTGCTGCGCACGCGCTACACCTCGAAGCGGTCGACCCGCGCTCGCCGCTGGGACGGGGCGTGCGTGCAATACTCGGCTCGGGCAACCCCGAAATCGTCGCACAACGCCTGCACGACACGCACACGGAGACAGAACGCAGTCTCAACCGTCTCGACGGTCTGCTGGAGACTCTCGCACAGAATCGCGATGCATCGGCGGTGCATGCGATTTCGCGCGAGGCGCATCGCGCCGCCGCGGGGATGGGACTGCTGTCGATGTTCCATACGCCCGTCATCGATGTAGAATCGGGTCAGGAGATACTCCCAGAGGAGATCCACGACGAATATCGCGCCTACCATGAGGATGCGCGTCGCAAGCAGCACGCGGAACTCGGTCGACTGTCAGGTCATGCGCCTGAGCATGTAGCGCAGGTGCTGTCGCATCCCGCCGTGAATGTCGCGCCGCTCCATGCAAGCGCACGCGGCAGAATCCGAGACACGGTAGAACGGCACTGGGAGACGGTCAATAATGTGTGGGAGCATCTCTCGCCCGAGCATCGCGAGGAGCTGCTCCACGCGATGCATCTGCTGAGCGCACACGGTCACCTGACCGATGCGCCGTATGGTACAATCGCGGAGAGGCGATGAGCAAGTCGAGCGTGGTTTGGTGGGATTCGGTCATCCTGAGCGACCCGTCGCACGGAGGCAGGCTCCATCCCGAACCGCACATGGTGCGCGGGCAGCACGGGATGTTCCAACGGCGGTACTGGGTACTCCCAGAGTCTGCCGTGCATGCCCGCGCGGGGTCTGGGACGCCGTCGGAACCCGCGCCTGCATCGCCTTCGCAGTCTCTGGCGCGAGCGCAGGAAATCGTCGGGAACGCCTTCACACGACTGCGCTCGGTGTTCCCGTCCCTGTCACGCTTGCTCCCGTTCCAGAAGATTGTCTACACAAACGAACTGGATACGATGGCGGTCGACCCGTTCGGACACCTCTACATCTCGCCAGACTTCGTGACGCGCGAGATACCGAAAATCATGGCGGAACAGCACCAGAAACGCACGGGACAGGAGATGAGCGAGTCCGACCGCGTGCGGGCGACCGTCGACATGGTGCAGGTGGTGCTGTTGCACGAGGCGCTGCACCTCGCGCTCACCCACTTCCCACGATTCGATGACTTTAAGCGTCTCAATCGCGATATTATCGGCGAGCTGGAACGAGCAGGCGCGAGTCCGCACTCGGTATTCAACGATGTAGCGGACTTGGAAATCAACACGCTCATCGAGGGGCTGCTGAAGTCGATGCGCGAAGCGCGTGTCGTCTCGCCAGAGGCGAACTTCGATTGGGCAATACACAAGCTTGAGGATTGCGATTCCTCCCTGCCGTGGGAGTCGAACTACCGCACGCATGCGCGGAACCAAATCGCAGAGGCACAGTCGCTGCAGTCGCAGAAGTCGCACCAGTCGCAGCAGTCGAAGCAGTCGCAGTCGGGCGGGAGACAGTCGCGGTCGTCGAGCGGAGGGCAGTCGCAGCAGTCGCAGAAGTCGCAGCAGTCATCGCAGTCGTCGCAGTCGCAGTCAAGCGGGAGTCAGTCGCAGCAGCCATCGCAGTCGCAGTCGGGCGGGACAACAGGCAAAGGCAACCAAGCAGCCCAGAATCCGCTGGGACGCGACATGCTGGATGAGAATCATGAGCTGGTGCGTCGCACGGTCGAGCGTCGCGCGGCAGAATCGGGCATGACGCCTGAGGAATACATGGAGCGTGAGCGGAACCGCACGGCACGCGAGTCGCACGCGGCGTCGGAGGAGGCGGGTCGGAAGGCGGGCAAGGGCAGCGCAGACGCGCAGCGACTCATCAGCGCGATTCGAGGCATGCGACGCGTGAATTGGCAACAGGTGCTGCGCGAGTTTATGAGCGAGTCGATGGGATTCGCAAGGCGATGGCGTCCGAACATCGCCATCGGGCGCAGACACCCGTCACAGCTCGCCGTCGGGAATGTGCTGCTCCCGCGCGGGATAAGACGCGACTCGATGCGTATACTGGTACTCGTCGATGCATCGGGCTCCATAGACGACGCGATGCTCAGCAAGTTTCTGGGACACATGCAAGACCTCGCCGAGAACTCTGGCGCGGATGAAGGCGTGCGGTTCACCTTCGTGCCATTCACGAACTCCCTGCACGCTGAACACGCGATTGATGTGCCCGCCGAGGCGCTGAGGAGTCGAATAAAGGACATCGCGAAACAGTTGCAGGTAATTGGCAGTACGGATGTGACGGGTAGTCTCTTGCAAGCCGTCGATGAGTTAATCGTGCCGCGACAGAGGGATGAAGAGGGCGGGTACAGCGGCGTGCTGGTGCTAACGGACGGGGAGACCAGCTGGGATGGCGACTGGGACGCGCGGTTTCGGCAGAAGACGCAGGGAATGCCCTTGCGAATCGGTATCACGGAGAATACCTACGGTCAGCATTGGCAGTCGCATCCGTCGCTTCCGAATCTGTCGTTTCCGCTTCCGATGGAGTAGCGCCCTGAGTGGCGTTGTCAGATTCTGACGGAATCGTAGCGTCAAGGCTCGGCATACCTGCGATTGCTCGAACGCGCTCGAACTGCTCAGGGTCTGGGTCTTCGTGCATGCCGAGCATACCGAGCGTTTCGTTGGCGTGCGCTTCCGCCATCTCCAGTTCGCGGAGTCGCTCGATGTCCGCCTCGTACTGCGCAAGCGCGTCACGGTAATGTGCCGAGGACTGCACGGGCGGCTGCGGGTATCGTCGTCGGAACATCTCGACGCGTCGCGCGATTTCGTCGCGCTCGCGCTCGATGCGCTCGTACAATTCCAGCATCTCCTCTTGCAGGCGAAGCGCGTTGGCGCGATCCGCTGCCAAGACGCGATTCATCATGCGCTCGGTCTCTGTGTCTTCATCGTGACGCTCGCGCACACGCGCGTTCGCGGGCAAGCGATGTATCCGCCCGCATCGGGTACAGAGGTTCGCAACCGCTGGATACCCATCCGCGCTTTCGAGATGGACATCGACGCGATGCTCATCCGCACAATCGCAGATAGGCTCGTCACTCACAACACGCGCCGTCGACTGCTGGTTCCGTCGCGCCATAC
>Ga0209691_1001233_pt1 | contig 15626 bp, 14 predicted proteins | sample YNPMSBMetaG_FD_187120 | JGI IMG/M metagenome (GOLD analysis project Ga0209691, IMG submission 187120) | Anoxygenic and chlorotrophic microbial mat microbial communities from Yellowstone National Park, USA - YNP MS-B MetaG (SPAdes) (version 2) ... | reverse complement strand
CTCAGGTAGGGTGCTTGAGGTACTGGTGACCGAGGGTAGCCGGGTGGTTCGCGGCCAGGTGGTCTTGCGTCTCGACCCAACCAGTGCGCAGAGTGCACTGCGCAATGCCGAGCTGGCCCTAGAACAGGCCCGGGTCAACCTCGAGCGGGCCCAGCGCTCCACCTCGGGCTCCCTAGCTCCTCTACAATCCAGCCTGGAATCGGCCCAGGCTAACCTTCAGGTGGCCGAGCGGCGCTTCGTGGAGGGGCAGCAGCTCTTCAAGGCCGGGGCTATCTCGCAGGTTGAGCTGACCAGCCTCGAGGCCGCCTACAACCAGGCCAGGGCCGCTTTCGACAACGCCCGTGAAAACCTGGCCCGGGCCCAGCGGGCTTCCAGCGAGGACCTGGCCCTTCTGCGCCTGCAGGTGCAGCAGGCCCAGAACCAACTCAACCAGGCCCAGCGAGCGGTGGCCGACACCCAGGTACGCGCGCCTTTCACGGGGGTGGTGGCGGAAGTGTACGTAAACCCAGGCGAGTTCGTGGCTCTGGGGCAGCGGGCCTTCCGCCTATCCGATACTTCGAGGCTGCAGGCCAACTTCCGCCTGCCCCCCGAGGAGGCAGCGGCCTTAGCTCTGGGGAGCAAGGTTGAGCTGCTTTTCGGGGGCAAGAGCTACCCTGCTACCCTGCGTAAGAGCGCCAAGGTACCCGGCACGGACCGCCTCGTTGAGCTCTCGGCCCAAGTCGAAGGCGACCTGCCGCCTGGCACAAGCGCCCAAGTGCGCTATACCCTCACCCTAGCCCAAGGTAGCCTACTCCCCGCTGGTGCCCTGCGCACCGATGGCCGAAGCACCTACGTCTTTGTGGTGCGGGAGGGTAGGGCAGTGCGCACCCCAGTGCAGGTACTGGGGGATACCGGCACCAGGGTCGCGGTGGAGGGGCTGAGCAGCGGACCGGTGGTCTTTCCGGTGCCTTCCAGCCTAAGCGATGGTGATTTGGTGGAGGTGGTGCAGTGAGTACTCCTGCTAAGTGGCCTGCTTATTCTTCGCGCAAGGGCTCGAGGTGTGTATGAAAGTAGGTGCAGCCGTAGACAACAGGCCGGTAAATCCGGTGGTGGCCTTTTTTGTCAGACGCTTTGTCTTCTCCACAGCGCTCTTCCTGGCCTTGGTGCTGTTTGGCCTCATCAGCGGTAGCCGGGTGGGGGTAGACCTTCTGCCGCGCTTCGAGATTCCGGTGGTGGCTGTGACCACAGCCTACCCAGGCGCTGGCCCCGAGGAGGTTGAGCAGCAGATTACCCGTCCCATCGAGGATGCGGTCTCCACCTTGTCGGGCCTCGATCAGATTGCCTCGCTCTCGGGCGAGGGCTTTTCCCAGGTGATAGTCTCCTTTGAGTTCGGGCAGGACATCAACCGTGTGGCCACCGATGTCTCCCAGCGGGTAGCAGCTATCCGAGGGCAACTGCCCCGTGAGGCCCAAGCCCCGGTGGTGCAGCGGTTTGACCCAGGGGCTGCACCCATACTCTTCATTGCCCTCTCAGCCGATGGGCGTGATCTGCGCGAGGTGGCCAAGTATGCCAACGATGTGCTCAAACCCCGTCTTCAGCTCGTCTCGGGGGTGGCTGATGTGCAGGTGCAGGGAGCGCCTGAGCGGCAGGTGCAGGTCCTACTCGATCCCTTCAGGGTGGCCTTCTACGGGCTTTCCCCTGGCCAGGTAGTGGCCGCCATCCAAGCCTCGGCCTTGGCAGTTCCTGCCGGAACTCAAAATGATCAAGGGCAGCGACTGCTTTTTACCCTACGCAACACTCCCACCACCCCTGAGGAGGTCGCGAACATTCTGGTGGACCCAGCGCGCGGGCTGCGGGTGAAAGACCTAGGCGTGGTGCGGGATACCCAGGCTGAGCCCACCCGTCTAACCCGGCTTAACAGCCAGCCGGTAATCCCGCTGGCGGTGCGCAAAACCCCCGACTCAAATGCCGTGGCGGTAGCTCAGGGTGTGAAAAGCATTCTGCGGGAAATCCAGTTGCCGCAAGGCTATCAGGCCCGCATTGTAGGTGATACCACCACCTTTATCGAGAATACTGCCAACGACACCTTCCGCGAGGTGCTGTTGGTGGCCGTCATTGTCTCCTTCATTACCCTGATCTTCCTGGGCAAGCTCAACTCGGTCCTTAGCGTGGTGCTCGCTATCCCCATCACCATGTCGGGGGCTTTGATCGTGTTTGGCCTGTTGGGCTTTACCTTTAATGTGATCAGCCTGCTGGCCATCATCGTGGCGGTAGGCATCGTGGTGGACGACTCCATTGTGATCTCGGAGAACATCGAGCGCTACCGTCAGATGGGCTACGACAACCTGCAAGCGGTGCTCAAGGGCTCTACTGAGGTGCTCTCGGCGGTCTCGGCAGCTACCCTTTCACTGTTGGCGGTCTTCCTGCCCATCAGTTTTCTGCCAGGCATTATCGGGGAGTTCTTCCGGCAGTTTGGCATCGTGTTGGCCGCGGCCATCGTGGTGAGCTGGCTCGAGGCCCTCCTCTTCCTCACCGTGCGCCTGGCTTATTTCCCCGACCCCGAACCCCCCACCTGGCGCCAGCTGGGCCAGCGGGTGCTAGGCTTAGGCCAAGATTTGCGCTGGGGGTTGCGCCTACACGTCTACCAACAGCCTGATCAAAGCCTTTTGCGCCGGGTGCTGAACATCCTGATCACCCCCTTTACCCTGCTACTGGCTCCTCTGCGCTGGCTGTTTTCGCTGGTATTTGGCCTAGCCGGGGCCATTGCCGGAAGCCTACATGGGATTTCCGAAAGGAGCTTTCTGGCTTTGCGGGAGTTGTACGCCCGCAGCCTGGCTGCAGCCTTGAGGCAGACCCCCTTGGTGCTGCTGGTCGGGCTGGCCTTCTTCCTGAGTATCGGCTATGTGGCTCCCAGGATTCCCTTCAACTTTACCCCCAGAAGCGACAACGGGCAGATAAACGTGGATCTGGTGTTGCCCAAGGGTACCGCCTTGTCCGAAACCGATGCCCTTACACGTCGTTTGGAGGCCTGGCTGGTGCTTCGCCCCGAGGTGCGCTCGGTGCTAAGCAGCGTGGGCAGCTCGCAAAACATCCTTTTTTCGGGCAACCCCGAGCGGGCCAATATCGTAGTTGAGCTCGTGCGCAAGGACGAGCGGGAGAACGTTTACGATCTGCTGCCCACTTATCGTGAGGCCCTGCAAGAGTTGCTTTCCGACCGTCCTGAGGCCGATCTGCGGGTAACCGTGCTAGAGGGGGGACCGGGTGGGGCCGCAGACTTGCAATTCACCCTAACCGCACCCAACCCCACCCTGCTGGCGGAGAAAAACCAGCGGGTGCTCGAGGTCATGCGCAGCCTGCCCTACCTCACCGACGTCCGTAGCAGCCTCGAGGAGACTGCCACCGAGCGGGTGCTGGTGCCCGACCCCAGCAGGCTGGTTGGTACGGGCCTCACGCCAAGCGACCTGGCCCAGACCCTGCGCATCTACAATGCGGGTACACAGGCAGGTAACCTTCGCTCGGGAGGCGACGAAATTCCCATTGTGGTTCGGGCCGACCCGCGCTTTGTGCCTGACCAGTCCAGCCTACTCTCACTGCCGGTTGCGGCTCCCGCCCTGCAGAGCAGCCTGCCCCTGGGCAGCCTGGGGCAGTTTGAAAACCGCCGCACTCCAGCCCAGCTCGCCCGCACCAACCAGGCCTTCTCCGCCGGTATCAATGCTAACCGGCTGCCCGGTGCCGAGATTGGTACCTTCCAGCTTTCCAACCTGGTGCGCCAGGAGCTGGAAAAAGCAGGGGTTTTCACGGATGGTGTGCAGCTAGAGGCCCAGGGTTCCACGGCCTTTGTGGGTGACCTAGCCCGAAGCGCCCCCATTGCCTTCGGCCTGGCTTTGCTATTGAACTTCCTGGTGATCTCGAGCCAGTTCAACACTTTCCGCTACCCCCTTTACCTGTTGCTCCCAGTACCTTTAGCCCTGGTGGGGGCGTTTTGGTTCCTGTACTTCTTCCGTAGCGGCTTGGACGTGGTCTCGGCCCTGGGGGTAGTCATCCTCAACGGGCTGGTGACCAAAAACGCTATTCTGCTGCTGGACTTTGCCGTACGCCAGGCCCGCGAGAAGCCTTTGTATGAGGCCCTGGTGGAGGCCGGACGACTACGCCTGCGCCCCATCTTGATGACCACCCTCACAGTGTTGATGATCTCCGTTCCCCTCATCTTGGGCAGCGGGGAAGGATCGGAGTTTCGCCGTCCGCTGGGCATCATCATCCTGGGTGGGGTTTCGGTCTCGATGCTGCTCACGCTGTACGTGGTGCCGGCGGCCTTTTACCTATTTGAGCGGCAGCGCTATGATAGGCAGCGCCTGCAGCCACAGGCGGTTGGCGCAACCGTAGCCACAGGCGACTAGACATGTGTACGCTTAAACGCCTCTGCTACGCCCGTGCAAAGGCCTTTGATGGAACTGGATTTCTGTTCTTATGAATGCGAGGCGCGTTTTCTGGCTGGTTTTCTTCGGTGGTTTGCTCTTCTTTGCCACAGCCATGGTCTGGTATACCCATCGGGTGCTGACCCCCTATCCGCCTGCCCCAGCCGCCTTGGAGGCGTTGGTTTCAGACAATCAGGTGCAGGTGCAAACCACCTCATATGGCTGGGTGTTTATCCCCCAGGGGGAGGCCAAGGGGGGATTGGCCTTTTATCCTGGTGGGCTGGTTGAACCCCAAGCCTATGCCCCGGTTTTGCGCCAGATTGCCGCTGGGGGTTATCGGGTGGCCTTGTTGCGGGTACGCTTCAATCTAGCTGTAACCGAGCAAGGCAAGGCCCGACCGGCCATCGCCGAGGCCCCCACGCTGGCCTGGGCGGTGGGGGGGCATAGCCTAGGAGGGGTGGTGGCCTCCAATTTTGCCCAAAGCAGCCCGGACCCTAAAGCGTTAGTGATGTGGGCTGCCTACCCGCAAAATGACCTATCAGAAAAAAACCTCCCAACCCTGGCCCTATTTGCTGAGCACGATGGGGTTATTCGGAGGGAGCAGCTCGAGGCCAGCCGATCCAGGTTCCCCAAAAATACGCTCGAGCAAGTGATCCCCGGTCTGAACCATGCTGGCTTTGGGGCCTATGGCCCCCAGCGGGGTGACAATCCAGCCACCATAAGCGCTGAGGAGGGCTGGCGCCAGATTGCTCAACGGACCGTAGCCTTCCTCGACCAGCACCTAGGCGCTGTGCTCCAATAGCCCTGCGAATCCGCGTGCCCGCAAGTTAGTCCTGCGTAAGGAGGAGGGCCCTGCAGGGCCTCCTTGGCAGATTTTATTGTCGCCGCTTTATCATGGGGCAGTATGTTGGCGCAAGAGATTGTGCAGAGTATCCAGGCTGGTCAGACCTCGCCTTGCGAGGTGGTGCAGGCTGCGCTGGAGTGTATAGCGCGGCTCGAGCCGCAAATCCACGCTCTAATCTGCCTCAACCCTCAGGCCCTGCATGAGGCGAAGCTGGTAGAGAGGCGGCTTACTAACGGTGAAAACCTCCCGCTGGCTGGGGTTCCTATTGCACTCAAGGATAACATTTGCACCCGGGGTTTGCAAACGACCTGTGGTTCTAGGATGCTGGCCAACTTTGTTCCACCCTACAACGCAACAGTGGTGGAGAAGCTGCGTCAGGCCGGGGCGGTGGTGGTGGCCAAGGCCAACATGGACGAGTTTGCTATGGGTTCTTCTACGGAGTATTCGGCCTTTGGTCCCACCCGTAACCCTTGGGACCTCGAGCGGGTGCCGGGTGGTACCTCAGGCGGCTCAGCGGCGGCGGTGGCTGCGGGTATGGTCCCCCTGGCGCTTGGTACCGACACCGGCGGCAGCGTACGCCAGCCGGCTGCGTTGTGTGGGGTGTACGGCTTTAGGCCCACCTATGGCCGCATCTCACGCTATGGGGTGGTGGCTACCGCCAGCAGTCTGGATCAGGTGGGCACCATGGCCCGCTCTGTGCTAGATCTGGCCCTGCTGAGCGATGCGGTGAGCGGCTACGACCCCCTAGACAGCACCAGCTTGGAAGCCGAGCCGCAGTTTGTGGCTGCTTTACAGGCTTCGGCTAGAGGGCTCACAGTAGGTATTGTCAAGGAGGCTCTGGCTGTGGGCAATTCGCCAGGGGTGCTGGAGGCCCTCGAGCGCTTCCAAGATGTTATGGAAGCCCAGGGAGTTCGGTTTTTGGAGGTCAGCTTACCTACCCTTGATTATGCCCTGGCCGCTTATTACATCATCAACACCGCTGAGATCAGCTCTAACCTGGCCCGCTACGATGGAAGCCTATATGGCCTGCGGGTGCCTGCCGAGGATAGCATTACCACCATGGAGCAAAGCCGTGAGCGGGGGTTTGGTCCTGAGGTACAGCGGCGCGTACTGATGGGTACTTTTGTACTCTCCTCAGGCTACTATGAAGCCTATTACGCCAAAGCCTCGCGGGCTCGTGCCAGAATCAGAGCGGACCTAGATGCAGCGTTTGCCAGGGCCGACTTGCTGCTGACCCCGACCAGCCCCTTTCCAGCCTTCCGCCTGGGTGAGAAAACCACCGACCCCCTTTCCATGTACCTGGCCGACATCGATACCGTGGCCGCCAGCCTGGCGGGCTTGCCAGCCATGAGCATTCCAGCCGGGTTTGAAGGGCACCTGCCGGTGGGACTTCAGCTCATCGGTAAGCCTTTGTGTGATGAAAAGATATTCACCCTGGCCAACGCTTTTGAGCAGGTTACGGAACGGGCCTTTGCTCGAGTGGCTCGCTTGTAGCCTAGGAGCGCGGGGGTAGACTGTACGGGGGCCAGCCTGGGATTGATGAACGGTTGTCGAGCGTTTGTCATGCCACTGTAAGCTAAGGTATACTGCCTGCGAACCTACCCACAGGCATTTTTTTGCCCCCGGAACCCTACTCCCCCAGCCCATGAGCCCTACCCACTACCGACTGTCTGCCCGGCTTGCCCGCTACCTACGCGACCTTGGCCGCCACCTTCCTGAGCGTACCTTGGCCGAACAGGTTCTGGCCGCGCAGGGACTTCCCAAAGCTGCCTGGGTCGGCGAATTGCTGGAAAGTCTGCTGGATGGGCGTTTTGAGCGCGCTGAGGCCGGGGTGGGCTTGTGGGAATGGCAGTATGGTTTTCCCCCGACTGGTGAAGCAATTGTGGTGCTGGACGTGGAAACCACAGGGTTTTCCCCGGAGAGTGACGAAATTGTGGAGCTGGCCCTGATTCGCCTGGAAAATGGCCGGTGCACAGTATTTGAGCGCTTGGTCAACCCGGGTGTCCCGATACCACCTTTCATCAGCCGACTGACTGGACTCCGAAACCAGGATGTGCGTGGTGCGGCCGATGTTTACACGGTGCTGGCCGAGGCCATACCGTTGCTGGACAGTGCTACGCTGATCATTCAGAACGCCAGCTTCGATCTGGGCTTTTTGCAGCCCCGTTTAGAGCGCCTGGGCTACCGGCTGGATAACCCTGTGGTGGACACGCTAGACTGGGCCCGCAAGGCCCTGCCTAGGCTGAGCAGGCGCGGGTTGGATATGCTGGCCTGGGTCTTCGATCTGGGGCCCCTCGCCAACCGTCACCGCGCCCTGGGGGATGTAGAAACCACGCTGCAGGTCGCACGCGAAATGTATTACATGCTTACCGCAGGTGAACCCATCCCAGCCAGTCGGCTGACTGGCAAAGGCCGTTAGGAAACCTATGACTGCACGTTATGTTCTCACCAGTTCCTGCCTTAACACCGGAACCATGAGCCTGACCCAGCCGCTGCGGGCTTTTTTACAGGGTAAAGACCGCGTTGTTCTACGGGATGAGGAGGGCCAGACCTACGATATCTGCATCAACTGGGCGCAAAATCGCCTCGAGGGTCTGGCTCCTTACTACATCAAGCGGCGCCTAGGTGTCAACGATAAGATCGTGTTGCACTTCGAGGGCGGTGAGATTGCGCTGGAAGCCCTCGCGCCTTCTGCCAAGCCAGCTCGGCCCCGCCAAAGCGAGCCTGAGCGCTCCTATAAGCCTGCTGAGCCGCAGGCAGAAAAGCCCGAGAAGCGGGTCAAGGTTACCCCTTACCCCAAAGAGGTCATCTTCCCGCACAAGCCGGTTGCCAGCGAGGTGCCAGCCTTTTCCGCCGAGCTCGAGGCTTTGGGATTTTCGCGTGAGTCGGGCTTTGCGCCCTGGGTTTTCAGGGCTGCTTTAGGGCGACGAACCTTTCACCTGGCCCTGGCCAAGCTGGGCGAGGTAGATGCCAAAGAGCTGTTGGCCTACCGTCAGCAGGGCCGGGTGCAGTACGCCGCCATTGTGGCCGGGGAGTCGTACAGGGCCGAAGCCCTGGCCGAGATCGCCGCGGCGCGGCCCTCGGGCCTGGCGCCGATGGGTTTGGGCTACGTCTCGCCTGAGGCCTTGCAGCGGCTTGTTAAACTGCGCACGGTCTTTCCGCTGGGGCCCCTTGACATCGAACGCCTGCTGCGGGAAGGCCGTATAGACCTGGAATCCATACAGTCCCTCGAGCGCGAAATCTCAGGTGTCCTGCGCGAGCGCAGCCACTTCTCGGCGGTGTTGACCCTACTGGCCGACCAGCCGCCCCAACAGGTCTTCTTGCTGGCCGACCTGATGCCCATGGCGCGGGAGCTGAACCTCGAGGCCGACCGCCTGCAGAAGGTGCTAGAGAGTTTGAGCAGCCCGCCCTTTCTCCTCTTGAAGCGCCTCTCGCCGGGTGAGTTTTTGATGCGCCAGTCGGTGGAGCAGGCTCTGGCCGAATGGGTAGAGTACGCCCAGGTCATGACCCGCCGCCTGCGTGGGGTACTGCAAGAGCTGGAGGGATAGCGGTCAGATTCGGTTAGTTCATCCCCGTGAACTAACCTGACCCAAGGGAAGTGCTGTCTTGGCAGAGCGCAACGAAGGTGTGCTCTAGGAGCCTCTACCCTTTGCAAAACCTCGCCTGAATCTCGGGGGCAGATCCGGGCAGGATGATCTCTCAATTCCTCACGGCCCGCGCTTCCGGCGGATCTTCAAAGGGGAGCATAAAAATCGGGATTTTGCACATGGAAGCGTGCTTTAGTTGAGGGAGCTGCTCTTTAGCTAAAAAGAGATCGCAGGTGAGCCTCGAGGGCATTTGCAGCTTTTTGGCTTAGGGTTAGCTTGAGCTTTATCACCAGCTTACGGCTCCACTCCTCGAGTTCGCCCAGGCTTTGTTTGCGCTCAATCTCTGGTAAAAACTTTGCCGCATGCTCTCCCAGTTCGGCTTTGAGAATAGCGGCCAGCTGGGCTTTTGCGGCGACCAGCTTATCCGGCGTGTGCTCTGCTGGCCGGCTTGGCTCACTTTGGGACGAGGCCACTATTTCTATCAGGCCATGCTCGAGCAGCGCAGATAGGGCCTTGTTCAAAACGTCCAGCGGAAGCTGGGTACGCTGGGCCAGCACGATGTCGCTTATCTCCTCACGGCAAAGGGTATAGACCAGGCGCTCATCCCGGCTGAGGAAAATATCCAGCGCTCTAGAGGTTTGGCGGTAGATTTGCATCAACCCTCGAGTGCTGCCAGTACGGCCTGCACCAGCCGTAATACCAGTAAGACAAATACCGCTCCGAAGAATAAAATCAGACTCACAATCAGCAGAAGGGTGTTCACTGGGCGACTCCAGGTGAGAAGCGCCACAGCCAGATACCCCAGCGCGAAAAGCAAAACAAACAGATTGAGCTGGGTGAGCCGTTCTCCAATCACCCCACCGGGCGCTTTGCTCTTCATTTGAAAGCCGGTATAGGTGTTATAGAGCATCAGAAGAAAACCCAGCACCACAAGAGCCTGTACCATGAGCCCTCCCTCGTCGGAAAGTACCGCTCCTGGTAAACCGAGTTTGTGTGACCGCTCACCCCGATTGAAGGGCCCTTCCCCTTCGGAACGGGCGACTCTTATGTGCGGCGGTAATCTTTTGGCGCAGGGCTACATGTTCTCGATAAGCGCCTGGCCAAACTCGCTGCACTTGAGCAGGGTTGCGCTGCGGCCTTCGGCAACCATCAGGCGGTGGAAGTCGTAGGTTACCCGCCCCTGGGCGATGGTTTTGGTCATGGCGTGGATAATCAGATCGGCGGCCTCTGTCCAGCCCATATAGCGCAGCATCATCTCGCCCGAGAGAATTACCGAGCTGGGGTTGACCTGGTCCTTGCCTGCGTATTTGGGCGCGGTGCCGTGGGTGGCCTCGAAGACGGCATGTCCGGTATGGTAGTTGACGTTAGAGCCGGGAGCAATTCCGATGCCCCCCACCTGGGCGGCAATGGCGTCAGAGATGTAGTCGCCGTTTAGGTTGAGGGTGGCGATAACGCTGTACTCGGAAGGGCGTAGCAGGATCTGTTGCAGGAAGTTGTCGGCGATCATGTCCTTTACTACGATCTGTTTTCCGGTCTTCGGATTGGTAAAGGTTTGCCAGGGACCGCCGTCCAGGTCCACCGCACCGTACTTGCTCTTAGCCAGGGCGTAGCCCCAGTCGCGGAAGCCTCCTTCGGTGAACTTCATAATGTTGCCTTTGTGCACCAGCGTGACCGAGGGCAGGTCGTTGTCTATCGCGTAGTTGAGCGCGGCCTCTACCAGGCGCTGGCTGCCTACCTGCGAGACCGGCTTGATGCCGATGCTGGAGGTTTCGGGGAAGCGAATTTTCTCGTAGAGCTGGGGGAATTCTGCCCTAAACCACGTGAGGAACTTCTTGGCCTCGGGGCTATCCTTGGAAAACTCAATGCCAGCGTAGATGTCTTCGGTGTTTTCACGGAAAATTACCATGTTGACCAGCTCAGGGTGGCGCACTGGGCTGGGTACCCCCTCGAACCACTGTACCGGGCGCACGCAGGCGTAAAGGTCGAGCTCCTGACGCAGCGCCACGTTAATCGAGCGGATTCCGCCTCCTACCGGAGTGGTGAGCGGCCCTTTGATAGCCACTAGGTGCTCGCGAATGAACTCGAGGGTTTCCTCCGGCAGCCAGATGGCCTGACCATAGATCTGGTTGGCCTTCTCGCCAGCGTATATCTCGGTCCAAGCTATCTTGCGTCTGCCACCGTAGGCTTTGGCTACTGCGGCATCCAAGACAGGCTGGGCGGCCCTCCAGATGTCAGGCCCAGTGCCGTCGCCCTCGATGAAGCCCACGATAGGGTGGTCGGGAACCTGCAGCTTGCCTTCACGAATGGAGATTTTTTCACCAGCCGAAATCTTGATTTTTTTGTAGGCCATAGCTCTAAGAGCATATCAGAACTCAGCCTCATGCTCGCCTGGTGCGCAGGCAAGGGAGGTGTGCTACTTGCTATCTAGTAGCTGATAAAAGCCCCTGGCGTTGTGTAGGTAGTGCGCCAGAATGCCTGGCACCAGACTCCCTGTGAGCTGGTAGGCCGCGCCAAACATAACCCCACCCAGAAAAATGAACAGCGGATAACTCCAGGCTCGACGGTCGGTTACAGGATGAAGCGCGGCAAAGACCAAAGCCTGTAGGAATACGCCTGTCCAGCCGCCCACCAGGGCGTTTTGTAGGGCGCCGCGAAAGAAAACTTCTTCACCCACCCCAGACGCTACAGCCAACAGCAACGCCTGATGATGATTGATACCCTGGGCGCGCATGGCAGCCCCAAGTTGGCTGTGCAAGGCTTCAGCAGCCTGAAAACTCTTGGGGAACAGCCAGGAGAATAGGCGTTCCAGGCCTACCAGGCTGGAGAAAAGGACCAGGAAGGCTAGGCTATCGCGCAGAGGGTCAGGGTCTTTGATGGCTGTGTAGCCGGCCAGTCCCATCCAGGCCAGCCCAGCTAGCAAAAGGCTAAGCTGGATCAGCATGAAAAAGTGAAACATGGGGTAACTACGAGCCCTCGTAGCCGATGTTGAAGCCTTGCTCGAGCAGTCTGGGCGAATAGGCCCGGAAGGCCAGCAAGGTCTGGGTGCGCTTGATGCCACTCAACTTGCGTAGTCCCAAGGTTACAATGTCGTCGAGCTGTTCAAAGTCTTTGAAGCGCAACATAGCTACTAGGTCCCACTCACCCGTGACCGAGTACACCTCGGCCACCCCAGGGATTTCAGCGATAGCCTCGGCCGCTTCAGCGGTAGAGTCTGGGCTGGTCTGGATCAGGACAAAAGCAGTGAACATACCTGGATAATACCCCAGCACCGCGGTTGGGTCTGCCTGTGTGGCGTTCACTGCCGACCTTGTCCGTGGTGAGGGTGCCGGGTAGGCCCCTAGGTGCGGGTTTGCCGGGTGTGGATCTGGTGAGGGGTCTTAAGGATGAGCTGGGGCCTAAAATGCACCGCATCGGCAGAGACGAAATGTAGGGGTATACCTTTCCAGTCTTTAGGCAGCCTATCCGGGTCGGCTCCGTGCAGATGTCCGTAGACCACGCAGGTGGGGCGGTGCCGCTCGATGAGCTCTGTAAAACCGGTAGGGCCACCGGTGGGGCTATAGGGTGGATAGTGCATGGCCAGCACCAGGTGCTCATAATCGCGACCCTGGAGGCTCTTGATTGAGAGCGATAAACGCTCCACTTCGCGCTTGTATATCTTTTCGTCCTCTGACGTGAAGTTGTGGCTGCCCGGGGTATCCCAGCCACGGCTACCAGCAATGGCTAGGTTTCCGATGATCAGCGAGTCGTGCTGTAAGGCGTGCATACGTGGGGGCAGCACCTGCCGCAAGCGGCTGATGGAGGGCCACCAGTAGTCGTGGTTGCCACGCAACAGCACCTTGGTGCCCGGAAGCTGGGCTAGGTCAGCCAGGTCGAGCAAGGCTTCGGGCAGCTTCATGGCCCAGGAGATGTCACCGGCGATAATGACCAGGTCGTCCTCGCCCACAACCTTGCGCCACTCTTCGAAAACGGCCTCGGGATGGCCTTCCCATTCCGGTCCGAAGATGTTCATGGGTTTGGGGGAGGCCTTAGAAAGATGAATATCGGCGATTGCAAAGACGTGCATAAGATATGGCAGGCTCCAAGAGCCACCCTGAATGGCTCAGTCTAGTGTCTAGGGTTCAGCTCCTAGCGTCAAGTGCGGTTTAAGATAAAAAGGCACAATCAAAGTGCACACAATAATGAAGAGTCAACTTTTCCGATCCGCTTTTTTGTACGCCCTGCGCCTGTGGGGCCTACATGGAGGAAGTCTTACGCCAAAAAGCTAGCGCGCAGAGCTCACCTAGAAGCAGTGGGGGCGGTCTGGCAGCGCATCAAGCATTTTTGAGCTACCCCAACACCTCGAGCAAACCCATCAGGTATAGCTGTTTGCTTACACCACCAAGGTGGTGTGCTTGGTTCGAACCTAATCGAACAAAGGTTTCCGGATTTGGCATGAGTTTAGCGGTAGGTGCCCAGGATCTTGCCCTTAGAGTCAGCTACCCGAAGGTTAGCACGCCGGGGGGTTTCAAAGACCAACAGCACCCCAGTCATCTCGGGTGAGCGGGCTTCGCTTGACTCCAGCTCGAGCACAGCCAGCAAGGCCTCAGCCTCTAACTTCATATCCAGCACCTTCATCCTGAAGCTTTCGTTGCGCAGCCCGCTAAAGTAAAAGCCTACCGCACTGCTGGGGTTGGTCTTGGGCGGATCGGAGAGGCCAAACTCCCGCCACAGCCGCTCCACCTCCGCAGGGCTGCCAAGCCAGCCCCCGCGTGGCCGTAGCCCCCCGAGCTTCACAGGGGCGATGCCCAGGAGCCGGGGCCGCTCGAGGCTGGCTGCTTCAGCCGGGCGTATCCAGACGGTGCTGTAAAGAACGGCGCCGGGCTCGGGGTCGTAGCGCAAGGGGGGCAGGGCGGGCTGTTGGGGAAAATCCACCAGCTCCAGTGGTGGCTTGAAAAGCTTGTCGAGATGGGTTTTGAGCCAGTCTACCTCGGGCGGTGTGGCGGCCTGTAGTTCGAGCTCCCGCTGCTCCCAGAAGCCGTTTCGTTTTACGAACCAGCGGCCATCGTAAAACCATTCGGTGTTTTCGGCACCTCGTGGAGGGCTGGAAAAGGCCGCCTCTAGAGAGAAAATGCTTTCGTAGCTGAAGAGTAAGCGGCGGCTTTCCCGGGGGCTTTGCACCTGCACCTCGAGGGGGCTCTGCACCACCGGGCTTAGCAGATAGATCCCTCGGTTCTCGATAATCAGGTGCAGCTCTATAACGTTATACCCGGCCTGGCTTTTCGCCAGCATCGGCGCCATCAGACCAATAAGGACTAACAGTTTCACCATTTGACTTTAACTGTGATACGAACCATGTTAGATGCTCAGTCAGTAAATACACATTCTGAATCCAGTAAAAATAGCTGTAGATGCCGGGCTAGAAGCGGCCTTTCAAGAACTACAACTTGTGCTAAACCCACTCACCCCTACGCATCAGGGGCTCGGCCTGCCCGGAGGCGGTAATGCCGTCCACGTCTATTTCCTCAGAACCAATCATCCAGTCGATGTGAATGAGGCTGCTGTTGGCGCCTTTGGCGGCGAGTTCTTCGGGGATTAGCTGGCCCCCACCCTGAATGCACTCGCTATAGGCCTGCCCCAGCGCGATGTGGCTGGCGGCGTTCTCGTCGAAAAGGGTGTTGTAAAACAGAAGCCCGCTTTGCGCGATGGGGGAGGAGTGCGGCACCAGGGCCACCTCACCCAGGCTGCGCGCACCTTCATCGGTTTGCAGCAGCCGGTTCAGCACATCGGCCCCGCTTTTGGCCCGGGCCTCGACCACGCGGCCTTTTTCGAAGCGCATCTCAATCCCCTCCAGGAGGCTGCCCAAATAGGAGAGGGGCTTGGTGCTGTGCACATAGCCCTCAATGCGGTCTTTATGGGGCGTGGTGAAGACCTCCTCGGTGGGGATGTTAGGGTTGCAGACCACGCCATTCTTGGCCCGGGTTGCACCGCCGGCCCAGAGGTGGTCATCGGCCAGGCCCACCAAAAGATCGGTGCCAGGGCCTTTGAAGTGTAGGGCGCTGTAGCGTTTGTGGTTTAGGTAGGCCACGCGCTCGGCGAGGTGCTGGTTGTGGGCCTGCCAGGAGGCTACGGGGTCGGGCGAATCGAGCCTCGAGGCCTTGATAATGGCCTCCCACAGCTTTTTTACCGCTACCTGCTCGTCGCTGTCTGGAAAAACTGCCCTGGCCCAGGCCGGATGGGGTAGGCCACAATGCTCCAGTTGATGTGGTGGCTGGCGATGAGCTCCAATACCCGCCGGTAGGCCAGCGAGCGGGCGTGGTTGGCCCGGGCCACCCACTCCGGGTTCTGACCCTTAAGCAGGCTGGGGTCGTTGCCGGCGATATGCAGGCGGGCTGCCCCGGCCTGGAAAGCCTCGGCCATGCCATCGTAGAGCCATTTGGGCGCTTTGTCGAAGGAGGCCTCGGGGGCGTGTTGAAAACGCAGCAGGTAGGCTGCGTCGTCATCGTAGAGCACACTGACCAAAGGGCTCCCAGCCCGGTAAGCGTACTCGGTGATTTTGCGTACCAGCGGCACGGCCTCTATCGGAGCAGTGACGACCAGCTCCTGGCCTTCCTGAAGCCCCAGCCCCACCTGTACGGCTACTTTTGCCATCTGATCGAGGTAGTGTTCAAACGTTTCCATACCGCCCATACTCTAACTGAACTGTGACCGCTTTCAGCATCCTTGACGGAAGCCCTAGGGGCTTGCTACCCTTTGGACAACATGCGGCCCCGTACCCCCCGCAGCTACAAGTGGCACCACCAGCGCTGGTGGCGCTGCTAAGCC
>Ga0209691_1001230_pt1 | contig 15667 bp, 13 predicted proteins | sample YNPMSBMetaG_FD_187120 | JGI IMG/M metagenome (GOLD analysis project Ga0209691, IMG submission 187120) | Anoxygenic and chlorotrophic microbial mat microbial communities from Yellowstone National Park, USA - YNP MS-B MetaG (SPAdes) (version 2) ... | reverse complement strand
AGCCAGCCGGCGTTCGGCGCATAGGGCAGCACGTGGGTGATCACATAGCCCAGCTTGCGGAACGCCTCGGCGTGCGCCTCCAGCGACGCCTCGTCGTCCAGCCGCACAAAGATGCGGCCGGTGGGCACGAACATCACTCCGCCGCTGCCCATATAGACGGCGCCGGCGTCGGCCGTCGGCGCCGGCTCACCGCGCATCACCAGATATGTCACGCCGTCATCTTCCAGGGTCAGGGCGACGTTCCTCTGCTGGGTCTGGCTTGTGCTCTTGACCACATAGAGCTTGTCGGCCCGCTGATAGGTCTGCTCTGGATGGCTGCTGCTCGCGCACAGGCGCGGCGGATAGTGCGTCAGGCAACTCATGGTGCGCGCTCCCGATCGGTTGACAAGGCGCCGTGACCCGTCTATTATCGCATCACACCCAAATATTGCTCGCGCGCGCGAGCGCCGGACATACGAAGAAGCAACCGCAATGAACACTTACGTCGTGCACTATGGGGGGAAGGGCGGCAGGCCCTATGCGCTGGCGGAGAGCGCGGGCCTGCTCGCCGTGCGCACGCACAGCCGCAACCCGATCGAGATGCAGCTCATCGGCAGCGCGTCGCTCTCCGATCAAGCGCTGTCGATCCTCCAACAGTTCGAGTTGGTGGAAGAATACTTCGACGCCGGCGTCACGGTCTGGCAAGCGCAGGTGGAAGGCGATCCCGCCGCCCTGCGCGACGACGCCCGCGCTGTCCTCAAACGCGAAGCCGACGTGCGCTTCGCCGGTCGGGTCTTAATGGATCCAAACTCGCAGCTACCGGTGCTCTATACGGAGAACCTCTTCGTCAAGTTCCGCGACGACGCGGGACAGGCCACCTGCCGGCGACTGATCAAGCAATACGGACTTGAGATCAAAGCCGTCCTGGAGTACGCACAGAATGCCTACTTTTTGGCCGCGCCGGAGGGCATCGGGCGCGAGGTGTTCGGCCTGGCGGAGCGCCTTTTGGACGAAGAAGCAGTGGAGCTGTGCCATCCGGAGCTGGTGCGCCGCCTGCGCGAGCGGGTCGCCTTTCCCCAACAATGGCACCTGCGCAAGACCAAGATCGGCAATCAGGTCATTGATCAAAGCGCCAACGTCGAGGCAGCCTGGGCATTGTCGGAAGGGGAGGGGGTGACGATTGCGATCATTGACGACGGGGTGGATATTGACCACGAGGAGTTCCGCTCTGCCGGCAAGATCGTCGCCCCGCGCGACGTCACCCGCAAGACCGACGATCCGCGGCCAGGCAACTTGAACAACCACGGCACGGCCTGCGCCGGCGTGGCCTGCGCGAATGGCGCCTTCGGCGCTTCGGGCGTGGCACCCAAGGCGCGCCTGATGCCGATCCGGTTGGTCTCTGGTCTGGGTTCGCAAAGCGAGGCCGAGGCGTTCGTCTGGGCCGCCCAACATGGTGCGGATGTGATCTCCTGTAGCTGGGGGCCGCCTGATGGCCGCTGGTGGGATGCCAGCGACCCCGTGCATAACCAGGTCGTGCCCTTGCCCGACTCCACCCGGCTGGCGATTGACTATGCGATCCGCAACGGGCGCAACGGCAAGGGCTGCGTGATCCTCTTCGCCGCCGGCAACGGCAACGAGAGCGTGGACAACGACGGCTACGCGAGCTACGAAAAGGTGATCGCGGTGGCCGCCTGCAACGACCGAGGCACCCGCGCCGCCTACAGCGACTACGGCAGGGCGATCTGGTGCGCCTTCCCCAGCAGCGACGGTCGTCCCTCGCTCACGCCCGGCATCTGGACCACCGATCGCAGCGGCGCGGCCGGCTACAACCCCGGCTGGGTAAGCCGCGGTGACGCGGTGGGCAATTACACGAATAGCTTCGGCGGCACGTCCAGCGCCTGTCCGGGCGTGGCCGGCGTCGCCGCGCTCATCCTGGCTCGCAACCCCGACCTGCGCTGGGACGAAGTGCGCGAGGTGATCAAAAACGCCTGCGACAAGATCGATCCACAAGGCGGCAACTACGATGCCAACGGTCACAGCCACTGGTACGGCTATGGGCGGGTGAACGCGCGCAGGGCAGTGGAGCTGGCCGTGCCGGCCCAGAAGCAACCGGTCGTCACCGTCGCCGTTCGCCGCGATGTGACCATCCCCGATCGGAAGTCGGCGCAGCTCAGCGTGATGGTGGCCGAGGAGCGCCCGCTGAAGGCGCTTAAGGTGAGCGTGGACATAGAACACGGCCACTGCGGTGACCTGGTGGTGACGCTCAAGCCCCCGCCGGCCTCCGGCATCGAGGACATTGTCTTGCACAATCGCCAAGGCGGGGCGACCCGACACCTCAAGCAGACATACGACGCGGTCAATACGCCGGCGCTGGCGGCGGTGGCCGGCAAGTCGCCGCAGGGCAAGTGGACGCTGCTGGTGGAGGACAAGGCCCGTTATCACAAGGGCAAAATTCGCGAACTGAAGTTCGAGATGAGTTTTACGTAAACCAGGCGCGCATGAACCTGATCACACAGGCTCTGCCCGCGCTGTGCTATGGTGTGTTCGAATTCGGAATAAGGCCGCATGGTTGGGCGAACGTTCTGGTAATCGGCAAGCCCATCCTTCACGTCCATTACTGCTAATTTGAGCACTCCCCCCGTGCTTGTTGGTCAGCATACGCCAGCTATAATCCCTTGTATGAGTGCTGAGCTTGAGGCGCGCGTGGAGACGCTGGAGGAGCTGATGGCGGACACGCTGCGCGTCGTGCGTGCCACCAGCCTGCAGGTTGACCGCCTCGCGCGGGAGATGAGCGCCTTCAAAGAAGAGATGCGCGCCTTTAAGGACGAGATGCGCATCTTCAAGGACGAGATGGGCGTCTTCAAGGACGAGATGAGTGTCTTCAAAGATGAGATGAGCGCCTTCAGGGAGGAGGAGCGCGCCTCACGAAAGGAGATGAACAAGCGCTGGGGCGATTTGTCCGCCAGCCTGGGGATGCTGGTCGAGAACATCGTCGCGCCGAGCATCCCGCGCGTGCTGCGCGAGGTCTTCGGCTGCCCTGATGAAGAGGTTGAATCCCTGCTCGTCCGGCTCAAGCGCAAGCATCCCAGCCGGCGCGGATACAACCGCGAGTTTGACACCATCGCCGCCGGCTGCGGCTACGTGCTCATCGTGGAGAGCAAGACCCAGCTTGACACTGATGCAGTCGGCGAATTTGCGGAGCGGCTGCCAGAGGCCAAGGAATACTTGCCCGAGTTTGCTGAGCGCGGCTATCGCTTCGTGGGCGTGGTTGCCGGCTTGTACGTAGACCCCAGCGTGGTGACGTTTGCCGAGCGGCGTGGCCTGATAGTGCTGGGCACGGGCGAGGACCTGATGGAGGTGCTGAACTCGCCCGGCTTCGTGCCGCGAACATACTGAGTTCGTCTCGACAATCATCCTCACCGCATAGGTTTTGCGAAAATCCCTTGCCAGAGCTAAGTGTGCGTTCCCCGTTCCAGCCGACCGGCGACCAGCCGCAGGCCATCGAGGCGCTGGTTGCGAGCCTCAACGCCGGCAATCGCTACACCACGCTGCTGGGCGCAACCGGCACTGGCAAGACTTTCGTGATCGCCAAGGTTATCGAGCGCGTCCAGCGCCCGACGTTGGTGATCGCTCACAACAAGACGCTCGCTGCCCAGCTCTACGCCGAGTTCAAGGAGTTCTTTCCAGACAACGCCGTCGAGTACTTCGTCAGCTACTATGACTATTACCAGCCGGAGGCGTATGTCCCGCGCTACGACCTCTACATAGAGAAAGACGCCTCGATCAACGATGAGATTGACCGCCTGCGCCTGGCCGCGACCAGCTCGCTGCTCAGCCGGCGCGATGTGATCATCGTCGCCTCAGTCTCCTGCATCTACGGCGTGGGCAACCCCGAAGACTATGGGCGCTTCGTGGTCAAGTTGGCTAAGGGCGAGGTGCGCCGGCGGGACGTGGTGCTGCGCATGCTGGTGGCGATTCAATACGAGCGCAACGACGCCAGCTTGCTGCGCGGGCGCTTTCGCGTGCGCGGCGATACGCTCGAAGTCCAGCCGGCCTACGCCGAGACCGCCTATCGCATCGAGTTCTTCGGCGACGAGGTGGAGCGCATCACCGAGATTGACACGCTTACCGGCGAGATCCTGGCCGAGATGGACGAGGTCGAGATCTATCCGGCCAAGCACTACATTACCCCGCAGGAGAAGCTCCAGCGCGCTATCCGCGAGATCGAGCAGGAGTTAGAGGAGCGGATTGCCTTCTTCAAGTCGCAGGAGAAATACCTCGAAGCACAGCGCATCGAACAGCGCACACGCTATGACATCGAGATGCTGCGCGAGGTGGGTTTCACCACCGGCATCGAGAACTACTCTCGTCTCCTGGATGGCCGGCCACCCGGCACACCGCCCTTCACCCTCCTGGATTACTTCCCAGACGACTTTTTGCTCGTCATAGATGAGAGCCACATCACCATTCCCCAGATTCGGGGGATGTACAACGGCGACCGCGAGCGCAAACAGGTGCTGGTGGACTATGGCTTTCGCCTGCCGAGCGCCCTGGATAACCGCCCGCTCAAGTTCGAGGAGTTCGAGCAGCGCTATCGCCAAGTGATCTTTGTCAGCGCCACGCCCGGCCCCTTCGAGCTGCAGCACAGCGCAGTCGTGGTTGATTTGGTGATCCGTCCCACCGGAATTGTGGATCCGGAAATTGAGGTGCGACCGGTCAAAGGCCAGGTGGATGATTTGATCGGTGAGATTCGCCAACGCATCGCGCGCGGCGAGCGCACCCTGGTCACCACCCTCACCAAGCGCATGGCGGAGGACCTTACCCGTTACCTTCAGGAGATCGGCATCAAAGTCCAATACCTACATAGCGAGGTCGAGACCGTGGAGCGCGTGGAGATCCTGCGCGACCTGCGTTTGGGCGAATACGACGTCGTCGTCGGCATCAACCTGCTCCGCGAGGGGCTGGACCTGCCAGAGGTATCGCTGGTGGCCATCCTGGATGCGGACAAGGAAGGTTTCTTGCGCAGCACGACCTCGCTCATTCAGATGATCGGGCGCGCCGCGCGCCACGTCAATGGCAAGGTGATCATGTATGCCGATACGATCACCGAATCAATGCGCGCGGCGATTGAGGAGACCGAGCGCCGGCGCGCCAAGCAGATCGCCTATAACCAGGCCCACGGCATTCAGCCACAGTCGATCTACAAAGCCGTGCGCGACCTCACCGACCGCGTGCGCGTGGCTGAGGAGAAGGCCGGTTATGCCAAGGCGCGCGACGGCGAGAAGAAGGCCACATCACTGCGGCTGGCCGACTTGCCAAAGACCGAACAAAAGCGCCTGTTGGCCGAGCTGGAACAGCAGATGTACCAGGCGGCTAAGGAATTGGAGTTCGAGAAAGCCGCCATGCTGCGCGACCAGATTCTAGAGCTGCGCCAGTTGCTCAACGACATAGACGCTCAGACGCCGGAGTGGGAGAAGATCCGTCGTCTGCGCGCTCAAGGGGCTGACGAACCAGAGCCGACGGCGACGACGTATGTGATCAAGCAGCCCAAGAAGGCCGGCCCGCGCCGCCGCCGCTGAGCGAGCCAAGATGAACGGTCTGCTGGTTCTGGATAAGCCGAGCGGCATGTCCTCGCACGACGTGGTGGCGCGCGCTCGCCGCGCGCTGCGCGAGAAGCACATCGGCCACGCCGGCACGCTCGACCCTCTGGCCACTGGCGTGCTGGTCTTATGCGTTGGTCACGCCACCCGACTGAGCGAATACCTGCTTGGGGAAGACAAAGCCTACGAAGGCTTGATCAAGCTCGGCGAGCGCACCGACACCGACGACGCTGAGGGCCAAGTAATTGACGTCCGGCCTGTGCCGGCGCTGACGCCCCAGGACCTGCGCGCGCTCGAGGCGCGCTTCACGGGCGAGATCGCGCAGGTGCCACCGCAGTTCAGCGCCATCCAGAAGGACGGCCAGCGGGCTTATGCCCTGGCCCGCCGCGGCCAGCCTGTAGCGCTCGAACCCCGACGGGTGCGGATTGATGTGCTGCGGCTGGCGTTTGCCGAAGGCGCGCCACCTGGCGCCTGGCTTGCGTTCTCCGTCCGCTGTAGCGCCGGCACATACATCCGTGCGCTGGCCCGCGATATGGGTGAGGTGCTGGGCTGTGGCGCGCACGTGGCCAGCCTGCGCCGCACGCAAGCCGGCGCGTTCAGCCTAGCCGACGCCGTGACGCTGCCAGCGCTTGAAGAGGCCGGGCGTAACGGGCAGGCTGCGCGCTTGCTGTTGCCGATGGATCGCGCCCTGGCTGATTGGCCGGCAGCAACGCTCGACGAATCAACGGCCAGACGGCTGAAGCAAGGGCAGCGTGTTGCCTCGCCCGGCTTGCTCGACCAGCCAGCAGCGACGGTGCGCGTGTATGATGCGCAGGGCAACTTCTTCGCCATCGCCAGTTGGGATGGGGTGATGCTCAAGCCGATCAAAATCCTCGATGCAACGCTTTCAGTCGTTTGATGAAGTTCGTGACCCCGTCCCAACTGTTTGCACCATCGGCGCGTTCGATGGTGTCCATCTAGGCCACCAGCGCCTGATCCGCGCCGTCGTTGCCGAGGCGCGTGCACGCCAAGCGCGCGCCGCCGTCATCACTTTCTTTCCCCACCCACGGGTGGTGTTGGGCAAAGCGCCGGCGCGCTATCTCACGCTGCCTGAGGAAAAAGCTGCTCAGATCGCTGCGCTGGGCGTGGATATCCTGATCACCCTCGCTTTCACTGCGCAGATGATGCAGATGACGGCCTCGGCGTTTGTGCACCAGATGGTGGCGAGCCTGCGCCCGCTCAGCCTATGGGTGGGCCCGGATTTTGCCCTGGGGCATCGCCGGCAGGGCAATGTGGCTTATCTCACTGCGCAGGGCAGGGAGCTGGGCTTCGCCGTCAACGTGATGGACAAGCTCAGCCTGGGTGATGGCGTCATCTCCAGCACGCGCATCCGCAAGGCGCTGGCGCGCGGCGACCTGCGCGACGCCAACCAGTGCCTGGGCCGGCCGTTTCGCGTAGTGGCTTATCCGCACGGCGCGCAGGTGTTGCGCGCGGACGGGCGCCAATGGCTGCCGGCGCCGGGTACTTATCCCGCGCGAATCGCCGACCGTGACGGCTCGGTGACCCTGGTCACCGACCGCCCGCATGACCTCCTGCTTGAGCGACCAATCGATCACCGCAGCGGGCAAGTGCCGGTGGAGTTTGTCTAGATGTTCATCCGCCACCTCTCGCTGACCAACTTTCGGCTGTATGCTCGTTTGGAGCTTGACCTGTCGCGCGGGCTGGTGGTCATCCAGGGCGACAATGCCCAGGGCAAGACCTCGCTGCTGGAGGCGATCTACTTCCTCGCCACCTCGCACGCGCTACATACGCCCGTGGACCGGCAGGTGATTCGTTGGGGCGCGGAGGAGGAAGGCCTCTATCCATTTGCCGTGCTCAAGGCGCTGATCCAGAGCAATGCGGGCCTGCGCCTGATCGAGATCGGGATGCAATCCATGGCGTCGGGCCGGCTGCGCAAGGAGATCCGCGTGGACGGCCTGCCCAAGCGGGCGATAGACCTGGTTGGTCAGCTCAACGTGGTCCTCTTCTTTCCAGCCGACGTGGAGTTGGTGGCCGGCCCGCCCGCGTTGCGCCGCGCCTTCCTCGACGCAGCCCTCTCGCAACTCGATGCCGACTACGTTCGTGCCCTGGAGCGCTACGCCCGCGCCCTGGCCAACCGCAACGCGCTGCTCAAGCAGGCCCAGGAACGCCCTCTCGACCCGGACGAGCTGGCGCTCTGGGATGATCAGTTGGTGCCGGCGGGGGTGGAGGTCGCCCTGCGCCGCCGTCGCGCGGTCTCAGCGCTTGCGCGGCTGGCAGCGCCCATTCACCGTGAGCTATCTAACGGTCGAGAATATCTGGAGATCGTCTATCAGCCCAATTTTGACCCGCTCCGCCCAGCAGCGCTGAACACCTCCTATCAGATCAGCCTGGACGACGCGGCGCTGCCCGCCGGCGTGGCCTATGATGACCTGCTCGCGGCCTTCCGCCGCGCGCTGGCCGAGCGCCGCCGCGAGGAGATCGCCCGTGGCATGACCCTCGTCGGCCCGCACCGCGATGAGCTGCGCTTCCTTGCCAACGGCCTGGACTTGGGTGAGTATGGCTCTCGCGGTCAGCAGCGCACGGCCGTGCTGGCCCTCAAACTGGCCCAAGCGCAGTGGATGCGCGAACACACCGGCGAAGACCCCGTGTTGCTTCTAGATGAGGTGCTGGCCGAGCTGGACGCCTACCGCCGGCGCTGCCTTTTGCGCTTCATCGAGCGCGCGAATCAGGTCATCATCACCACGACCGACCTGCAGCGCCTGGATCAGGCCTTGCTCACCCAAGCGGTGTTCCTGCGGGTCTGCGCCGGCGTGATCTCGCCGATGGCCTGAACGCGCTCCTCCCCTTGGCTGAAAGTTCGCTGACCGGCTGCCGCTATCATTGACAAACGTTGGACAAAGGGTTAGATTAACCCGACAAGGATGTTCGACCACTACAGCGACGAGCCGGTATACAACGTCAAAGCCGTGGCGCGCCAAACGGGCGTCTCGGCAGATGCGTTGCGCGCCTGGGAGCGCCGCTACGGCGTGCCCTCGCCGCCGCGCACGGAGAGCGGCTATCGGCTGTATTCCGAACGCGACGTAGCCATCATCCGCTGGTTGAAGGCGAAGATCGAAGCCGGGATGAGCATTGGCCAGGCAGCACGTCTATTGCACTCGCTGCTGTCCCAGACGGCGGACAAACCGCCGGCGGAGCCGCCAGCGCCTGCTTCGTATGACCGCCTGCGCGAGGACTTCATCGCTGCGGCGGTTGAGTTTGACGAGGCGCGCGCGGATCGCGTCCTGAACGAGGCGTTCGCGCTCTTCTCCATCGAGGATGTTTGCTTGAACCTAATCCAGCCGGTGATGGTGGCGCTGGGCAAGCGATGGCACATGGGCGAGATCACCATCAGCGTCGAGCACTTCGCAACCAGCCTGCTGCGCCGCCGGCTCTCGACGTTGATGACCGTTGTGCCGCCGGCCAGCCGAGCCGGGCGCATCGTCAGCGCGTGCGCGCCTGGGGAATATCACGAACTCGGCCTCTTGATCGTCTCGCTGTTCCTGCGCCGGCGCGGCTACGAGGTTATCTACTTGGGCCAGAACATCGGCCTGGCCCGCCTGCGCGGGATGTTGGAGAAGGCACACCCTGATCTGGTGTTGCTCTCGGCCAGCCAACTGATCGCTGCGGCCAACCTGCTCGACCTCGTCGAGTCCATCCAGCCCTATGTCGCTCAGCATGGCGTGCGCGTCGTCTTCGGCGGGCGCGTCTTCAATCGCCTGCCGGCGCTGCGGCAGCGCGTGCCCGCCACCTACGTCGGCGAAGACGCGCAGTCCGCCGCTGAGCAGATCGCGCGCTTGCTCGCCGAGCCGCGCCTGCTCGCGCCTGATGAGGCGTTGCAAGCGGCGCCGACCGCAAATGGTCATGCCTGGCTCGCCGACTTGCGTAGCCAGATGCCCCAGGTGATCGCCGGCGCGGCGCGCTTGCTGCAGGACTATGCGGACCGATCGTTGACCCATGCTCGCCTGGTCGAGGCTTGTGAGTATGTATCTCGCTGTGTCGAAGCCGCCTTGCGCTTCGACCTGCCCGATGCACTGGCCGAGCTGGACAACTGGGCCTGGGATGCGCTCCCGCCTGATGGCATCGCAGTGGAAGCGCTAGAGCAAGTAGTTGCAGCCCTGGACCAGGCTGCTGAAGTGGGGCTGCCGCCGGTGCAATACGCCGCGCTCGTGCCGTACCTGCGTGCTTTGCGCCGCGCGTGCTCTGCACCTACCGAGTCTTAAATCCCCGGCTGAGCGCCGCGCAGTAACTCACCGCTATCTCATATAGATCGCTATGCTTAGGCGTGCTGCGAACTCGCTTACCAGCGCAGGGTTAACGCCAGCGCGTTGAGCATTACGACCATTGGAGAAACACACATGATCCTCATCACCGGTGCAAGTGGCTACGTCGCACAACACACGCTTCAGCGATTGAGCGCGCTGAAGGCGCAGTCCCCCGATCGCCTGCCTTGGCCGATTCGCGCCCTGGTGCGCAACCCGCAACGCGCGGATAAGTTGCGCGCCTTTAGCGCGGAGGTCGCCATCGGCGACGTCACCGATCCCGCCTCTCTGGCGAAAGCCATGGAAGGCGTCAAAAAGGTGATCCACCTTGCCGCGGTCAACCGAGATCGCGGGCAGGTCACCATGGAGCGGGTGAACGCACAAGGGACGGTCAACGTCGTCGAGGCGGCCAAGCGCGCCGGCGTCGAGCACATCATCACCGTGGTCGGGCTGGGCGCCGACCCAAAGCGTCCCTTCCCGCTGGCTTACACCCAGGGGCGGGGCGTGGAGGCCATCATGGCCAGCGGCATCCCCTACACGATCCTCGAGGCATCGGTGATCTTCGGCCCCGGCGATGAGTTCCTCAACACGCTGGCCGGCCTGGCCAAATTGCCGCCCTTCATGATCGTCCCCGGCGACGGCAAGACCAGGTTTCAACCAATCGCCGTGCAGGACGTGGCCGCTTGCGTCGTGGACTCACTGTATCGTCCAGAGGTCCTCAACCGCCGTTTGCAGATCTGCGGCAGCGAGGTGATCGCCCTGGAGGGCATCATTGACGCGATCCTCGATGAGCTTCAGGTCAAGCGCGTCAAGCTCTACATGCCAGTCGCCTTGCTCAGGCCGGCGGTTGCCATCATGGACGCCACCTTGCCCAAGCCGCCGGTCACGCCCAGCCTGCTGGCGCAGTTGGGCGTGGACAACGTGGCGACCGACAACGCGATCACCTCGGTGTTCGGCATCCAGCCGATCAAGCTGCGCGAGGGCATCGCCTATGTGCGCGAGATGACGTTCGGCAAGTTCGTGGCGCGCACGCTGGGACGGCTGGAATACCGCTGATGGGCCGCTTTGAATATGCTTTCGTCGTCCGCGCGCCCCTGGAGCGGGTGTGGGACTTTCACGACGATCCGCTGGCGCTGCCGAAGGTGATGACCGGGCCGGTGCGGATGCGCGTGCATCACGTGGACCGTCCGCTCAACCCAGGCAGCCGCATCCTAATGACCATGCAGGTCGGCCTCCTGCGCCGGCCGTGGAACGTCCAGCTCATCGAGCGCGTGCCGCCGCATTACTTCACGGATGAGCAGATCGGCGACGAAGGCCCCTTCAAGCGCTGGCGGCACACTCACGCCTTCGAGGCAGTGGACGATCAGCATACCCGCGTGATAGACCGGTTGGACTATGCGTTGCCGTTCGGCCCGCTCGGCGAGTTGCTTGACGCGCTCTTCGGCCGCATCGTCCTAAGGGCGATGTTCGCCGCGCGCGCCAAAGCCACCCGGCGTTGGCTAGAGGCAATGTAGCTGAAAAAGGAATCCGAGATGTTAAAGGACAAAGTGATCATCATCACCGGCGCCAGCAGCGGGATTGGCCGCGCGACGGCGCTGGCTCTCGCGAAGTTGGGCGCCAAGTTGGGCCTCGCGGCGCGCAACTACGCCGCGCTCTCGGCTGTGGCCGACCAGGCCAGGCAACTGGGGGCGCAGGCGATCGCCGTGCCCACCGACGTCACGCAAAAAGACCAAGTGGCCGACCTGGTCAGCGAGGTGCTCGCGACCTTCGGGCGCATTGATGGCTTGGTCAACTGCGCCGGCGTGGGCGTGATCCGCCCGATCGAGCAATTGACCGAAGAGGACATTGACCGCACCTACGCGGTGAACACCAAGGGGGTGATCCTGGTCTCCCAGGCCGTCGGCGCGGCGATGCTTAAGACCGGCGGCGGACGCATCGTCGCGCCGGTCGGCACAATGGGCCGCTATGTTATGCGCGGCAGCGTCGCCTACAGCGCCAGCAAGTGGGGCGCTGTAGGTGCGCTCAAGGCGATGGCTACTGAATGGCAGCGCAGCGGCATCGGCATCTCCCTGCTTTACCTGGGCGGGGTCAACTCGCCTTTCTGGGATGCAATAGAGATGAGGGTGCAGCGCGACAAGATGTTGAGCGTCGAGGACGCCGCGCAGGCGATCGTGTCCGCGCTCCAGGCGCCGGCGGGCAGCGTGCTCAACGAACTGGTGCTCCAGCCCGATAGCCATCAGTTCATCTAGTGTGGCCAGCCGGCCGCACGCGCAAACAAGCCCCTGGCGAGCACATGCTCGTCAGGGGCAATTCATTTCTTCGTTATGCCAGAAGGCGCCTGCCCGAATCAGTGAGTCAACTGCCGAGCAACGCAGCGCCAAATATGCCGCCAATCGCCGAGGCAATGACGAGGTTGAGCACGAGGAGGATCACGCCTGAGATGATCGCAGTGAAGATAGCCTTCTGCGTGTCAAAGCCGGCGGATTCGCGGATCGCCAGCACAGTGGCGATGATCGAGAGGATGGCAGCGGCGATCGCGCCCGCGAAGGGCACGATTATCAATAGCTGAAACGCATAGGTGAAGCCGAAGATGCGCAGCAGCTCTGCCGTGCTGCTTTGGCCGCGGAAGAGCCGATTGGCGATGAAAGCTGTTAGCGCGCTCGCCAGCAGCCAACTTACCAGGACGGTAGTGAGGGACGTGGCGACGATGGCCGCCAAGCCCAGCGGGTTAGTCCCGAGCAGTCCGCTGAGCAGTGCGGTGACAACTGTGACGACGATGACGACAATCGCCGCCGGCGTCAGCGCTGCCGGGTCGTGCGCGACTTCGCGATAGACGGGTGCTCTGAACGTGATGATGCCGATGAGCCTGTTCATTCAAAAATCTCCTTAGTTGAAAGTAAGCGAACCCTACCTGAGCGATGTTAAGCCCAGATAGGCGTCCAGACGATATTATTGCTGTGCACATACTGGCCGGCCATGTTGGCCACCACCAGCCCGATATACAGCGGCGACAGCAGCGCGATCACGATCACGATGACGGTGCCGAGGCAGGGGATGAGGCTCAGGATTCCTGAGACCAATCCCACAGCAAAAGAAGTGGCCGCGACTATCGCGACGATTGTCAAGTAATCGCCTGTGTTCGTCCTGGCGATTTGGATCAGCTCGCCAACGCGCAAACATGCGCCGATTTGCTCGGTCCTGGCGAATTGGATAGGGATCGCCGCCGAGAGGTAGAGCAAGAAAAGCCCATATAGCAACGCGACGCATGACAACGCAATACCGCCAATGCCCACGATGAGGACGGCGTTCTCCGGCAGATTCTCGCCTGGGCGTGAAGCAGTTTGCTGGATGACGAAGCCCAACAGGGCACAGCTCGGCACAAGGATCGGCAGGGCGAAGATGAGCTGCACAGCCAAAAGTTTAAGCCCGGTCACCAATTTCTTCCCTAAATTGTCCCAGTTGGGCAGCGGGGATGAAGCGCCCCTGGCGCTGTTTTGGAGATGCTCGATGATGAAGCCGGTGACCGCGAAGCTCAGAATCGGCACGAAGCTGATGAGCACGCCGAGCGCGAACTTCTTAATCCAGTCCTGATCTTCGGTGGAGTGCTGAAGGGCTTGCGCGATGTCGATCATGGTTTAGGCAGTGCGGTTGGCCAGCGGAATAGAGAAGTAGCGAGAAGTGCGCTGGGCAACGAGGAGATTGTAGATGACCTTCCGTTTTTGCACAAGCGGAGGATGCGTCTTGGCTATTTCTTCCCATTGCCCCTCAACACCCGATGATAGCAGGGCCATCATTTGGCCTGGGGCAAACAGCGGCGCGATGGCGCAGTCGCTGTTTCCCAGGACGCGGGGGAAAGAAAGGGGTGTCATGCTAAGCGCAGCGAAGCATCTGAAATCCTGACTGACCAAAGCCCCGCGAAGCCACCAAGCGCCCTGCCTAATTCCCCGCGTGCGGGGGCTGTCACGCCGAGCAGAGGGTGACCCCGAAGGCATCCACTAAAACGCCCCCCGCCCGCTCAGCACCGCCGGCACCGTCCGCAACAAGATGACTAAGTCCATCCACAGAGAGTAATTGCGGATGTAATAAAGGTCGTCCTCTACATGCAGGTGCATGGGCCGCTCGCTGCGCCCGTTCACCTGCCACCAGCCGGTCATCCCCGGCGGCACGGCAAACCGCCGGCGCTGCCAACTCTCGTAGCGCTCCACCAGCCAGGGCAACTCCGGCCGCGGGCCGACCAAGCTCATCTCGCCCTTTAATACGTTGATCAACTGCGGCAGTTCATCCAGGCTATAGCGGCGCAAAAATCGCCCCAGGCGCGTCACGCGCGGATCGCGCGGCCGCTTATGCAGGCCGTCTGTGAGCTTCGGGACGCGCTGCTCCTCGCCGGCGCGCATGGTGCGGAACTTCAGCATCTCAAATAAGCGGCCATTCTCTCCCACCCGCTGTTGGCGGATGATGGCCGGCCCAGGCGAATCCAACTTTATAAGGATGGCAATCAGCAACATGAGCGGGCCACAGGTGATGAGCAACCCTGCGCTGACCACGAGATCCATCACGCGCTTGACGGCGCGCGCCGGCCCATCCAGCGGCGATTCGCGCAGGCGCAAGATCGGAATGCCGTTCAGGTCCTCCACCCGCGTCATGAACCAAGCTAAGTCCAGCACATCGGGCACCAGGCTCACCTGCAGCGGCAGCGGCTCTAACTCGGCGATCAAGGCAAGCGCGCGCGACTGGGCATCGCGCGGCAGGGCCAAAACCACCTCACAGACAGACAGCTCGCTGGCTATCGGCACGACCTGGTCGGTCCGCCCCAGCACACGCAGTTGCGAGCAAATCTCAGAGCCGACGGCGCGCTGGTCGTCCAGGAAGCCGACGACGACCACTTCGCCGGCAGTGCTGGCCAAAATCCGCTCAGCCAGCTCGCGGCCGGACTGACCGGCTCCCACGATCAGCACGCGCCACAGCTCGCCGGCGCGCCGACGCGCAAAGAGCAGCGCATGGGCAGCGTTGAGCAAGACGACGTTCAACGCGCCGAAGTAGAGGAATTGCAAGCGCGAGACTTGCCGAAAGCTCAGGTAGAGCGCGCCGGCCAAGATCAGCAGCGCGGTCAGCGAGGCAACCGTCACCGCGCGGGCTTCCTGGCGAAAGCGCGTCTGCCGGCGGGTATAGAGGTCGAATTGCGAGAAAGTCGTCACCCAAATCAAGGCGGCCAAAACATAAATAGGCCACTCCAGCGCAGCGCCCTGCTCGCCAAGGGGACGGCCAAGCGGCAGCCAAGCGCGCAGTTGCGTCGCCAGCCACAGCGAGAGCAGCGTCAGGCTGATATCCAGCCCGACCATGAGGAGCAGCCGGTTGGTCTTGACGGGCGTGCGCATGGCCGCTCAACTACTGGCGCTGGTGTAGCTCGCCACTGCCCGCCGCCAGGCCCAGGCGCTCAGCCACAGCGCAAACAGGGTAAAGCCCAGGCCGCAGAGCGCCAGGGGAAGCGTCAGCCGGCCCAGCAATGCCTCGGCGGGCGCGGTGCTGATGAACGCGATCGGGAAGACAAAAGAAATTAGCCCGCGCAGCGGCTCCGGGAAGGCCTGCGCCGGGAAGCGGGCCACCTCTAAAATGCCCAACACCAGTTCATCCACGTTGGCTACATCCACCACCCAAAAGCACAGCGCAGCCAGCGCCGCCATGAGCGCATACAACAAAGCGACGGCAGCCAGGCCGAGCAGGCTGAAGACTAGCCAGCGCTCAGGGGCTGGCCATAGCTGAAGTTGCGATAAAGCATACCCGATCAGGCTT
>Ga0209691_1001229_pt1 | contig 15668 bp, 9 predicted proteins | sample YNPMSBMetaG_FD_187120 | JGI IMG/M metagenome (GOLD analysis project Ga0209691, IMG submission 187120) | Anoxygenic and chlorotrophic microbial mat microbial communities from Yellowstone National Park, USA - YNP MS-B MetaG (SPAdes) (version 2) ... | reverse complement strand
CAAAACCGGGTACCGCAATCTTACGGAGCTCGTCAGTCGGGCTTTCCTGGAAGGATTTTATTACAAGCCTCGAGTGGATAAGGAGCTTCTTAAGGAATATTCCCAGGGATTGATTGCCCTGACGGCGTGTCTGGCGGGAGAAGTTCCCCGTTACATCGCAAGCGGCGATCGAGACGCGGCAGAACGGTTGGTCCTGGAATATCGGGATATTTTCGGACCGGAGAACTTCTTCCTGGAGTTGCAGGACAATAAAATCCCCGAACAGGAATCCATCAATCAGGCTTTGATGGAGATAGGCAAGCGGCATCGGATTCCGCTCGTTGCCACCAACGACTGTCACTATTTAGAGAAGACGGATGCCCAGGTTCATGACGTGGTTCTGGCTATTCAGACTGCTACGACACTCGATGACCCTAAGAGGCTGCACTTCCCGACCCAGGAATTCTATGTCAAATCGCCCGGAGAGATGGAACAAGCTTTTGCTGCGGTTCCCGAAGCCCTGGAGAATACTCTCTTCATTGCCGAACGGTGCAATGTCGATCTGGAATTAGGGCAGGTTCTCCTTCCTGAATTTACCGTTCCGGATGGTTTTACCCCTTTTACCTATCTCGTGCATCTCTGCGAAGAGGGCTTAAAGAAGCGTTACGGTGATCCCGTGCCGGCAAAGATTAAAGAACAGGTGGAATACGAACTGAAGGTCATCAACGATATGGGGTACTCTGCGTATTTTTTAATCGTCTGGGATTTTGTGAACTATGCCCGGCAAAATGGTATCATGGTTGGTCCGGGGAGGGGGTCAGCAGCGGGAAGTCTGGTTTCTTATGCCCTGGGTATTACCAACATTGACCCGCTCAAATATGGTTTACTCTTTGAGCGTTTCCTCAATCCGGAAAGGGTCAGCATGCCCGATATCGACATTGACTTTTGCTTTGAGCGCAGAAACGAAGTGATTGAATACGTATCTTCCAAATATGGAAAAACCCATGTTGCACAGATTATCACCTTTGGGCGGATGATGGCTCGCCAGGCGGTGAGAGATGTAGGAAGAGCTTTGGGCTGGAGTTATGGCGATGTGGACAAAATTGCTAAACTCATTCCCTCTACTCCGGGTGTCACGCTGGAAAAAGCCCTGAGTGCCAATCCTCAGTTGCAGAGCCTGGCAGAACAGAACAAAGATGTAGGTTCACTTCTGAGCTTTGCCCGACGCATTGAAGGATTATGTCGACATGCTTCGGTGCACGCAGCAGGGGTGGTGATTTCCAACCAGCCGTTGATGAATTACGTTCCACTCCAGAAGATGAATGAAGGAGAAATTGTTACCCAGTTTGATATGGATGCACTCCAGGACCTAGGCCTTTTGAAGATGGACTTTCTGGGGTTGCGGACTCTTACCATCATCGAAAGAGCTCTCAAAATTATCAAGAATACCCACCAGAAGAATGTGGATCTTGACCAGATTCCCCTGGACGATCCGGAAACATATCGTCTCTTGAGTAAGGGAGAGACCGTGGGGGTTTTTCAGTTAGAGAGCGGAGGTATGAAGGAACTATTGAAGCGCTTGAAACCGGAGGGGATCGAAGATCTGATTGCTATTCTTGCCCTATACCGTCCCGGACCATTGGGAAGCGGCATGATTGAAGACTTTATCGAGCGCAAGCACGGGAGAGTCAAGGTAACCTATCCGCACGAAAGCTTAGCATCCATCCTGCGTGAAACCTACGGCGTCATTGTGTACCAGGAGCAGGTCATGAAAATTGCCAGCCAATTTGCCGGATTCACCCTGGGGCAGGCGGATATCTTACGCCGGGCAATGGGCAAGAAGAAACCGGAAGTCATGCGGGAACAGAGAGAAAAATTCATTCAGGGTGCTCTCAAGCAGGGTCACGACCGTAACACCGCCGAAGAGATCTTTAACCTCATCGAATATTTTGCCGGTTATGGATTCAATAAGTCGCACAGTGCTGCATACGCCGTTATCTCATACCAGACCGCCTATCTCAAGGCTCACTATCCGACCGAGTATCTGGCGGCATGCCTGACGAGCAATGCTTCCGATAGCGATAAGGTTGCCAAGTTCATTGCAGAATGCAAGCGTTTGGGAATTCAAATTTTGCCTCCGGATATCAACGAGAGCTTGGCGAACTTCACCGTGGTTGGTGAAGGGAAAATTCGCTTTGGTTTGGCAGCTATCAAAAATGTGGGGGATAGTGCTATCGAAGAAATTCTGGCCCGGCGCCGTGAAAGCCGGTTCAGAAACATCTTTGACTTTGCCGAAAGAGTGGATTTGAGGGTCATCAATAAAAGAGTTCTTGAGAGTCTTATCAAGGCGGGCGCCTTTGACAGTCTCCATTCAAGCCGAGCTCAGCTTCTGGCTTCGGTCGAGGAAATTATTGCTTCTTTTTCCAGGAGAAAAAAGGCCAAGGTTAGCCAGATTTCCCTCTTTGGGGGGCAATCTGCCCCCGAACCGTACCCCGAACTGAAGGAAGTTGAAGAACCGGAAAGGCAGGAACTGCTAAAAATGGAAAAGGAAATGCTGGGCTTCTATGTGAGTGACCACCCTCTTCGGGAAATAGCCCTCCGGTACCCCCATATGGTCACCGTTCCCATAGGAAGGCTGGGAACGATCAAGCAGGCAGTCAAGGTAAAGATTTTAGGAGTAGTAAATGCCTTTCGCAAGATTGTTACCAAAACCGGTGGAGAAATGTATTTTGTGTCTCTGGAAGACGAAACCGGGAGCGTGGAAGTCATCTTTTTCCCGAATTTCAAAGACGAACTGCAACCTTACCTTACTTCTGGAAAGGTCCTTGGGATTCTCGGGCGGTTGGATTTACTGGATAGTGGGGAAAGCAAAGTGATTGCCGAGGCCATTCTTGATCCCGAAAAAGAAAATAAAGAATCATCCCGGGTGGTGAACGTCGACTTAAGGGAGAGCTCTGATATTCTGAGATCGGTGTACTGTTTGAAAGATTGTCTCCGCCGTTTTCCGGGTGATTTACCGGTGGTGGTTCGCTTTCGAGACTCCAGGGAGGAATGGTGGGTAGAGTTGGGAGAAGCCTTTCGTATCCTCTGGAATCCGGAGAGTGAGGTAGCCATAAAAGAAATTATCCAGGGCGAGGGAGAAGTCTGGCTTTCTTAAAAAGGAGTGGAAACAATGAGGAAGTTTATTGGAGCAATTTTGATTTGGGTCTTTTTTGCTTCTCTCGGTTTTGCTCAAAATGCTCAGGAATATTATAAAAACGGATACCTTTACTTCTCTCAGGGCGACTATCAAAAGGCCCTGGAGGCTTACCAGAAAGCTATTCAGTTAGATCCTCAATTCTGGGGCGCCTACTACTGGTTGGGAAAGGTGTACGAGCAATTGGGTAATATTCCCGAAGCAGTAACTGCCTGGAAGACGGTTCTCGTCGCTCAGCCTCTCCATAAGGATGCCTTTCAGAAGTGGAGATACTATGTGCGTTCGGTAAGTGTCGGTGAATCAGAAAAAGAGCGGTGGCGGGATGTTTTTCTCTATCAGAATACTGCTCCAGCGGTGGGAAAGGAAGAGGCCTGGTCAAGGGTTATTCCATACGCGCTGAGCTTGATGGGAGCAAAGGATGTTGCCTCTCTTCGCCTTGCGGGGGCGATACTGCGTTGGGCGGGGCGAAATGTGAGCGCTCTACTTGCTCCCTATGAAAGAATCAGTTATAAAAGGGCTCTGGAGGTGTTGAAAGAAACTTTACCGGAAGAGGACCAATACCAGGTCTACGAGTTTTTGCGTGAATGTCTCTTACGTTTTGAAGGGGATCAGGAAATGGCGAAGCTGGTGAATGAAGCTCTGGAAAAGGTGTTTGTTGAAGCGGCTCAGGCTACGCAGGCCTCCGGGATTGAGTTCAGGGTTTACCAGGATCGCGTGGAAAAGGAAGCACTGACATTTTCTGAAGATTCTTCAAGCCCCAGGATGGAGTTTTACCTGAAAGAGCATGGTGCCGAAGGCGGGAGTTGAACCCGCACGAGCGCAGGGCTCGCTAGATTTTGAGTCTAGTGCGTCTGCCATTCCGCCACTTCGGCACTCTTTTTGTATTATAGTAAAATGCACTTTTTTGTCAACCGTGGGCGGGTGAACCTGAAAGATGGAGGCAAAACCGGTCGTTTTTCTGGACGGAAACTCCCTGGCTTATAGAGCTTTTTATGCTTTACCGAAATTGCAGACTTCTCAGGGGCGACCTACCGGAGCAACCCTGGGTTTCTTGAATATGCTCCTCCGGTTGCTGGATGCCTATCACCCCCAAACTGTGGTAGGAACCTTTGACCATCCTCAGAAAACCTTCCGTCATAAGATGTATGAAGAGTACAAGGCGAAACGGAAGCCCATGCCGGACGAGATGAAACCACAACTTGAGGATATTAAAGGGTTGCTTTCGGCGATGGGGTTTTTGGTACTGGAAAAAGCCGGCTTTGAGGCAGATGACCTCATAGGGAGTGGAGTTACGCAGTTAAAAGGCCAATATCCATTGATTATTGTCAGTGGAGACCTTGATTTGCTTCAATTCGTCGACGAGGGGGTTACTTTGCTCCAGCCCATTAAGGGTGTGTCTCAGCTCAAAAAGATTGACAGGGAGGTTTTTGCTCAGGAATGGGGAATAAAGCCACATCAGGTCATAGACTTCCTTGCTCTGGCAGGAGATCCTTCAGACAATATCCAGGGAGTACCGGGAATTGGAGAGAAAACGGCCTTGAAGCTTGTTCAGAGATTTGGGAGCTGGGAGGATATCCTCCTACAGAGGACGAGTCTCTCGTCTCACCTTGCCGAGGTTCTCTGGAAGTATCGTGAACAGGTGGAAAAAAATAGAGAGCTTCTCCGCATAAAAACCGATGTTCCCATGGAAACCCTAAAAATTGCGGAATGGAGCTGGCGTAGCGTTCGCTGGGTAGAATTCCTTGGTAAACTTGAAGACCTGGAGCTCCATAACTTCCACAAAAGGATTACAGAAAAAGCAGGGTTTCTCCCTGAAACCGACGATCATTCCCGGCAAGGGGTGGAAGACAAGAAGTGCCCCGCTACTCCTGAAAACCCGGAGAACGCCGGAACACAGGATATTTTTCTGTTCTTTGACCTTGATCAGAAAGAAGGGAAATGGGAAGAAAATTTACTGGAACGGGAGGGGGTGTGGTATGCACCAACGCTCCTTTTCCTGATTTATCCCTTTTTACATCTGGAGAACCCTACTCTTTTCAAAGAACCGCAATGTCAGCTGGACTATTTGTGGAAAAGTAAAAATCTCCTTCTGACGCAGCCTGGCCTTCTCTTCATCTACCGGTTGGTAGAAAGGGCACTTCTCAAGGCATGGCTTCAGGAACGCCATAAAATCAGGGGATTTACCCTGTATCCCTTTCTCAAAAACCAGGATTCCTGGTATGGTGACCTCCCACTTTTTGGAAATAGCGGTGATTTTTTTCTGAGTTTCAATCATCCAGAACTACAAAAATTTCTGGAAGAGGAATCTCGCCGGAGGGAGAACCGTTCGGAAAGGTCTCCCTTTTACGTGCGGACCCTTTATGGGTGGCGTTTCCTGGCGTTGCAGCCGGTGGAGGAAAGAGAGCTCAGGAGGCGTTTCCGGTGGGTTCTTCTTGATGAGCTCCTCCGGTTGAGTATTTTTATTCTGAACCGGGAAATGAGCCTGGACATCTGTTTGGGTAACGGTGTTCTCCGGAGTCGTATCGAAGACCGTGATGCTTTAGTGGTTATCAAGGATTTCGAACATCGTGTTTCTTCTTTTCTCCCGGTGAACTGGCAGATTATCTTTCTCAAGGAGAAGGGTTCAGAATATTCTGTGGTTCTTCTTTCCAACGCAGGGGGTGGTAGGGAAAATGGAAATTGTCCTGGTCTCTTCTGAGGCCTACCCATACGTAAAAAGTGGTGGGATGGGAGATGTGGTGGGGGCACTTTTTAAGTACCTTCCCCGGCAGGGCTTTAGAACCAAGCTTTTTCTGCCCGGGTACCCTCAGGTGCTCGCAAACTCGTCTTCCGAGGCTCGAGAACTGGGTATCTTCTTCGGAGACGGTGAGGTAAAGGTCCGGTTCCCGGAATGGCGAGAGGGAAAGCAAAGCGTTATAGCGGTAGCGAATGAGCACTTCTTCGAACGAGAAAAGCTCTATGATTACCCTGATGACGTGGAGCGATTCATCTTTTTTTCGCGAGCGGTATTTGAATACCTGGTGCGGTGGCAGGAGAGCGATTTTATCTTGCATTGCAATGACTGGCAAAGTGCTCTTTTGTGTGCTTATATCGACCGTTACTGGCCCACTTACCGACCTCGACCCCGGAAAGTGATATTCACCATTCATAACCTGGCCTATCAGGGCATTGCCCACGGGGGGCTCTTTCGTTTGGTGAACCTTCCCGGGCAGTTGTTTACCTATGAGTATCTGGAATTCTATGGAAATATCAATCTCATGAAAGCTGGGCTCCTTTTCTCCCATATCGTCACCACGGTGAGCCCCACCTATGCTCGCGAGATATGTTCTCCTGAATTTGGAGAGGGTCTGGATGGTCTGGTGCGAGCTATGGCGAGAAAAAAGAGATTCGTGGGAATTGTCAACGGAATCGATACCGAGGTCTATGACCCCCAGAGTGACCCTCTTATAGTTCAGAACTACGGAGTTGACGACCTTGAAGGCAAAAAAAGGAACAAAATGGTTTTTCTGCAGCGTTTCTTTCCGGACTATACCGGAGACCTCTCGCGGCCTCTCATTGTTTTCGTGTCCAGGCTGGTAAGACAGAAAGGGGTGGACCTGATAGTGGAGAAGATAGAAGAGCTTCTGGGTTTGCCCGCACTCTTTTTCTTTTTGGGAACCGGCGAGAATCGGTATGAGCAAGCTTTGTGGGAAGCATCGTTGAAGCACCCCAATTTGGCTGTGGAACTGCGTTTTGATGAAGACCTGGCTCACCTGGTTTATGCGGCGGCTGACATGCTGTTACTTCCTTCTCTTTTTGAGCCCTGTGGTATCAGCCAGATGGTGGCCATGCGTTATGGGGCTTTGCCGGTGGTGAGAAAAGTTGGAGGACTGGTGGATACGGTGATCGACTATCCTTTTAATCCTTCTCTGAGCACCGGTTTTCAGTTTGAGAACTTCTCCTCCCAGGAGTTTCTGCAGGCGATCCGGAGAGCCCTGGAAGTTTACTCGGAAAATCAAAATCTGTGGACAACAATGGTTGCCAATGCAATGCGGAGTGACTTTTCCTGGGAGAAAGCGGTTGAAAAGTACCTGCAGGTCTACGAGGAGCATTAATGAGGGGCGTATGGCCAGGGTTATCGGCATAGGGGGCGGGGCTGGTGCGGGAAAAACCACGGTGGCTCATTTTTTGGAGGAGAAAGGGGTAAAGGTACTGGATTTGGATGAGCTTGGCCGGAAGCTTGCACAGAAGGGTGGACCAATCTGGAAAGCGATAGTATGCACCTGGGATAGATTTTTTCTCGATGTTCGTGGTCACATAGACCGGCGGAAACTGGGAAAGGTGGCTTTCCGAAATTTCAGAATACTTTTTCGCCTCAATCAACTGAGTCATCCCCTGCTTCTTTGGGAAACCAGGAAGTGGCTGCGACGGAATGCCGGAGAGACATTTCTTGCGGTAGAAGGTGCGGTCCTTTTTGAGGGAAAATTTCTCCCCCTTCTGGACTGGATTATTTTCGTGGAAGCGGGGGCGGATCTTCGAAAAGAACGGTTGATGGTGAAAGGATGGAGAGAACGGGATGCCTGGGATCTGGTGAAGGCCCAGCGATTCTCCGATTGCCTCCGCAGGAAAGCCCACCTTTGCATCGACAACCAGGATTCTCAGGAAAAGCTCTGGGAAGAAGTGGAGTCTTTCTGGGAACATCTTTTGGTGGAAAGGAAATAGAGGAAGGCATTTCCCGGTTTTTTAAGAATGGCGATGAAGAAGGGTCGTTTTCATCTCACCTCAACCTATAGACCCTGTGGAGATCAACCCCAGGCTATTGAGAAGCTGGTTACAGGAATCAAGAAGGGCTACCGGTATCAGACCCTGGTGGGTGTAACCGGGTCAGGGAAAACTTTTACCATGGCGAACGTCATTGCGGCCATCAATCGTCCTACCCTGATCATCTCCCACAATAAAACCCTGGCTGCCCAACTCTACAGTGAAATGCGAGCCTTTTTTCCGGAGAACGCCGTAGAGTACTTCGTGAGTTATTACGACTACTATCAGCCAGAAGCATACGTTCCCGAATATGACCTGTATATCGAAAAGGATGCTTCCATCAACGAATACATCGACCGTTTGCGATTGAGGGCTACGAGTGCTCTGATGGAAAGGAACGATGTGGTTATTGTTGCTTCGGTCTCCTGTATTTATGGTATTGGTTCTCCCAGAGAATACGAGAAGAGGGTGCTCAGGGTGACGGTGGGCAGTCATTTTAAAAGAAAGGATTTTGCCCAGAGATTGGTCAATCTTCTTTACGAGAGGAACGAAATTGAATTTGCTCCCGGGGTGTTTCGAATGAAGGGAGATACGGTAGAGGTCTATCCTGCGTACAGCGAAGAAGCTTTACGATTTGAATTTTTTGGGGATGAGGTGGAGACCATACGCATGGTGGACCCGGTGAGTGGGAAAACCATAGAACGACTGCAGGAAGTTTTTATTTACCCTGCCAAGCATTATCTGGCCAGTGAGGAAATCTTTGAACAGGCACTCCTCGGTATCGCCGAGGAGATGGAAGAACGCGTGGCTTATTTCCTCTCCCAGGGGAGAGTGGTGGAAGCGGAGCGCCTGCAGAGGCGAACCCGTTACGATCTGGAACTCCTGCGAGAGACCGGTTACTGTCCAGGCATTGAGAATTATTCCCGTTATCTTGACGGCCGGAACCCCGGAGAGCCTCCCTATACGCTGATTGACTACTTTCCACCCGAGTTCCTGGTAATCATCGACGAATCGCACGTCACCATCCCTCAGTTGAGGGGAATGCACGAAGGAGACCGTTCCCGAAAAGAATCCCTGATTGAATTTGGTTTCCGGCTTCCTTCCTGTCTGGATAATCGTCCCCTTACCTTTGAAGAGTTTGAAAGGAAGGTACAACAATGCCTTTTTGTCTCGGCTACGCCCAGTGACTTTGAGTTCAGGGTGAGTGAACAGGTCGTTGAACAGCTGGTAAGACCGACGGGCCTCCTTGATCCCGAAGTGGAAGTGAGACCTGCCACAGGACAGGTGGAAGACCTGCTCGGAGAAATCAGAAAAGTGGTCCAGAAGAACGAGAGAGTTCTTGTAACCACCCTAACCAAGAAGAGTGCCGAAGATCTCTGTGAGTTTCTCCATGGTCTTGGCATCAGGGTCCAGTACCTGCACTCCGAAGTCGACACCCTGGATCGGGCCCGGATTATTAGGGACCTTCGAGCGGGAGAATTTGACGTCCTGGTGGGGGTGAATCTCCTCCGGGAGGGTCTGGACCTGCCAGAGGTGGCTCTGGTAGCCATTCTGGATGCTGATAAGGAGGGCTTTCTCCGTTCCGAGGTCGCGCTCATTCAAACCATCGGAAGAGCGGCCCGGAACGTGGATGGACGGGCCATTCTTTATGCCGATCGGTTGACCGATTCCCTGGAACGGGCCGTTTTTGAAACCAGAAGAAGAAGAGCGATACAGGAAGAGTACAATGCGAAGCATGGCATTGTCCCCCGGAGTGTGACCAAAGAGGTCAGAGTGTTAATCCCGGAAGAGGGAGGCCTTTCGAAGGCAACCGAGGAAACTCTGGACCTTCTCAGTACAGTTTCTTCCGAGAAAGATATCGATGCAATGATTAAAAAACTCACCGAAGAGATGCAAAAAGCCGCTCGCCAGCTTGAATTTGAAAAAGCCGCTCTCCTGCGAGACCGGATCTTTGCATTGAAGGCCGGCCTTTTCAAGGAAAAAACTTCAACCTAACCCGGGAAAGTCATCCCCTTGAGGTGAAAAAACGTGGAAGAGAGAGATCGAATTGTTGTCAAAGGAGCTCGAGAACATAACCTGAAAAATATCGATGTGGAGATGCCCCGGAATCGTCTGGTGGTCATCACCGGAATCAGTGGTTCGGGGAAGTCTTCTCTGGCTTTTGATACCATTTATGCTGAAGGGCAGAGGAGATACCTTGAATCCCTCTCCTCTTATGCCCGGCAATTCCTGGAAAAAATGGAAAAACCCGACGTGGACCGTATCGACGGCTTATCACCGGCCATTGCCATCAACCAGAAGGCTTCTTCCCATAATCCCCGTTCCACGGTGGGAACGGTAACCGAGATATATGATTATATGCGGGTGCTTTTTGCCCGTTGTGGCCAGGTTTTCTGTCCTCAGTGTGGGAAGCCCATCGCTTCGCAGACCGTCCAGCAGATTACCGATGAGGTTTTGTCGCTTCCCGATGGAACCCGGGTTCTGATCATGGCCCCTGTGGTGCGGGGGAGAAAGGGAGAGCACCGGAAATTGCTGGGTGAGTTTCTCAAAAATGGTTTTGCTCGGGTACGTATTAACGGTGAAATGATTGAACTTGAAGACTGGGAAAATGTGGAACTGGATCGAAACAAAAAGCATGAAATCGACCTGGTGGTTGATAGAGTGGTGGTAGAAAGAGATGCAGAAAGGAGAATCAGCGATTCTATTGAAATCGGTTTACGGTATGGGAAAGGTATCGTCAAGATAGGGATCATGAGGGAGAATTCCTGGGAAGAGCGCTTTTTTAGCGAGCGTTTTGCCTGTGTGGATTGTGGCATCAGTTTCCCGGAAATTACCCCCCGGATGTTTTCTTTCAATAACCCCTATGGGGCCTGTCCAAAGTGTAGTGGTCTAGGTTTCTTGAGCTTTGTGGATCCCGCGCTGGTAGTTCCCGATTGGTCAAAAAGTATCCATGAGGGAGCCGTGGAACCCTGGCGGGAGATTGACTCTGATAGCTTTCTGGGGATGAAAATCCAGAGAGCTCTCCAGGAACGGGGTATTCGGCTCGATAAAGCCTTCCGTGATCTGAGCGAAGAAGAGAGGAACTTTGTGCTTTATGGTGACGATCACTTTGAAGGGGCGGTAACCTACTTGGAACGGAAACTCCACTCTGCTTCCGACTGGTGGGAGCAGGAAGAAATTTCCCGTTACCTCTCAAGCCAACCCTGTCCTGAATGTCATGGGGATAGGCTTCGTCGAGAGAGTCTTTCGGTAAAGATTCAGGGGCTTTCCATCGGGGAACTTTCCCGTTTCACGGTGGAAGAACTGGTGGCTTTCTTCGAGAATATTCATTTTGAGGGAAACCAGCTTTTCATCGCCGAACCGATTCTGCGGGAAATACGTTCCCGCCTGGGATTCCTCAAGGAGGTGGGATTAGACTACCTCACCCTGAACCGTTCTGCAGCAACGTTGTCGGGAGGTGAAGCACAGAGGATCCGCCTGGCCACCCAGATTGGTTCTGGCCTCATGGGGGTGCTCTATGTGCTCGATGAACCGACCATCGGTCTTCATCCCCGGGACAATCAGAAACTCATCGCCATCCTGAAAAAGCTTCGAGACCTGGGCAATACCATCATCGTGGTGGAACATGATGCAGAGACGATGAAAAGTGCCGACTTCATCATTGATATGGGTCCGGGAGCAGGAGAAAGGGGCGGGGAAGTGGTGGCCCTGGGTTCTCCCGGAGAGATTATGGATCATCCCCTCAGCTTAACTGGACTCTACCTGAGCGGGAGAAAAAGTATTCCCGTTCCTTCCAGTCGTAAAGAGCCGGGGGAAGAGTGGCTCCTGGTGCGGGGAGCCCGGGCTAACAACTTAAAAAATCTCACCGTCAACATTCCTCTGGGATTACTGGTAGGCATTACCGGGGTCTCCGGTTCGGGGAAAAGCACCCTCCTTTACGATGTGATCTATGCTTCTCTCTCTCAGCTTTTGCACCAGAGGACGAAAAGTCCGAGTGATTGTGAGGCCCTTGAAGGCGTGGAATATTTAGACAAGGTCATTATCATTGACCAGTCTCCCATCGGGAGAACACCCCGCTCCAATCCTGCTACCTATACCGGGGTTTTTACCGAAATCAGGAATCTCTTCGCCAAGCTTCCGGAGTCGAAAGCTCGAGGATATGCGCCGGGAAGGTTCAGCTTTAACGTGAAGGGAGGACGATGTGAAGCCTGCCAGGGAAATGGAGTCATTAAGATCGAAATGCATTTCTTGCCGGATGTGTTTGTCACCTGTGAACAGTGTAAAGGAAAAAGATACGCTCGAGAAACCTTAGATATCCGCTACAAGGGGAAAAACATCGCCGAGGTCCTGGACATGAGTGTGGATGAAGCTCTTCATTTCTTCGAGAACATTCCGGTCATTCGGCGAAAACTGGAAGTATTGGCCCGGGTGGGTGTGGGGTATCTCAAGCTCGGTCAATCGGCAACTACCCTCTCCGGCGGAGAAGCCCAGAGGATTAAACTCGCCCGGGAGCTGAGCAAAGTTGCCACCGGAAGAACCCTTTACCTCCTTGACGAACCGACTACCGGTCTTCATTTTGCCGATGTGGAGAAGCTTCTGTCGGTGCTTCTTGAACTCAGAAACAAAGAAAATACCGTTCTGATCATCGAGCACAATCTGGACGTCATCAAGAGCTGTGACTATCTCATCGATCTTGGCCCTGAGGGAGGGGAGCGGGGTGGGTATCTGGTGGCCTGCGGTACCCCCGAAGAGGTTGCTCAGGTTTCAACTTCTTATACCGGTCAGTTCTTGAAAGAGGTGTTACGGGCTGAAAAGAGCAGAGAGCTATGCTCGGTTTGAAACCCCTTTAGAGGAAGTGAAAGATTTACCCCAGGATTGTGGGGTATATCTTTTCAAGAATAGCCAGGGTGAGATTATCTACATAGGGAAAGCGATCAATATTCAAAAAAGAGTGAAATCCCATCTTGCTCGCCGGGATGTCTCTCCTTTTCGTGGAGACATGATTGCCGAAGCAAAAAGCGTTGATTATCTTTTGACTGCCAATGAACACGAGGCTCTGCTTCTTGAGGAAGAGCTCATCAAAACGTATAAGCCTCACTACAACTTACGCTTGAAAGATGACAAGAGTTATCCCTATATCAGGATAGGTGTTCGGGAAACTTTTCCGCCCATCGGTTTTGCCAGACGAAAAACGGGCAAAGAAGGGCTCTATTTTGGGCCTTTTACCAATGCCAAAAAAGTCAGAGAAGGTTTGAAGTTATTGCGGACTCTCTTTCTCCTGCGAGGTTGCGAAATACCGGAAAGTCGTTTTCCCCTCAAAAGGCCCTGTATTGATTACGATTTGCATCTTTGCAGTGCACCGTGTGTGGGGCGGATATCTGCTGAAGCATATCGAGAAAATCTGGAGAGGGCGATCCATTTCCTCAACGGGAATTACGAATCGGTGATGGAGTGGCTGGAGCAGGAGATGTGGAAAGCCGCGGATGTCCTGGACTTTGAATCGGCGACTCGTTACCGGGATCATTTAGAGGCGACGAGGAGAATTGCTACCCGGTACCGTCTGGTCCTTCCCCAACTGGAAGACGTGGATTTCATCGAAGGGGTTCTGGGAGACTCTATTGGCGTGGTGGTGGTTCTCCGGGTTCGAAGGGGGAGGCTGGTGGGGAGCGAGAGTTTTGTGGTGGACAGTGGTCCTCGGGATAAAATGACTCTCATCAAAGGATTTATCGAGGATTTTTACCTTTCCCACTTTTCTCTTCCTCCGCGGGTATGTGTGTCTCTGGATGAGGTAGCTTTTTTCGACCGTCTCAAAGCCGACCTGGGTGTAGAGATGGTCCTCGCTCCACCTGCCAGTCCTTTTGAAGCAGAGATCCTGGCGGTGGCCCTGGAGAACGCTCAGAAGAATCTCATCATCGAGGAGGAGAAGGCCAGGAAGAAGGCGATGTGGTCGGAAAAAGTCCTGGAGGAATTGCAGGCCGTAGTAGCTCTTGATAAGCTTCCTCATCTCATTGATGGCATGGACGTCTCCACCTTTCAGGGCGATGAGGCAGTGGGAGTGGTGGTTTCCTTCCACCAGGGGAAGCCTTATAAAAAAAGGTATCGTAAATTCATCATTCGCAAGACCCATTATCCCAACGACTATGAGATGCTCAGAGAAGTCGTACAACGATACGTAAGGGATCTCAAAAAGTCTTCTTTACCTTTACCCGATCTCTTACTGGTTGACGGGGGTATTGGCCAGCTGAATACCGTCTTTTCAGCCCTGGAAGAACTGGGAGTTTCTGTGCCGGTGATTTCCCTTGCCAAAGAATGGGAAGAAATTTACACCAAAGACGGGAATGCTCCCTTACGCTTACCCGCTCGTTCTGAGGTTCTGCAACTCTTACAAAGAATCCGAAATGAGGCACATCGCTTTGCCATCACTTTCCATCGACTCCGGAGAAACAAAAAACTTTTTTCTTCCATGCTTAGCGAAGTCGCAGGTATAGGTCCAGAACGACGTCGTAAGCTCTTATCCAGCTATGACAGCCTTCTCGAGATCCTCAAGGTTGCACCCGAAGAAATCAGCAAAAACCTCCGCATCCCGCTTCCCGTTGTACTCAACTTGCAGGGACGCTTAAGAGAGGTCTTTCAAGATGGAGTTTCGGGAAATTCTCAAAAGTGAACTTTACGCCCTCTCTCCGGCTCCTGAGCATGCCCTGTGGGCCGAATTTGTGGGTATTCTCAGGGGAGGAGGGGTTATCGAAAAGAGGGGAAAGGAGATTGCACTTTCCTTTCGCCACAGGGATCTGGCTTTGATCAAAAAATGTGCCACGCTCACCAAGAAATTCTATCCGAAAACCCCCTATACCATTACCGAACAGAAGAAAAGAGGTATTAACCCTGGGTCTATCTATGTCCTGGACCTTGAAATTGGAGAGAGGACCTTGAAAGAATTGGGGTTTAAGGATGCACTGGCTCTTTCCGGTTTGCTGGAAAATGACGGTTCTTATTTCGTGAAGGGAATCTGTGAGGCTCGGGGTTACATTTTGGAACCTACCAGAGGATACCATCTGGAAATCTCGCTCGCCTCGGAAGAGATTGCTCAACTTCTCCTACGGCATCTTGAAAGGAAAGGCATACGCATGCGAATTCGTTACTTTCGGAAGGAGTTCCGTCTTTATACCAAAAATGCACAGCATATGGGAACCTTTCTGGGCTATATCGGAGCTTCTCAGAGTTACTTACTTTTAGAAAAAATCCGGGTTGAGAAACTCACCCTGGATGAGCTCACCGGATGGGTTAATTGCGCTACTTCAAATCTGGAAAGAGTCGTGGCCTCTTCCTTGCGCCAGCGACAAAAAATCGCGCAAATAGACCTGGATTCTCTTCCTCCCAAGTTGCGCCAGATAGCATACCTCCGGCTCCGATACCCTTATGCCTCTTTGCGGGAAATCGGAGAACTCTGTACTCCCCCACTTTCAAAAATGGAGGTGTTCCGGCGTCTACAGAGAATAGAGGGGCTGGGAGAACCGTAATTCCTCGTCCTGGTTTTCCTGTTTCCTGGATTTTCCAGCGATTTTGGTGGAAACTGAGTTGCACTGGTTGACAGGAACAAAAAACTTGACATATACTATGTTTACGTTAACGTCTACGGTAAGGGAGGGATAGGAATGTAAACTTTCCCCCATTGTCAAGACAAAAAAGAGCCCTTTTTAAGTTTGGTCTCCTCCCTTTCAGGGGTCATATTTATCTTTGATGTTGCGTCCCTCTT
>Ga0209691_1001228_pt1 | contig 15673 bp, 14 predicted proteins | sample YNPMSBMetaG_FD_187120 | JGI IMG/M metagenome (GOLD analysis project Ga0209691, IMG submission 187120) | Anoxygenic and chlorotrophic microbial mat microbial communities from Yellowstone National Park, USA - YNP MS-B MetaG (SPAdes) (version 2) ... | reverse complement strand
GAGTTGAATCGAGCGATCCGGTAAGGAGTTTAGAAAGTCTAGGCAATCGCCCTGATACAAGACAATGTGCGCGCCGGGATCGAAGCTATCCTTGATGTCCACTGGCATAAACAGGGGCGTCATGCTGTCGCTTATTATAGACTTCGTCATAAGCAGGGTGCATTCACAGCCAATTCTGGATAGGCGACGGGTACTGATGTCACTCTATCACCACCAGCAGCGTGGCACGATAGAGGGTTGAACCTCATCGGTGGATGTGCTCATCGGGCTTGCCGATGCGGAAGCGTCCCTGCGTTTATGCATCTCCGCCGCGGCATCCAGCGCAGCGCGCGCGATCTTGTTATAACCGGTGCAGCGGCATAGGTTGCTGACCAGCCAATCGCGCACCTTGTGCTCGTTCGGGTTGCGAGCGAGCAGCGCCTTAGCGACCACGATGAACCCAGGGGTGCAGAGGCCGCATTGCAGCGCGGCATGCTCCAGGAACTTGCGCTGAAGGGGATTCTCGGCGCGATGCCCCCGACGGGGGTCACGCGCGCGCCGTCTACCTCGCCCCCCAGCGCCAGACAAGCGTTCACCAAGACGCCATTCAGCAGCACAGCGCAGTTGCCGTTGTTACATCCTTCTTTGTCCCCGGTCAGCCGGGTATCGCCCGCGTAGGCAAAAACCGCTCCAGCGAGCAAAGCCGCCCACACGACAGCGCAAATCAAGCGAAGTATACTTGACGTGTCTTATGTATCTGAGCCGCCTGCAGATCCAGCGCTTCCGCACCTTGTATGACGTCGACCTAGCACTCAAGCCGTTGACCATCATCATCGGTCCGCACGCCAGCGGAAAGTCAAACCTCTTCAAAGCCCTGCGCCTCCTCCACGACGCCGTCGCCGGCGAGTGGCAAGCCCACGACAGACAGATAGACCACCTACCGTGGTATGGCACGGATGAGCACGGCAATCGCCCGCAGACCATGACGTTCGCCTGTGAGTTCAGCACAGTAGGCCGATACCAAGTCGCCCTGCGTTGCAAAGACCACCTCAGCGTGGAGAGCGAGTCGCTGGACATAGCGCAGCCGCAAGGTCGGACGTTCTCCAGATGCTTCCAGCGCCTCGGCAACCGCATTGAGACTAGCGTTCCCGCGCAAGAACCCCGCCATGCCGCACTGTCTCCTCGCGCGCTCGCGCTGCGCGATGTTTTGGAATTGCCCCAGGCACGAGCCATTTATCACCACATTACAGGTTGGCGCTGTTTCGAGGTCGCGTTGGCCAGCGCGCGGCAGGCGTCATCTATCCCCCAATATCCCGAAGAAGTCCCGCCCTTGGCAGAGGATGGGTCTAACCTGAGCGCCTTCCTATATGCCCTCCGGCAAGTTCATCCGGATGACTTCAACATGATCGCCGAGCTGCTTTCCGATTGCATCGGGGTTCTTGAGAAGCTGGTAGTCGAGCACGACGCTGCACACAGCGCGCATTATTCCTTCCTCGAAGCGCCCTTCGCCAAAGGTCGCCTCATCCCGCCACAAAGCGCCGCCGATGGAACAATCCGATTGCTGGCATACCTGGCGCTGCTGCTGGGAGATCGCTCTGTCTCGCTGGCTTGTCTAGAAGAACCGGCTCACAGCCTCCACCCCAGAATGATGCTTCGTTTGGCAGATCTCTTTCGCCAAGTTACCGCACAGACAGCCTCTCATAGTTTCACCCCCCAAATCCTAATCACCACTCATAACCCTGAGCTCATGGACTGCTTCGACCTGAGCGAGGAAAGCGACCATCTACAGGTCTACCTCGCAGGGCGCGATGAACACGGAAAGACGCAGTTCATATCCGCCACGTCCGAAATGTTGTCCCCCTGGTTGGAGCGATATCGGCTCGGTGAAGCGGTGCGACGCAACTTTGTGTGAACACTCCTGCCATCAGCACAGCCAAGCCGCGCGCGCCCAGCAGTTACGGGAGACTGCATTAACCATTTAAAAGATATAATCCATAAAGCAATGACTTGGAATTCATCTGTGATATCTCACTCCGAAATTGATTCTTTTATAAATACTGAGCACAAGTAAGGAGAGAAAGAAATGCTTGACTATCGCCAAGTGCTGGCTGAACCCGAAAAATACCGTGAACTTCTCTTGAGAAGAGGACATGAATTGCCTCTCGAAATAATTGAGAAGTTGAATGCAACACGTTTGGAGCTTACGCGAGAAGTTGAAGAGCTTCGCAGACGATTGAATGTTGGGTCGAAGGAGATTAGCAAGCTCCGATGTTCATCGGAAATAGACACACGGAAAGAGAATGAACTGAGAGAGCAAATGACACAAATCAGTGAAAAAATCGCTGAACTTGAAGCTGAAAGGACAAAAGTAGAGTCTCAGCTCGAATCTCTAATGCTAGAGATACCCAACATACCCGCAGCGCACACACCCGTAGGACAATCTGACCAAGACAATCTCGTAATGAGGCATTGGGGAGTAAAACCAGCTTTCGATTTTCAGCCTAAAAGCCACTATGAATTGGCAGAAAAAAACGGACTGCTGGATTTTGAGCGTGGAGCGAAATTGGCAGGGACTCGCTTCACTGTACTTAGAGGCGCTGCATCGCGGCTTGAGCGAGCTCTTATGAATCTAATGTTAGATATGGCGGTATTAGAGCATGGTTACACACCTGTGTCGGTTCCATATATGGTCAACCGAAAAACTATGATCGGAACTGGTCAATTGCCAAAGTTTGAAGCTGATATGTTCCGTGTTACAGCTGGAGATCGGGAGTGGTTCTTGATCCCAACAGCAGAAGTACCTGTAACTAACTTACACGCCGATGAAATCATACCGGAGGCAGAATTGCCCCTGGCATATTTACTCCCTGCTTTAGAGCAGAGGCGGGCAGTGCTGGGCGCGACATCAGAGGGCTTATCAGGCAACATCAATTTGATAAGGTCGAGATGGTGCGTTTTACTAAGCCCAGCGAATCGTGGAAAGAATTAGATATATTAACTCAACATGCAGAGAATATATTGCAACGCCTAAATTTACATTATCGTGTGGTTGCTCTTTGCACAGGGGATTTGGGTTTTGCCGCCCAATTTACCTATGATCTGGAGGTATGGCTCCCTGGTCAAAATGCTTATAGAGAAATATCGAGTTGTTCAAATTACGGTGACTATCAAGCACGACGTGCGAGAATTCGATATAAGAGAAGCGATAGTGGGAAGAATGAATTGGTTCACACTCTAAATGGATCAGGAATGCCCATTGGGCGTGCGCTTATCGCGGTTATAGAACAAAATCAAAGAGCAGACGGTAGCATAGCTATCCCTGAAGCCTTGCAGAAGTACACAGGGTTTACAATAATCTTTCCAAATGGGAAGACGGATTAGTCAAGTTTTGCGGCAGACTCGGAGAAACGCGAGGAACTAGGGAGGATGGACTCGATATCAACCTCCAGGCATTCCTGAATAGGATTGGCGAAGATTTCTCTACTTTTGAAAGTCTTGCGGAACACCTTGAACAAGATCACCCTGAATGGAAACAACTTTCTCAAGAAGCCATCGAACTAAACTTGCCCTTGTGAAGGCTGAGCCTTCTTCATGGGAAATGGCTGAGCATCTTAATCTATCTGTTGACGCTGTAGTTCTTGCGAATAGGATCTCGATACTTGCTCTGTTTTGGTTGTCGCATTACTTACAGTGGGCTGGTTTTGATGTTCAGCATACTACTGATTTCAAAGAGTTTAGCGTTTGCGCGCAACACCCTAGCCAAGATAGGATTTCGCCTCATCTTAGGTGGGAGAATCTTGGCAAATAATCATTTTCAGTAACTGCCTAGCCGCCTGCGAGTAAGCAGACTGGCTAGCGGGCGAAGACGTTTGCTTGCGGCAAGTAGAGATCACTGCCTGCAGGCGGGCATACACCGCTGCCCCCTGGTCAGTGCGAAAGCAGCCGCTCACTTTCTGTGAGATCTCGTGCAGCCTGGTTATTGGTGAAGGGAACACCCTCTATCAGCGCAACGGCTTCCTCATGCGCCTTCAGCAAATTGCGCCCCGCTGTGCTTCTGGGGCGTCCCCGGCCTGCCTGCTGTTCAGGCGGCGGCGCCGCCTCACTCGCGAAGCGATCCCGGGCCGCCACAACAGCCTCCCCTTGCGCCTGTTCATACACAGGAAGGCCTGCATCATCCCTGCCCATTGCTCCACGCAGTTCGCGCAGGATGTGCGCCAGGCACGCCCCATGTCCTCAAACCGGTAGTAGGCCGGCAGGCAATCATGAATCGCTCATCCTTGAGGGCCGACGCAGTGCTGCGCAAGGCATCGCCCCCGCGCCTGGGATGCACAAACAGATGGGTATACAGGCTGTTGCCCGCGGTGTGCAGCCAGCGCAGCCGCCCCGCTACCCGCAGCCCCGTCTCTACAGTCTCACTGTTATCCAAACAAGCCCTCGAACAAGCAGCAGTCTGCTCCAGCGGCATTTGACCCACCGCCAACTGGGTGACCAGCGCCCGCACGACTGCACGCTGCCTGTCACATCAGCCGGGTATACGCCGCGCTGCGCTCGCATGTGATTGCTCCCAACCGATGTTCGGTCACTGCCAACGGCACATCTCGTTTGCCCACCACCTCGTGCGATTGAGATGACCCGCTCACACACAGCGTAACGCGCTGGCACATGCACCTGGACCTGGTCGGGTTTCTCGTAACCCGTGTGCCCAGGCTGTCCGCCGCGTGGCTTCTTGTCTTATTCGCTTCTTCCGATACCCGTCGCTGCTGGGTAGCTTTCAGTCCCTACCGACGCCTCAACTTGATGTTCTCGGCGGGCGTGCTCCGCTCGCAGATTCCGCCAGCAGACGGAGGATAAGAGCACTCAGTCGCTCAAGCAGGATTTCTACTTCGCTCAGCCACAACGATAAGTTACCGCAAGAAATGGTAGGCAGTTACAACTGCGATATGTATAAATCTCTGCGACTCCCTGTGAAATCCGAGCTGACGCTAAAATAACTCCAAGTGGGCATGCGCGCGACAAGTGACGGGCTGGAATTTGACACCGCTCACAGGCCGGGGGCGCTGACGCGGTATTTTGCAAAGCGCTGGCTTATTTGGCCAGATGCCAAGGGCGAGCAGGTTATCGCGTGGTTGTTGGAAGCTGCGCTAGGGCGAAACACGATGTATTTCATTGAGAAGACTAAGGAATACATCGATGAGTGGGGAGGGTGCGGGGAGGTCGTCCCTGCAAACGCCTTCGATGGTTTTGCCATCACTGGTGACCCGGTCGAGGACACCCTGATTCCGCATGCTGTCTTGGTCTGGACGTGCATGAATGATCGCCCGTGGCCAGAGGAAGTGTATCACCGCTGGCTGGACCAACTGTTGGCAGCTGGCAGCCCGGAGGCGGCGTATCTGGCGGCGAGCTTGTGGCCTGCGCATGACCTGATGACGAAGGTGACATACCGTCCGGTGCGATGGCGGGTTTATCAGGGTCAGCTTGACGCGGATGCGGAGCGTCTGATTTTGACGGAGATGTTGAAGGGGAAATTTGGGCCAAGGGTATCCTTATATGGCTCATTTGAATATGATGATGTACCAAATCCGGAGCAATTGCCAGAAGAGTATATTAAAAGGCATGGCTTTACACATCCGATTTGTGGGTTAGTTGAGCTGAGTGCATTCACACGGTATGGTGATTTGAGGAATCGCATTCAGGAGGCGCTTGCTGCGCCGAGTTGGTCAGAGGGGGTGAAGGGGGCGGCAATGCTGTTATACTTATCGTTGAAGGCATTTAACGAGTTAATAAAAAAACAAGAACCCGACGAATTCGATTCATTAATCAGATTTAAATCAGACCTAAGGATTTTTAGCGATTGTGGAATTTATTTACAAGAATTGCTTTATACATTAGATCAAAACTTATTTAAATTGGACGAAAGACATATTAATATAATAAATTTTCATATAGATAAAATAGAAAAAATTGATTATAACTTAATAAAAGATTATATAAATTATCTGATAATTTTATATAATAAAAAAATGGGTGGCACTAATTTATCAATAAATATGTTTAGTAAGTATATGTCAATTGGACTAAGAACAAAGGACATATTTTATATTGGTAAAGATATAAAAAATACAATTTTCATCTTAACGCTAAAAGACAAAGATAAATTAAAATTATGGTTGGAAGAGCAGGCTGATGATTTACGAATTAAAGATTTGTTGTTGGCTACATATATGAATCAAACAGTTGATTATACATATTTATACACTATAACAATGCGTGAAGAATTAAAAATTTGCGATGTATGGAGAGAAATAGATTTTATATATGGTAAAATAAAATATATTGATGAAATAAGGTTGTTTATAGATCAAGCTAGAAAATATTTTAACCAAGGCAGTGATTCATATATAATATGCGATTTTATAGAGGATATATTAAAAATAAAAACAAGAATTAATTTTGATTTTTATTTTAAAGAAGATTACTCAAAAATTATACACACCTGGCATCCGAGCAGGAATTTTGTTTTAGAAGAAGACACATTTTTAGAATCAAATCACATTGGATTGTATTTATATTATAACATTTTAAATGGTTGGGGAAGGGCAATGTTAAATTTTATACATTATATAAACAAAGAAAAAGAAGTTAATTTATACTCAAAGATAAGAAATAAAATTATTGAAAATTTATATACAAATACGATGAGCAATGTAGAAAAGATAAATTTATATTTAAATAAAATAGAAGGTAGCGACTTGCCGTGCGAAGAAACAAAATATGAATTAATAACAGACTTAATACAAATAATAGAAAATAATTATTATGAAGCATTAGAATACTTTAAAGATGAAAGAAAACTGATAAAGGTGAGAGAAGTAATATTATCTAATATTAGATTAATCTGGGATAAATTTAGAAATTCAAGGTTAATTGAGCTATTGGGAATAAATAATAAATCTCAAAATACGATGATTTACTAAAAATAAATTTTGTAATATTAAGAAGCTCTGAGCTTCTGTCGATCAATAGCCATACACTCATGGCTTACCCATTCATTAGATAGGGCTTGTTTTTTCATAAAGGTATATAACCCATCCAGTGCAATCATCTCTGACGTGACAAGTGCTCACTGGCAGTATGAGCGGATAACTGTCCGCTCATCCGCAGTATTCATAGCGTATGCTAGCGCGTTGATTGTGAGCGCTGTTCACCGGATTATGCATGACACGCCTATCCCAGGCCTATTTGTGCAGCTGTCGTTGCTAAGATAATTTCAAGTGGGCACGCGCGTGACAAGTGACAAACTAGGATTTGATGTCGCTCACAGGCCGGGGGCGCTGGCGCGGTATTTTGCAAGGCGCTGGTTAAGCGCCAAGGGCGAGGGGGTCATCGCGTGGCTGTTGGAGGCTGCTTTAGGAAAAAACGCGATGTATTTCATCGAGAAGACCAAGGAATACGTAGATGCGTGGGGAGGGAGCGGGGAGGTCGTCCCTGTAGACGCCTTCGATGGCTTCGTGATCACTGGTGATCCGGTCGAGGACACCATCATTCCGCATGCCGTCCTTGTCTGGACATGCATGAATGATGGACCGTGGCAGGAGGAGGTTTATCATCAATGGCTAGATGAGTTATTGGCGGCTGGCAGCGCGGAGGCGGCGTATCTGGCGGCGAGCTTGTGGCCGGCGCATGACCTGATGGAGAAGGTGACATACCGTCCAGCACGATGGCTGGTTTACCGGGGTCAGCTCGACGCGGAGGCGGAGCGTCTGATTTTGACGGAGATGTTGAAGGGGGTATCTGGGCCAAGGACATCTTTATATGGCTCGTTTGAATATGATGACGTGTTAAATCCGGAGGACTTGCCAAGACAGTATATTGAGAGGCATGGTTTTACACACCCGATTTGTGGATTAGTTGGGCCGGGAGCATTCAAATGGGATGGTGACTTGAAAAATCGCATTCAGGAAGCGCTTGCTGCGCCGAGTTGGTCAGAGGGGATGAAGGGGGCGGCAATGCTGTTATACTTATCGTTGAAGGCATTTAACGATTTAAGCACACAACAACAACTCGATGCGGTTGAGAAAGCACGCAGGTTATCCTTATCGTTGAGGACATTTAAAGAGTTAAGTGTGCCCTTACAAGAATTACTCACAATATTAGAGAAAAACTTATTTAAATTAGACGAAAGACATATCAATATAATAAATTTTCATATGGATAAAACAGAAAAAATTGATTATAATTTGATAAAAGATTATATAAACCATCTAATAATTTTATATAATAAAACAATAAATGAAATTAATCTGTCAACTAAAATGTTTAGCAAATATATATCAATTGGACTAAGAACAAACGACATACTTTATATCGGAAAATACTTTAGGAATATAATTTTTAAATTAATTTTAAGAAAAAAAGAAAAAGTAGAATTATGGCTAGAAAAGCAGGTTGATGATTTAAGAATTAGAGATGCATTACTTGCCTTATATATGACAGATAGAATTAATTATGGAGATCTATACACTATGGATATTAAAAAAGAATTAAAAACAGAGCATTTGGAGAAAAAAATAAAAGATATATTCGGTAAAATAAAATATTTTGATAAAATAAGATTATTAATAAATCAAGCTAAAATATATTTTGATGAAGGCTTAGATCCGTATCAAATATGTCATTTTATAGAAGATATATTAAAAAGAGATTTAAAAATATATTTTAACCATGATTTTATAGGAGATTACATAAGAATTATATGTGGCTGGCATCCGAATAGGAAATATTTTATTAAAAAATATATGCTTTCAAGCTCAAATCACATTGGATTAAATTTATATTATGAAATTTTAAAGTTATGGGATTGGACAGACTCAGATATTATAGAGAATATAAATAAAGAAAAAGAACTTAAGTTATATCTAGATATAAAAAATAAAATTGCTGGAAATTTATATAGAATCTCAATGAGCGATGCAGAAAAGATGGATTTATATTTGAATAAAATAGAAAGCAATAATTTGCCATATAAAGAAATAAAATATAAATTAATAACTGAATTAATAAATATTATGAAAAATAATTGCCATGAAATCGTAGAATACTTTAAAGATGAAAGCAAACTAAAAAAGGCGAGAAAAGTAATATTGTCTAATATTGAATTTTTTAGGTATATATTAAGCGATCCAATTTTAATTGAGATATTGGGGATATATAATAAATCGAAAAATATGATGATTTACTAAGCATAAATTTTATAAGATTAGTCTTTTCTTGACTTCTGTTGATTAGCCCCCTGACCCGCCCATTTATCAAGTAGCGCTTGTTTGTAGCTCATCCAGTTTGATCACCCCTAAGTTCTCTATGAGCGGATAACTGTCCGCTCATCCGCAGTATTCGCAGCACATACTGGCGCGTTGATTGTGAGTGCTGTCCACCAGATTGCACATGACACACCTATCCCAAGCTTATTTGCATAGTTTTGGCTGCTAAGATAACGTCAGTTCGGATTTACATCACGATGATGCAAATTAACTCAGTGATTTTATTACCTTCGCTCGCTACGAGAGCTGAGATATATATAAATCCCTGCGACTCCGCGTCTCCGCGCGAAATTCGAACTCACGTTATATCACCTTGATCAGAGCACTCCCCACTTTCAAGTGTGTCGCATATTGCAGAAAGCCATTGTTTAATCTAGTTGCCTTGGCTGGTTAATCCGAAAACTACACCAGTCGCCTGCGAGTACGCTGGCGAGTGAAGCAGCGTGGCTAGACGATATTTGTGACAAGTAACCTGCAGGCAGGTAACAGCTCACGCATCGCTGTGCTATGACCAGACAATAGGCCTGGCAGCCTGCTCAAAGTAGCCATGCCTGGTGCATGCATGCTGCGTGAGATAAATTGTTCGCCGACCCAAGCTCCATGAGATTCTGGCGCAACTCAGTCACCAGACTGTCGGCCATGTTGGATGGCAAAGTAGCCAAAAGCGATATCTCTATCCTCTGTTGATCGGCGCGCAGCTTGGATAAGAGGCTCGTCCTAAACAGACTCCAGCACTCAGACGGGATACTGCCAGTAAACCGCAGCGTATTGCCGGCTCAACGGTTGCTGGCGTGCTCGTTGCCTCCGATCGCAGAGCTGAAGAAGGCTCAAGCACTTGTGCAAACATCGGCGTGGGCCCGGCTGGGCTTGACACGGGTTGAGCGGGTTTCTCGTCCTTCAGCCTCTCCGCGTAAAGAACACGCCGGTCTCAAAGCTCACCTCATCGGGATCCACCGGCTCGCGAACCCACACCCGTTCGTATCTGCCTTCTGGCCAGACGAAGTCGCTGTGCTTGATGAACTCGACGATCTTGCTTTTCAGCGTGGTATCGGGGTCAACCAGCCGCGTAAGTGAGCCGTTTATGCTGCAGGCTAGCGAGCGGCCACGCGCTGAAGGCCGGCGGCCAGTGTTGCGATCCCAGTAACCTGCCCCGACGGACTCGTTCAGCAGCGCGACCAGCACTACAGCGTCTCGCCGCTCGATGAATGCCCTGCACCGAGATCGATCACTTTCAGGCGAATCTCTGTTTGAGACCACTGCGAAGCGAAAGCTCTCCCATACTTCAGCCTTAGCCGACTCTTTAGCATCTTTCACCTTCACCTGTCGCTCGGCGCGGTTGTTGTGATCGAACTCATTGCCCAGCGCGACATCGGTCACCTCGCGCGCCACGCGCTCACAAGCCAGGGCCAACGCCACGTTACTTTACACGTCGCCACCTTGTTTCTTGATGCACCACACCAGCGCGTCCGGATAAAGGCGCGGCGACGTCCCGTGCTTCTTCGTCCACTCCGCGAGTTGCGCGCGCAGATCGTCGCCGGCTGTCCACTCGATCTCAGGATCTAGCAGGACGACGATGAGCTTGGGGCTATCGGACACCGGGACGCGCACCGCGCGGCAAAACTCATCCTTGACTATTTGGCGCATCACGGCTTGACCTCCGTCTCCTCATCGAGCCATGCGCGCTGGTCGCTCACTAAACGCGAGTTTGGATTTCACGCTGAGTCGCAGGGATTTGTACATATCGTAGTTCTCGTAGCGAGAGAAGACAATTAGTCCACTCATACATGGTACATGGTTTCCTCACCCAGGTTGATGTAGTAGAAGTTTCCCTTTTAGGTGGCCAGTACTGCGTTCTCCGCGTTAGAATAACCAAATAATGTAAATCCGAACCAAAGTTATATTAAAAGTAAAAAATATGCAAATAATCCTGGAGTAGGTGTGTCATGCACAATCTAGTGGGCATCACTCACAATCAACGCCAATTATGCGCTGCGAATACAGCAGATGGGCGGATAGTCATCCACTCAATGGGCCATATAAAGATGGCATTAGCCCATTTTCCCACCTCAACATCTCCGTCAAGATCACCCGCTCCGCCTCCGCGTCGAGCCGACCACAGTGAACCCACCATCCCGCCGGACGGTATGCAACCTTTTTCATCAGGCCATCCGCTGGCCACAAGCCAGCCACCAGGTACGCCGCCTCCGCGCTGCCAGCAAACTATCCAGCCAGCGATGATAAACCTCCTCCGCCCACGGCTTACCATTCATGCACGTCCAGACCAAGACGGCATGCGGAATCAGGGTATAATCAGGGTACCCTCAACCGGATCACCGGTGATCACAAAACCATCGTCTTCCCACAGGGGAATGGAGGCCAGCGTGCCCGCTATTGCAGTGCGGGCATATAGTTCCTCCTAGGCGCATCGGGAGCAGGTGAGTATTAGTCATACCCACATGTTGCCCCCGATGCGCTCACCCCACGCTGTTTTGTGGCGCTACCTCTCGCAGCGAGAGAAGGCAATAAAATCACTGAGCCACTTGTACGTGTTGTACGTGGCACATGGCTCTCTCACCCAGGTTGATGTATTAGGCGAAGCTAGAAGTTCCCATTCTTTATATGCCAGCGCTGCTTTATCCTGCGTTCTCCGCGTGAGAATCACTGAGTGATGTAAATCCGAACTGACGTTATCTTAGCAGTAAAAACTATGCAAATAAGCCTGGGATAGGTGTGTCATGTGCAATCTAGTGGACAGCACTCACAATCAACGCGCCAGTATGCGCCACGAATACTGCAGATGAGCGGACAGTCATCCGCTTATACCGTCAGCGAGAACTTAGAGGTGACCGAATTGGATGAGTGATAGTGAAAAAACAAGCGCTACCTGATGAATGGGCAGGTCAGGAGCGCTGATCAACGGGAGTTAAGAAATACTTAATCTTATAAAATTTTTATTTAGTAAGTCATCATATTTTGTATTTTATCATCTATACATGATAGCGCAATTGACCCTAATTCTCTAAATGCGCCATTAAGAACCTAAGGGTTATTTAATGCTATCACCCCAAGCCTCTTCATATTTCTTTTATATTTAAAGTATTATGAGTTTTTATAATCCTAAATGTAAACCAAGTTTTTTCTCTTTATTAAACCTATTTTCATAGTAATTTTCAATAATTCTTCTTCTTGTAGCTTTAAATATATCATATTCCTTTTTTTCATTTATATAGTCTCTAAAATCTATTACTTTAGTTGGCCACTTAAATAGCTTATACACAGCACTGTAACCATATGAATACCAGTTAGCACGACGTGAGTTTATTTCATCCATTTTGCGTTCTGGAATCCACTTCTGCAAAATGTCATAATATAAATATAACCCAATATGGTTTGATTTTAAAAACATTTTATCACCGTGCATCCATCTCCTTCTCGGATGCCAAGCACTTTTAATTTTTTCATAATCTTGTTTAAAATTATCGCTAAAATTTATTACTGCTTTTCTTATTTCATCGTCATCCCAATAGCTATATGTTTTGACCTTTTTATTTATTAATCTTTCCTTTTCTTCATTAATATAAATTTCAAACTTATTATATACTGCTTTATTATATAAAATTACAAAATATTTTATATAATCTTTTATTAAATCATAATCAATATTTTCTATTTTATCCATACAAAAATTTATTATATTAATATGCCTCTCGTCTAATTTGAATAAATTTTGATCTAATGTTTTAAGTAATTCTTGTATATTAAAACTTAATTCTTGAAATTCCCGTATCGCTTCGATCTCCCCATATACCGGAAAAGATGATTTAGTTTTTTGTGGTTCTTTAAGCGAATTTTTAAATTCATTCAACGATAAGTACAACAGCATTACCGCGTCCTTCACCCCCTCTGACCAACTCGGCGCAGCAAGCGCTTCCCGAATGCGCTGCCTCAAACCGCAATTCAGTAACCATACCCTCGGCGCAACTAACCCACAAATCGGGTGTGTAAAACCATGTCTATAAATATACTCTTCTGGCAATCGCTCCGGATTTAGCACATCATCATATCCAAATGGGCCATATAAAGATGGCATTAGCCCATCTTCCCACCTCAACATCTCCGTCAAGATCACCCGCTCCGCCTCCGCGTCGAGCTGACCCCAGTAAACCCACCATCCCGCCGGACGGTATGTAACCTTTTTCATCAGGCCATCCGCCGGCCACAGGCCCGCCGCCAGATACGCCGCCTCGTTGCTGCCAGCCGCCAGCAAACTATCCAGCCAGCGATGATAAACCTCCTCCGCCCACGGCTCACCATTCATGCACGTCCAGACAAAGACGGCATGCGGAATCAGGGTGTCCTCGACCGGGTCGCCGGTGACGACAAAACCATCGAAGGCGTTCTCAGGGACGATCTCCCAGCTCCCTCTCCACCTAGGATGATTTGCATTCGAAGGGTTGTTTTTCCAAGGCAAGATGGGCCATATACGGCGACGTTCGGGAGGATCGGGACGAGGCCATGCATCTATGTACTCCTTGGTCTTCTCGATGAAATACATCGTATTTCGCCCTAGCTCAGCTTCCAGCAGCCGCGCGATGAGCTGCTCATCCTTAGCGCTTGGCTCCTTCAGCCAACGCTCTGCAAAATACCGCGCCAGCGCCCCCGGCTTATTAAATCCCACTTTGTCACTCGCCACGGGAGTCATTATAACGCGAGTTCGGATTTCGCACCCAGCCGCGGAGATTTATACACATCGCAGTTCTTGTAGGATAGCACCACAAAACAGCGAATCCACCTGGGTGTGAAGCGTAGCAACTCATCAATCGTCCGCACATGGTCGGTCAAATTAGCTGGCATGGCATTCAGCATACGATGAATGGCGCACAAGAACGCCGTCTCAAAATAGCGCGCCCTCTACACGAGAGCGTCCCGGACAGCGCGTGCGCCAAAACACCATCGGCAACCAGCCGCGCAGTGCGGCCTGCAGACGTTCGATGTAAGCGATGTTGATCGCACCGAGTTGTGTCTGCGCTGCCAGCATGATCTGTCCAGCCGCCTGTATGCATCAAACGGCGCTCAACTGCGATGAGCTTTCGTGCGCGGCCTGCCAATTGACGATGTGCAGTCCATCACCAGCTGGGGTCGTCCGCGTTCATGTCCTGAGAATGATGCGAACATACGACGTGAAGCCATCTCAAGATCGCCAGGCTGGGTCTGGCAGCGCGGCGCACCATACTGATCACTCGTGCAAGTAAGTGTTCATCTTATTGCACAGCCACCGCCCCCTACACGAACAACCGCGCAAACACACGCATCGCGGTCGCCATCCACTGCCGCCCCCTTGGGACCGGACATACATCTCGTCAGCTTGCACTTGCCCCAGGTCACGTCTTCCGCTGCGCATGAGGTGTTCCTATACTCGCCTGGCATGTTGTCGTCTGCCATGCCTTCACCGTGCATTCGTAATGCGAAGGCGACCGCTTGTAGCTGGCAAGCGTGTGACAGCAATGCCAGCGCCAGGGTCACGGTTCACAGTGGCGCGCCGCTCGTTTCGCTGAACGTCTTGCCGCAACGACGCCATTGATATCGTCGTTCCACATGGGAATGGATGCCGTCGTGCCCGTTATTGCAGTGCGGGCATACAATTCCTCCCAGGCGCATCAGGAGCAGGTGAGTGTTAGTCAATGTTGCCCCCGATGCGCTCACCCCGTGCTGTTTTGTGGCGCTGCCTCTCGCAGCGAGAGAAGGCAATAAAATCACTGAGCCACTTGTACGTGTTGTACGTGGCACATAGCTCTCTCACCCGGGTTGATGTATTAGGCGAAACTAGAAGTCCCACTTCTATGCCGGCGCTGCTTTATCCTACGTTCTTCGCATGAGAATCACTAAGTGATGTAAATCCGAACTGACGTTTCCTGAAGGTCGGCTGATAGCCGATTCGGAAGCCATCCGTGCCAACCCGACACATAGAGCGCGGCGTTGTCGATTGAAGTTGTGTCAAGATCTGGCGCACCCAGCGCAAAGCGCAGTTCCGGCAAATGCGCCACCTTGCCGATCTGCCCGCCAGAAGACTTGAACAGGATCGTCGCTCCCACGCGCTGGTGGATGTCGCGCTTGCTGTCGGCGTCGAGGCACGCGCGAGAATGCTCACCGCGATGTCGGCCTCGACCAGCCGCGATTCGCCAAGCGCCACGCTGCGAAAGCCGGCTTGCGCGGGCCCCAATGTGATCAATGGCTCGCTGCGCACTTTGCGAAAGCCATCCTGGGCAGCAAGCGAAGCCCATCGCGCCAACATGGCCAGCGGGGTGCGCGTCCGTTGATACTGGGGCGATGCCTGCCACGAAACACTGAGAGGGTGGTTGGATGAAACGGGTAGCACA
>Ga0209691_1001226_pt1 | contig 15705 bp, 10 predicted proteins | sample YNPMSBMetaG_FD_187120 | JGI IMG/M metagenome (GOLD analysis project Ga0209691, IMG submission 187120) | Anoxygenic and chlorotrophic microbial mat microbial communities from Yellowstone National Park, USA - YNP MS-B MetaG (SPAdes) (version 2) ... | reverse complement strand
GCCTGGGCAGCCTTTCGGCCAAAGACGTAACCCAAGGAAATAATCAGCGTCTGGCCGATGAGGGCGAAGTGACCTTTCCAGGTTTCGGCTCGGGTCGTAGAAGGGGGTGTTAAAGTCGCTGGCATAAGACCGCGTAAGGACAATTGGTGCAGAGCCTTTCATGAGGGGTCATGGGGAAAAGCTCGGCAGCTGTCTGACGGGGATTTTCTCCGGAGGCGTTCAAAAGGGCCTGATAAACCGCCTGGTGCCGATTCACTACTAGGTCAAAGGTAGCTTGCCAGAGCTCCCGAACGTTTGCGCGTTCAGCATCTGCAAGCCGATACAGAGCATGATCGGCATCGCTCAGAGCGCTCGCCACAATCAAACTAAACGAGTCGGGGAAGTTCATCACATAGGTGAAAGCTTGTAGGTCAATAGCGGAGACGAGCCTTTCAGGCGGGGCGGCTTCCCCGAGCAGCCACTGGAGGGCGTTTTGCCAGGGGTCCAGAAGTTTACTGAGCTGGCCGGCCTGCTTGGGGATAGAGCCTGTCTTGTAGTCCAGGGCGAGGAGGGGGGTGTTTTGCTCATCCGTAATCACCAGGTCTAATCGCCCTCGGATAGTAGGCTCTGGGTGGGGGGCTACGGCATCTATCCAGACTTCGGGGTAAAGTCGGAGGGGTGTAGTCAGGGGAATGTGCTTTTCTTGGAGGTAGTTCTGGATGTGTTCGTAGAAGAGGGCGCCGCTGTCGGCCCAGAGACGAAGGTAGAGGCGGGCTTCTGGGTGCTGGGAGAGAGGCGGTAGTTGAAAGGACTTGCCTCGCTGCGCTTGATAGTAGGCCCTACGTAAGATGCGATAGAGCCGTTCCCGTTTCCAGAGTCGCTGGAGGAGAGACAAGTGAGAGAGGGAAAGAGGCGGGGGATTGGGATTGGCGGATCCCACGAGGGCAAAGCGCAGCCCTTCATGGAGCCAGGTACCCCAGAAGGCCGGCAGGGAAAGCCTTTCCTCTTGGAGGTTGGCGATTTTAGCGAGGTAGTACTGCCGGGGGCATCGGAGAAAAGTAGAGACACTCGAGGGAGAGAGCGCTTGCGGGGCAGATAACTGGGAAAAGAGCTTCGGCTCCGGCAAAGGAAGGGGCGGGGCCGGCGCTATCCCGACCGGCGTGGTAGCCCGAGATGGAGGCTGATTAGCGGCGATGTGCCACACTTCGGAAAGACAAGGGTACTTTTTGGGCAGGTACTGGAGGAGGTTTTCTAAGGGGGATTGGTTTTCTGGGCCGGCAAGCTGGTAGAGGTGGGTTTCCTGCGCACCATACAGGAGGAGAAGTAAGAGGCGCCAGGCGGTGTGGCTTCGGTAGGTGGGTGGGTAATACCTTCGTCGGAGGGGCGCCGGGAGGAAGCTCGGCCGAAACCAGGGTCCCAGCGGCTCCCGGGCCGGCAAAACGATAAATAGCTTTTCGTAGGCAAGGCCGGAAATCTGCGCCAGGGTGCCGATGAGGAGGTTCTGGGAAATAGCTGGCTCTGCGCCGGGTATCGGCCTGCGCCCCAAAAAGCGCAAAAACTCCATAAATGTCGTCAGCGCTCTGTCCTTGTCCTTCTCGTAAAAGAGCCGGTATAGTAAAAGGGCTTCTTTATCGGCGGGGTCGAGATTATCGGGGACTTTCAGGGTATCGGGGTGAGGGATTGTACCCTTCTGGTAGGCGCTCTGGAGGGCGGCGCCGATAGGCGTATCCAGGAGGGTGGGCTGGCCCGGGAGGGTTATGGGGAGTCCCGCTTCTGTCGAAAGATGCACTAAGAGGGGTTGGACTTTGGCTTCACCGACCCACAGGCCCGTGAGGGCTTCCTGCGTGGCGGCATGCGCGATCGTCTGCGCCGCCTCTTCTAAAAGCTCTGTCAGGGTGCGATAGCGGTTGTGGAAGGAGATAGTTCGGCGCTGAGCAGGCTGGAAGGTCCGGTGTAAGGGGAGGTCCGGCAGCAGTGCGGCCCGCTCAGAGGCGGTCCAGAGCGGCTCCCCGAGGCAGGTTCGGAGCGCCTCCGTATCCCATCCCCACATCTGCGCCCGCCCCTGGCTGACCTGATAACGTATCCACTGGTCAATCCGCGGCGCTGGGCTAAAGATATTCCACAAAACAACAACCTCATCCAGAGGCTCTTTCGTGAAAAGCTCTTCGCCGAGGACTTTGTGCTTTTTCTGCCAGAGGTAGGTGAGGAATTTTTCGGCAAGGGTGGGGATGCGTTCGTACAAAGCTTTGATGAGGGGGCCGGGATAAGAGCGGGGCAGCTGCAAAACGTCCAGCCAGGGAAGGCTCTCTTGGGGGGCATCAAGCGCAAAAAGATTTTTGAGGGCTTCTTCGGCGGCGACCTCTTCCCAGGCGGCACAAAGGGGCTTCAGGAGAGCTTCCATGCCCTCTTGGGGAGGCAAGCTCGAAAGAATCTCCCGGATGTCCTGGGCAAAGTTTTGCGCATAGCTCCACCCTTCCAAGAAGGGCTGGTGGGTGGCTTCCGGGAGAATAGCTGCAAGGGCTACCTGAAAAGCCTCATAAATATCAACCGGACTGACAATAGAAACCTGCGCTCTCCGGCTCAGATACGAGTAAAGACCTTCTACAGGGTGATCCGGAAGCTGAGACTGGAGAAACTTAGCTTGGTACGCATCCAGCACGAGGATACGCGGCGTAGCATGGGGAAAATCGGTAGATAGCGCCGAGCGAACCGCCTGCCAGACTGTATGCGAGGCCACTGAAACTACTTAACCTGAAAGGTGCTCCGGCCGATCTCTACCCCTTCGCAAAAGACGGCTGCCCGGTAAGTGCCCTTTTCCAGGTCCATGCTCTTATCCCGTTGGAAGAGGCCGCAGACCTCCTGCCGCTGGCGCTGGTAGGAGAACTCCACCTTAGCCGAGTAGGGCTGCTCCGTATCCATCACCGTAAAGTACCCACTGCTGGCCGAAAAGTTGGTGATAACTTTCCCGCTGGGGTCGCTAATGACAATATAAGCCGTGCGCGGGCCGGGTTCGGCGACTTCATTTTCCAGCACGGTGAAGCAGATTTTCAGCCGTTCGATGCGCCGCGCCCGAAATTCCGTATCCCAATCTTCCTTCTTACCGTTGTCTTTCACAAGCGCAAAGCGAAACTCAGCGGCTTTGAGGTAGGAAGCGGCCCGCACTTTGACCTCTAAGCGCTCTTTTTCTTGTTTGACCTGCTCGGTTTCCTCCTCCTTTTTCTGAACTTCCTGGTAGAGCTGAGCGGTTTTCTCGCGTAGCATTTTGTTTTCCTCTTCCAGCTCCTGGATGCGAGCCTGATACTTCTGAATGTAATAGGCCATTTGTTCGGTTTTGAGCTTCATCTCCTCGAACTGGCGCTGGGAGATTTTGCCTTCCTCGGCATATTTCGCAATGCGAGCGCGTAACTGCTGGATTTCTTTGGAGAGAGTCTCTACCTTATCGGCCTTTTCTTTGAGTTCCATGTCTTTGCGTTCCAGCTCCTGACTCAGGCTCTGGATGCGCTCGTTGAGTTCGCTGACCTCACTTTCTAAGTCCACTTTTTCTTCTTGGAGCTGCCTCACTTCGGCGGTTTTTTTGCGAGACTCCATGTAGAAGTAAGTGGCGGCGACGATGCCAAAGAGAGCGAGGATACTTAGTACGATACCTGCCCGCACAGTGCAAAGTTAGCGTACTAAGAGCGTTTTTTCTTTTGCTGGCGCTGCATGGCCCGGCGCTCCCGGCGAGAAAGGGGTGCATCGGGTTGAGAAGGAGGCGCATACGGCGCGGCTTCGCCCTCGGCCTCCAGGAGGGCGGCGGGAGCAGGAGCCGACGCCGTGGTAGTCTGTGTGAAGTAGTAATCTTCCCCCGCCTGACGTGCCTGCAAGCGCGAAAAATCCTGGCGCCTATGCGTCTGGCGTTGATTAGCCATGTGCTCCTCAAAGATCTCTATGCGGAAAAGCGTCCCGAGGATCTGCTGGGCGAGCCGGTCCAAGAGGTCTTTGAAGAGCTTGAAGGCTTCCAGTTTGTACACGACGAGGGGGTCTTTTTGCTCATAGACGGCGGTCTGGACGGCATGGCGCAGGTCGTCCATTTGGCGCAGGTGTTCTACCCACAAGGCGTCGATCTGGCTGAGGGAAACCATCTTTTCTATTTCGGTGAATACGACCTGCCCTTCGGTGTCCAAGATTTCGGTGACGGGGAGGACGATAGGGAGCCGCCGCTGCCCATCCGCAGTGAAGTCCACCTGCAACCACTCAGCTTGCGAAAACTGCATGCGGAGGGCTTTGGTGCCCTCGTAAACCTGGTGGTTTATCCGCTGGCGCTTAGCTTGGTAGTGGTCAAAGGTCTGCTGGTACAGATGAGCGGCCACGACGTCCGCCGGCTCCTCGAGAAGTTTGGGCGAAATATCCGGCAAGAAGGCGAGGGTACGGAGGCATTCGTACTGGAGCGCCTCGAGGTCTTCGGGCTTGCGGTAGCGTTCGGCCAGACCATGGACGAAATCCTGGAGGGTATTAGCGAGGTCTATGGCGAGGCGGTCTCCAAAGAGCGCGTTCCGTCGCCGGGCGTAAATCGCCCGCCGCTGGTGGTTCATCACCTCGTCATACTCCAAGAGCCGCTTCCGGATGCCGAAGTTATTCCGCTCGACCTGGGTTTGCGCATTGGTGATGGTGCGGGTGACCATTTTGCCTTCCAGGGCTTCGTCTTCTTTGACTTTGAAGAACTTCATCCAGCGGCTCATGCGTTCGTAGCCGAAAAGGCGCAGGAGGTCGTCCTCGAGGGAGGCATAAAACTTAGAAGAGCCCGGGTCGCCCTGACGACCGGCACGGCCCCGCAGCTGGTTGTCAATCCGGCGGGCCATGTGGTGCTCGGTACCTATTACTGCCAGTCCGCCAAGCTCCGCCACGCCCGGCCCCAGCTTGATGTCTGTACCCCGCCCGGCCATATTGGTAGCAATCGTGACAGCCCCTTTGAGCCCCGCCTGGGCTACGATCTCGGCTTCCCGCTCGTGGTGTTTAGCGTTGAGGACATTGTGGGGGATGTCCTGGAGCTTGAGCATCCGACTCAGGAGCTCGGACACTTCTACGGAGGTGGTGCCCACGAGAATAGGCCGCCCCTGCGCATGCAGCCGCTTGATTTCCTCGATGATGGCGTTGTACTTGGTACGTTTGGAGAGGAAGAGCGTAGTGTCAAAGTCTTTTCGGATGCAGGGGCGATTAGGCGGAATGACAACCACATCCAGCTTGTAGATGTCGTAGAATTCTTTAGCTTCGGTTTCGGCGGTACCGGTCATGCCGGCAAGCTTGTGGTATGAGCGGAAGTAGTTTTGGAGGGTGATGGTAGCCCAGGTCTGCGTGGCCCCCTCGATAGAGACGCGTTCTTTGGCTTCAATAGCTTGGTGGAGGCCTTCGGAGTAGCGCCGTCCCGGCAGGATCCGCCCTGTATGTTCATCCACGATAAGCACTTGCCCCTGCATCACGACATAGTCCACATCCCGCTCATACATGACGAACGCCCGCAAAAGCTGCTGGAGCGCGTGCAAGCGCTCGGCCTTTTCGGCGTAGGCACGGTAGAGGGCATCTTTCTTTTCGGCTTTTTCGGCCGGGGAAAGGGCCGGATCGCCGTCGATTTCGCTCAGCTGCGAAGCTAAGTCCGGTAAGATGAACAGGCTGGGGTCCTCCCCGTACTGGGCAATGCGCTCGAGCCCCCGATCTGTGAGCTCTACGCTATGATTTTTCTCATCTACCACGAAGAGGATACCCTCATCGACTTCGGGCATGCGGCGGGCGTTGTCTTCTAAGTAGTAGGCTTCGGCCTTTTCAAGGATGGGGAGGATACCGGGTTCGGCGAGATACTTGAGGAAGGGCCGGTATTTAGGTGTGGTGCGTTTGATGCGCAGGAGGAGCTTGCCGGCTTCCTCGGGTTTGGTTTTGCCCTGGTCGATGAGTCGTTTGGCCTGGGCTAAGAGCTGGGTGGTTTCCCGCCGCTGCTCGGAGACCAGCCGGTCAATGAGGTTTCGGTACTGCTCGTAGAGGTAATCGTTGCTGTGCTGGACCGGCCCAGAGATGATAAGCGGCGTACGGGCTTCGTCGATCAGCACGGAGTCCACCTCATCTACGATGGCGTAGTGATGCTCGCGCTGGACGATCTGCTCAGGGGCAGTGACCATGTTGTCCCGCAGGTAGTCAAAGCCAAACTCGTTATTGGTACCATACGTGACGTCAGCCTGGTAGGCGCGCTTTCGCTCTTCGGAGTGGGGGGGATAGTAGTCTATGCAATCCACCGATAGACCATGGAAGGCGAGAAGGGGGCCATTCCATTCGGCGTCGCGTTTGGCGAGGTAGTCGTTGACGGTGACGATGTGCATGCCGAGGCCGGTGAGACCATTGAGGTAGGCCGGAAGGGTGGCGACGAGGGTTTTCCCCTCGCCTGTGGCCATTTCGGCGATTTTCCCTTCATGTAAAACGATCCCCCCCATCAGCTGCACATCGTAGTGGATCATATTCCACGCCATCTCGTGGCCGCGCACTTTCCAGACGTTGGGCCAGATAGCCTGGCCGTTCTCAATGCGGATATGACCGTATTTCTGGGCCATTTGGTAGTCCCAGTCGGTAGCGGGTACTACGAGCTGTTTATTTTCGGTCAGGCGGCGAGCCGTTTCTTTGACGATAGCGAAGGCCTCCGGTAAAAGCTGCCAGAGGATTTTCTCGATTTCCCGGTTACGTTCCAGCCGTAGCTGGTCTAACTCTTCATACAGGCGCACCTGCGTGGGGATGTCGTTCGCTTTGAGGGCAGCTTGCAGGTCGGATTCGATGCGGGCTTTTTTCTCCATGAGGGGGCGGAGATGAGCTTGGATGGTTTCTCGCAGGCGGGTAGTTTGGGCCCGCAGGTCCGCATCAGAGAGATCCCGCAGGGCCGCATAGTGCTGGTTGATCTGGCTCACAATAGGTCTTAGGCGCGCTATATCCCGTTCTCGCTTGCTGCCAAATAGGCGTACGAGCCACTGGAGCATGATAACGAAGGTACGGCAAAAATAGGAACTTGCTGCGAGCGGCGCGCGAGGAGCTGTGCACTCTACAGATAGGGCGCCCCTGAACAGGAATGAATCCACCTCCCAACTGGATTTTATGTATCTTTGAGGTATGAGGCATCTCGGGCCGGCCCTTCTAAGCCTGGCATGGGCACAGTACATTCTTATCCCCATGGATCAAACCCAGACCCAGCACCTGCGCGCCTACGGCTTAGTATACGGTCTCCTGACAAAAGGCATCCCCGTGGATTGGCTACTCAACTACCGGGGTGGGAGTTTTGCTTATCTGGACCTGGTAGGGACAGAGCTGGAGCTCCAGCGGCGCGGCATCGCATACGAAAAGCTCTCTGGTACCGACTATGCCGCCATCCTCACCGAGATAGCCCGCCCCGAAGTAAACATGGACGTCGTCCGCTTAGAAAAAGCCCCCCGCATCGCCGTCTATGCCCCGCCCTTCTCCGAGCCATGGGACGATGCGGTGCAGCTGGTGCTTCTGTATGCCGAGATTCCTTACGATGTGATTTACGACGAGGAGGTGCTGACGGGCAAACTGAAAGACTACGACTGGCTCCACCTGCACCATGAAGACTTTACCGGCCAGTATGGGAAGTTTTACTCTTTTCGGGACCGGCCCTGGTATAAAGCCATGGTTCGGGAGCAAACCGCCCTCGCTAAGCGCTTAGGCTTTCGGCGCGTGCCAGACCTCAAGTTGGCCGTCGTAAAAAAACTGCGCGAATGGGTCCAAAATGGCGGCTTTCTCTTTGCGATGTGCTCGGCGACGGATACGTATGATATTGCGCTGGCTGCCGAAGGGATTGACATCGTGGGGGAAATCTATGACGGTACACCCTACGACCCTGCTGCCAACGCCAAGCTCAGCTATGAAAACTGCATTGCCTTTCAAAACTTCCGGGTTATCCTGGACCCGTATAACTACGAGTTTTCAGACATTGATACCGGCAGCCGGGAAGGTCGCCGGTACATCCGGGAAAGCGAAGATTACTTCACCCTGCGGGAGTTTTCGGCGAAGTGGGACCCTATTCCTACCATGCTCTGCCAAAATCACGAGACGACTATCAAGGGCTTCTATGGGCAGACGACGGGCTACGAGCCCAGCCTGCTCAAGCCCCAGGTGGTGATTATGGGGGAGTTCAAAGCCATCAACGAAGCGCGCTACATCCACGGTATCCTCGGGCGGGGATTCTGGACTTTTTATGGGGGGCATGACCCGGAAGACTATCAGCACCTGGTAGAAGAGCCGCCTACGGACGTAAGCAAGTATCCCACCTCACCAGGCTACCGGCTTATTTTGAATAACGTACTCTTTCCAGCCGCCCGCCGAAAGAAACTCAAGACTTAGCTTTGAGTTCTCGCAAGGCTTTTAGAGCTTCTGTGAAGGTAGAGTCTAACTGGAGGGTCTTTTCGTAGAAGAAAATCGCCTGCGTAGTATCGCCCTTGTACTCGTAGAGGCTGCCCAGCATGAAGGTGGCCCGGGCGCTATGGGGGTTTAGCTCGTAGGCCCGGGTAAAGTCCTCTAAGGCTTTGTCGTACTTTTTCTGCAGGAAATACACATAGCCGCGGCCGTAGTACGCGTCTGCATAGGTGGGATGCGCCAAGATAGCCTGCGTAAAGGCCTGTATAGCCGAAAAAGCCAGGCCAACCCGGCGGCGGGGGTCAGGCTCGCGCTGGAGGTAGTAGAGAAAGTACAGCCCGAGCTGGTAGTTGAGGAAGGGATGGAAGCGGTTGAATTTCCAGTAGGGGTCGAGGAAAAGCTTTTTGGCCTCTTCGGGTTTATTGTAGGTCGCGAGGTAGAGATCGAAGAGCAAGGCGCGCGCTTTGTCGGCCGTGGAGTCTATGGCGAGGGCTTTTTTCCAGTAGGTTTCGGCGAGGGGGTGCTGGCCCTGCTGGTGTGCCCAGAGGCCGTAGGTGACCCAGTAAGCGGGATTGAGGCTGTCCAGAGATAGCGCTTTTTGCAAATGGTACTGGGCCTGAGTGAAGTCTTTTTTCAGGAGGAAAGCGCTGGTCATGCGGTGGTGGAGCTCTGCCGAACTGCCCCCACGCGCTAAGGCTTGCCGGTAATAGAAGAGCGCGGAGTCATCCTGCCCCTGCGTGTAGTGATAGAAGCCCATGAGTTCGTAGAGGTAGGGGCTTTGCGGGACGAGGTGGAGGGCTACGCGGAGGGATTCTACGGCGGTGGTAGTGTCGCCGACCTCAAAGAGGGAAAGGCTCTTTTGGAGGGCTCGGGCGGCGCGGACGGTGTCTGAGGCGACGCTATCGGCGGAAGCTGGTTGTGTAGCGGGGCGGGTGGGACGACAAGAGCTCCCCACGAAGAGCCAGCCCACCGCTGCCAGAGCTGCCAGACCGTTTTTTCCCATGGGACGAGATAAAAGTACGGCGCAAGGTCTTTCCACGGTCCCAGCACAAATGGCCGGTGCGGTATCCACGGGTGCGGCAAAGTCAGCTCCGGCGTCTCACACACCACCTCCCCATAGGCTAAAAGGTCCAAGTCGAGCACCCGAGGCCCCCAACGCATACGGTTTTGCTGGGGACGGCCTAAGCGACGCTCTATCGCCTGACACACGGATAAAAGCTCCGCCGGCGAAAACGTCGTCTCCACCTCCCAGACAGCATTGAGGTAGGGCGGCTGGTCCGCAACCCCCCATGGCGCCGTTTCATATACCGGCGAAGCCCGCGCTACCCGCACCCCCGCCGCTACTAATTCCCGATATCCCTGCACGAGCGCCGCCCACCTATCCCCCTCATTGCTGCCTACGCCTAAATAAATCATGCGTTTGCTATGGCTTTCCGAACCGCCGCTATGATATGAGCCGTAGAGAGGCCGTACTTCTCTAAAAGTTCGTCCGGTTTGCCGCTTTCGCCGAAAGTATCCTGGACAGCGACGCGCACCACCCGGCGCGGATAATGCTGCGTGGCCACCCATGAGACAATATCCCCCAGGCCGTTCCACAGCTGGTGCTCTTCGGCTGAGACGACCACCGGCGTGCGGGCCAGATACGTGGCGATTCCTTCTACATCCACGGGTTTGAGGGTATGGACGTTGACTACGGCTATTTCCAGGCCTTCAGCTTCGAGGGCGTACGCGGCTTGGAGGGCATGCCACACCAAGTGCCCCGTCGCAAAAATCACCCCGTCCTTTCCTTCTAAGAGCACTTGGATTTTCCCGACCTGAAAGGTAGGGTCGTCGGGCGGGGTGAAGTTGGGCACGGACGGCCGCCCGAAGCGCAAGTACACCGGCCACTCCCAGTAGGCCGCCCGCAGGGCCGCCAGCCGGGTCTGATTATAATCGCAGGGGCTAATCACCGTCATGCCGGGAAGCCCCCGCATCAAACCGATGTCTTCCAGCATCTGATGGGTGGCGCCGTCTTCCCCTAAGGTAAGCCCAGCATGGGAAGCCGCAATCTTGACCGCTTTGCCCGAGTAGCACACACTTTGCCGAATCTGGTCATACACCCGTCCGGTAGCAAAGTTCGCAAATGTCCCCACAAAAGGAATAAACCCCGACCCAGCCAGCCCAGCTGCCACGCCGATCATATTCGCCTCCGCCACCCCACATTGAAAAAAACGATGTGGGAAGCGCTGGGCAAAGGCATCCATTTTCACCGAGCTTGCCAGGTCGGCCGACAGCGCCACTATCCGCTCATCCTTTTCTCCCAGCTCTAAGAGCCCAGCGCCAAAGCCGGAGCGCGTATCCCGAGAGCCGAGGTTTTCATATCTGGGTCGCATAAGCCTAAAAGTCTCCAAGGGTTTCGGGTAGCTGGGCGATAGCTTTTTCAAACTGGTCTTTGTTAGGGGGCTTGCCGTGCCAGTTGTGGTCGTTTTCCATGAAGTCCACGCCCTTGCCCATGATGGTGTAGGCGATGATGACGATGGGACGTTTTTGATGGGCTTTCTGGCGGGCTTCGGAGAGGGTGCGGAGGATAGTAGGTAGGTCGTGCGCCTCATGAAGGGGCAGCACCTCCCAGCCAAAGGCCTCCCACTTAGCTTCCAGGGGGTCGGTATTGAGGACGGTGCGGGTATCGCCGTCGATCTGCTTGTAGTTCCGGTCAATAATGGCGATAAGATTACCTACCTGGTGGTGGGCAGCAAAAAGCACCCCTTCCCAAATTTGGCCTTCGTTGATTTCGCCATCGCCGAGCATGACGTAGACTTCATGCGGGTCGCCTGCGAGCCGTTTGCCCAAGGCATAGCCAATGGCGACGGAGAGGCCTTGCCCCAGCGAACCGGTAGCAACTCGTACGCCTGGCAGGCCTTCTTTTGTAGCGGGATGGCCCTGTAGGCGGCTGTTGATGCGCCGAAAGGTGGCGAGCTCCGAAACGGGAAAATAGCCACTCCGAGCCAGTATGCTATACCAAGCAGCGCAAATGTGGCCATTGGAGAGGATGAAGACATCTTCGCCGAGGCCGGTGGGGTTCCAGGGGTAGGGCTTGTGCCGCAGGTGCGCAAAGTAAAGGGCCGTGAGAATGTCTGCGGCGCCTAAGGCCCCCCCAGGATGCCCCGACTGGGCTAAGTACACCATGCGCACAATATCCCGACGCACCTGCGCCGCTATGCGGGAAAGGTCTTCCGCCACGAAGCAAAAGTACGCCGATACACCCACCCCGCCGCAGAAGGGCCGGAAAATGGAACTTGCTTGGCCTGCCCGGGAAGGAAGATTTGGATTTTTTCATCAGGCTCCCCAGCAGTATGACCGGGCGCGCCGGCTCTCCCTACCTTTGCCAGGTGGAATATCATCTTCTTACGCCTTTCTGGAAAAGTTACGAGCTGATAGACTTCGGGGAGGGGCAGCGGTTAGAGCGGTGGGATAAACTGCTCCTCCAACGGCCCGATAGCTGGGCTATTGGTACGCCCACCAGCCAGATAGACACCTGGAAACCGCACCATCGCTTTATCTTAGAGGGAGCCTATCAGGGGCGGTGGGAACCCCCACTGTCCGAAGCCTGGGTCATGACCTACCGCAGTAAAAAGGGCTGGACTCTCCAGTTAGAGGCGCGCCCCACCCGCTATAAGCATCTGGGCCTTTTCCCGGAGCAGGCCGTCCACTGGGAGTGGCTCTATGAGAGGCTACGAGAGCGGCCGTCGGCACGCGTGCTCAACCTTTTTGCATACACGGGGGCGGCCTCTATTGTAGCGGCACTCGCTGGCGCCAGCGTCACCCACGTGGATGCCAGCAAGCCAGCTATTACCTGGGCCAACCGCAACGCCCAGCTCAACGGCATTTCCACCATTCGCTGGATTCACGAGGATGTGCGTGCCTTTGTTCAGCGGGAGAGGCGCCGGAGGCACCGCTACGAGGCTATTCTCTTAGACCCGCCAGCCTATGGCCTCAGCCCCGAAGGCAAACGTTGGCTCCTGGAAAAAGACCTTCCCCCCCTCCTCCAAGATGTAGCAGCCCTCCTCGCCCAAAACGGCCTCCTTCTCCTCAATACGTACAGTGGTGACCTCTCCCCCGCTACCCTTTACCGCCTCACACAGGAAATATTCGGCTCCATGGCGATCGAAGTCGGAGAGCTGGTATTACAGACGCGGACCGAGCGGTACCTCTCCACGGGGTACTTCCTCCGGGGTGTCCGCCTTAGCGGTCCCGCCGCCGAATAAAAACCCGCCTTACTCCTCGCCCACTGTCCATAGCTGAGCCCCCAGAAAAGCTGCACCTCCCACCACTACGGGTATACCGGGCCGTAGCTGCTGCCCTTCTACCACCGCCAACGTATCAAGGAATTCGGCCTTCACGCCCAGCGGCCGAAATACACTATCACTCTCCGCTACAAAAAGATACGCTTCCCGGCCATGAAAGACCACGGCCGACCGAGGCACCACGTAAACCGAGTCTTGACGGATGGCGGTTCGCCCCTCCACAGGCACACCAGCCGGGATAGGCAAGGCGAGCCCTTGCAGCGCCGCATGCGCAATTAGGTGCGTCCCGGCCGTATCTTCCACCTGTGCCACATACTCAATGCGGGTTTGCACGGGTTTTATCGTAGGGAGAGCGGGAAAGACCACCTCCAGCGGCATGCCCACCCGCACCCAGCTCAGATCCCCCTCCGTCAAATAAAAGTCCGCATGCAGGTCGCTATTATCCACCAGGCGGGCTAACTCCGTGTCCATGCGCACATACTGACCTATTGCTGCGGAGACCCGAGACACATAGCCCCCTATGGGCGCCCGTACCGGCAAAAGTTTTATCTGGCCCAGCGTATCCGGCTCCAAGCCAATATACCTTAGATGCCCTTCCAGGCCGTAGAGCTGCCTTTGCAGTGCCAATAGGCTTCGCCGGGTCTGCTCCACCTCCGACAGACTCAGAAGCCTTTGCTGAGCCAGGCTCTCCTGCTGGGCCAGCCGCACCCGTGTGGCCTGTCGCTGCTGATATACCTCCGCATACTGCTTTTGCAAATCCAGTGCCCCGGGTGCATATACCCAAAAACACACTACGCCTTTTGGCACCCACTGCCCCTCCCGAATCAGAATCTCCCGAATAATCCCCTCCATCGGCGCATGGAGGCTCGCCTGCGAATGCGCCAGCACCACCGTCCTGCCCCATAGACGCTTTTCCATACGTAAACTCTGGGGCCGCAGCGCTTCCACCCGAAGCCCACTCCCCGCCCGCTGTGTAGCCGACAAAACTACCATCTCCTCTTTTTGCTCCTCTGCAGGCAAACTGCCTCGGGATGCACACCCAGCCAACCAAATCAGGCTAAAACTGAAAGTAAATAAACGGCTGCACATACGCTTGTCGCATCTGTAAAATGAGCTGAATCGTCAAAACAAACACTAAAAACTGCACCACCCACGGCATCCGCACAAACCACCCCTCTATCCGCACTACCCACCCCATCGGCATGAAGTGCAGCAAATATCCCAACACCAAAAGACCAACAAATAACGGCCGAAACGCTACGAAGGAATTTACATAACTGAGACTTATATGCTGCATCTGCGCAAAGACCTGCATGGCCATGCCAAAATCTTTCGCCCGAAAAAATACCCACAAAAGGAGAACAAAGTGAAAGGTAAGGAACCAGCCAGCGAGTCGCCGAAAGGGATGTTTAGGGGGCTCGGCTTTCCCGCCGAGGAGCCGATGGACAGCAAGGGCCAGGCCGTGCAGCCCCCCCCACGCTACAAACCGCCACGAAGCCCCATGCCATAAACCCCCTATGAGCATCGTCAAAAGCAGATTCACATAAGTTCTTATCCGCCCGCGCCGGTTTCCTCCCAGCGGAATGTACAGATAATCCCGTAGCCAGCTGGAAAGACTAATATGCCACCGCCGCCAAAACTCCGTAATAGACGCAGATCGGTAGGGCTTGTCAAAGTTTATCCCCAGGTCAAAGCCCATCATGCGCCCAATACCAATCGCTACATCACTATACCCCGAAAAATCACAAAAAATCTGCAGCCCATACCCATAAATGCCCATGAGGTTCTCAAAGCCCGAGTAGCCATTCGGATTGGCAAAGATGAGGTCATTATACTGGGCGATGTAATCGGCTATGATGACCTTCTTGATGAGGCCCTGGATGATGAGCCAAAGCCCACTGGAAACTTTTTCGGCATCGGGCCAGGAATACTTTTCTACCTGCGGTAAAAAGTGGCTCGCTCGGACAATCGGCCCGGCCACCAGCTGTGGAAAAAATGCAATATACAGCGCATAGTCCCGAAAGCTGGCCGGTTTCACATCTCCCCGATAGACATCCACCACATAACTTACCATCTGGAACGTGTAAAACGATATGCCTGCCGGCAAAAATATATCCCACTTTGCTAAGCCTGCACCTGTAAGGGCATTGGCCGTGTCAATGAAAAAGTTGGTATACTTGTAATAGCCCAGAAAGAGCAGAGGCACGAGGACAGCGAGTGTGAGCCAGAGCTTTCTGGTGGTAGCGCGGGTGGCTGCTACGAGGCGCTGAGTAGTGAAATAAGAAAAAGCGAGGGTGCCCAGAAAAATCAGTACAAAAGCCCCCGTGCTCTTGTAGTAGAAGAAGACTGAAAAACCTAATAGGAGCCAAAGTCCAGCCTGATAGGCTTTTCGCTGCAAAAGCAGTCCATAAAAGCCCATGATGAGGGTCAGCCACACCCAGAATTCCAGCGTAGGAAAGATCATAGGGGCTTCTGGGCGGTAGAGGAAGAGGGCACGGACGATGGCTTCCCAGTCTATTTGGCTCACTAACGCAAAGGTTGGGAAAGTGGGGAAATGGCGGGCTATGCCGACTTAGGAGTGCGGAGGATGGGGCGGGATAAGGATGGTATGGCGGGGCTTGCTAAGGTAGGGGTTAGTAGGAAAGGTATCGGGGAGTGGGAGAGGAACCAAGGCCGAGTCGCGCAGGTAGACAGCGATGCTGTCGGCCCATCGGTAGGCGGATTGGGGGGTCGGATGGGCACCATCCTGTAGCCGGTCAAAGGTGAGCCGCCACGAGGCAAAAAACCGCCCTGGCCCCACTGCGCGCGCTATCATGTCATTGATTCCAGTATCCTCGACCCAGTTGGGCGGCCCTATCCAGACATACGGGATGTCGCCCACACGTTGCAGAATCTTTTCCAAGTAGGGCTTCCTGCGCGAAATAGCGGGGATGAAAAGCTCATTGCCACCGATGGAAATAAGTACATACGTCGGCCTGAGTGCAGCGATAAGGGTAGAAAGGGTATCACTCTGAGCCCACCAGATGAGGTTCGAGCTGGGCCAGATAACTACATAGAGGTCATA
>Ga0209691_1001222_pt1 | contig 15732 bp, 15 predicted proteins | sample YNPMSBMetaG_FD_187120 | JGI IMG/M metagenome (GOLD analysis project Ga0209691, IMG submission 187120) | Anoxygenic and chlorotrophic microbial mat microbial communities from Yellowstone National Park, USA - YNP MS-B MetaG (SPAdes) (version 2) ... | reverse complement strand
GGTAGACGGCCAGGAAGCGAAGCTGGGCGATGGGGTCTTTCTCCTGTTTGATGCGCTGTTGCAGTTGATCCAGGCTGAGGTGATTGACAATCGTCATGTGAGAAGGATATTACAAAAAGGGGTATGACAAGTTTCCGGCCCCGCAACTGGGCTTCGCCCGACTTGCCAAGCGGCGCACAGCGCCGTCCGCTACGTGGATACCTTCGCCTCCCCCCGGTTTGAAAATCGGGGCATTCCCGCTAGCCCTTGTGGGCTGAGCCGCGAAAGGAGTTCCGTGAACGTACTCGAAGGATTTCTTATGAGGGGCTAGCGGAACGCTTCTGCGGCCAGGGCTAGGGTGCGGATGGTTTCGTCTAGGTCGTTTCTCTCCAGTACTGCCTGCCGCACTCGTGGATCGCGGTCGCTAGCGAGCCGCTGAAGGGCTTTGGGCGGGGTGTTAGGGTGGTGTGCTACAGCAATACGGATGTTGGTTTCGCGGCTGCGGGACAGCCGTTCCAGGATTTTCAGTGGGGTGTTAGGGTGGCCTGCGACCAGTTGCTTGACGCGATGGTCACGCTCCTTTGCGAGCTGGGCCAGAAGTTCCGGCGGGGTCGAGGGGTTCCTGACTACTTCCCGGCGCACGCTTTCACTGGGATCTTCAGCCAGCCGCACCAGGGCCTCCGGAGGGCTCGAGGGGTTTTCGGCTACCGCTTTGCGCACCTCCCAATCGGAATCCTCAGCCAGGTGCGCCAGGGCCTCGGGGGGGCTCGAGGGGTTTTCGGCTACCGCTTTGCGCACCTCCCAATCGGAATCCTCAGCCAGGTGCGCCAGGGCCTCCGCCGGGCTCGAGGGATTCTTAGCTACCGCTACACGCACCGACACATCGGGGTCACTGGCTAAGCTGGCTAAGTGTGTAAGGAATTCTGGGGCACTTGATGGGTGCTCGGCCTTTTCCCTTGGTACATCTCTATCGAGAATCTCTGGGGGGCTCGAGGGGTTTTTGGCTACTGCTGCACGCACCCACACATCAGGGTCGGTGGCCATCCGGGCCAGAAGTTCCGGTGGGGTCGAAGGGTTCTTGGCTACTTCCCGGCGTACGTTTCTGTCAGGATTGGCAGCTAGCTGTGTAAGAAACTTAAATTCGTGCACTAGTCGCGCAAGGATCTTAGCAGGGCTCGAGGGGTTTTCGGCTACCTTCCGGCGCACGCTTTCACTGGGATCTTTAGCCAGCCGGGCCAGGGCCTCCGGAGGGCTCGAGGGGTTCCCGGCTACCGCTTCACGCACCCAGGAATCGGGATCTTTAGCCAGCCGCGCCAGGGCCTCCGGGGGGCTCGAGGGGTTGTTGGCTACCTTCCGGCGCACGCTTTCACTGGGGTCTTTAGCCAGCCGGGCCAGGGCCTCCGGGGGGCTCGAGGGGTTGTTGGCTACCGTTTTACGCACCCTTTTATCTGCTTTGACTAACCGGGCCAGGATCTCCGGGGGGCTCGAGGGGTTGTTGGCTACCATCCAGCGCACGCTTTCACTGGGATCTTTAGCCAGCTGCGCTAGGGCCTCCGGGGGGCTCGAGGGGTTGTTGGCTACCATCCAGCGCACGTGTTGATCGGAGTCCCCGGCTAAGCGCGCCAGGGCCTCCGGGGGGCTCGAGGGGTTGTTGGCTACCATCCAGCGCACGTGTTGATCGGAGTCCCCGGCTAAGCGCGCCAGGGCCTCCGGGGGGCTCGAGGGGTTCCCGGCTACCGCTTTGCGCACCTCCCAATCGGAATCCTCAGCCAGCCGCGCCAGGATCTCGGGGGGGGTAGAGGGGTTCCCGGCTACCGCTTGACGCACGCGTTGATCGGAGTCCCCGGCTAGGCGCGCCAGGGCCTCCGGGGGGCTCGGGCGGTTCCTGGCTGCTGCTTGATACACCCAAAAATCAGAATCCCCAGCCAGCCGCACCAAGGCCTCAGGGGGGGTCGAGGGATTCTCAGTAACCGCCCGGCGCACCCATACATTGGAATCCGTAGCAAGGCGCACCAGGGCCTCGGGGGGGCTCGAGGGGTTTTCGGCTACCTCCCGGCGCACGCTTTCACTGGGGTCTTTAGCCAACCGGGCCAGGATCTCGGGGGGGCTCGAGGGGTTCCCGGCTACCGCTTTGCGCACCCAGGAATCGGGATCTTTAGCCAGCCGCGCCAAGGCCTCCGGGGGGCTCGAGGGGTTTTCGGCTACCTCCCGGCGCACGCTTTCACTGGGATCTTTAGCCAGCCGCACCAAGGCCTCGGGGGGGCTCGAGGGGTTTTCGGCTACCGCTTTACGCACCTCCGTATCGGAATCCCCAGCCAGCCGGGCCAGGGCCTCGGAGGGGGTCGAGAGGTTTTTGGCTACTGCTTTGCGTATCCATCTATCAGGATCTTCAGCCAGCCGGGCCAGGGCTTCGGGGGGACTCGAGGGGTTCCCGGCTACCGCTTGACGCACCCACATATCGGGGTCAGTGGCCAGCCGAGCCAGAAGTTTCGTGGGGGTCGAGGGATTGTCAGTGACCACCCGGCGCACCCATACATTGGAATCCGTAGCAAGGTGCTCCAGGGCCTCCGGAGGGCTCGAGGGGTTCCTGGCTACCTCCCAGCGCACGCTTTCACTGGGATCTTCAGCCAGCCGCACCAGGGCCTCCGGGGGGCTCGAGGGGTTCCCGGCTACCGCTTCACGCACCGACACATCAGAGTCATCCGCCAGGTCTGCGAGCGTAGAGGGGTCGGTATTGGGATTACGAGCTTTACCGTGCTTATTCATCATTACCTGGATGGCCGCTGCCCAAATGTTGGCCCTCCCGTACCCCGTTGCAGCCTGGCGGAAGGAACCCTGGGAACGGTCTTTCCCAATAGATAATTTACCCGATCTACGCTCAGCGCACTGCTAAGTGTTCCGGCGGAGGTGGGGCCTCCGCCGGGCAATAGTCGGGATTCTATCGGCTCGTATCAGACTCCGGCCGCCTCCTTGGGTATCCGTACCACCGCGGCCCACTCCGGCACGCTCTTCTCCGAGGCGACCCGGTCTCCGACCAGCACGACCACCACCGGAACCTCGGGCTCCTCGGTAGGCCAGGGGGTGTATCCGTCGGTGAATACCACCACCACCTCGGCGGCATCGTCGAGTGCGGCCCGGATTCCCACCCCTATATTGGTTCCCCCACCCCCTGCCACGGTGATATCCGCGACGTGACGGGAACGCCCCCAGGAAGCCACCTTGGCGTCGGTAGCGTACCAGGCTATCTCCCCATCAACGACCTGCAGAATCCCCTGCACCTCTCCGAGGGCCTCGCTAATCTCGGCGTCTTCCATCGAACCAGAGGTGTCCAGAACCACCCCCACCCGCGGGTTGGGGCCTATCAGGCGGGGCAGGAAGTATCCTTTATCCGGGGCCGAGCGCCGGGAGAAGCGCTGCCAGGTGTAGTCGCTAGCCCCCATCCGCATAGCCAGGCTGCCCTGCACTAGGGCGTAGAGTTCATCCTCCCAGGGAACTCGCGGCGGGCCGTACTCCTCTACCATCCGCCTCAACCCGGCAGGCAGTTTGCCGATTTCTTTTACCGCATCTCGCAGCGCAATGGCTACCTGACGGCGGACCGCTTCCACCTCTTCTGGGCTGGGGGCCGGAGCCGCCTCGCTTTCCGGGCCTTCCTCCCAGGGCCGCGGACGCCCGTCTGCGGCGGAGCCGTTCGTGCTGTCGGCCTTCTCTCCCTCGCCCGCTCCCGTTTCTTCAGCTTTCCCTGAAGCAGAGCTACTTTGACCCGATGCAGCCCGTTTCTGGCCTGCTGCACCGGAGGTCTCCGCCCCCCTGCTGGAGCTTACTTCTTCCTCGCCCGCCTGAGACTCTTTCCTGCTGTTCCGCCCACTGCCCTGCGGCGGCTCGATCCTGGCCTGCTGCATCAGGGCCGCTGTGTACCACTCTGCGGTGTGCCCGTCGGACAGGCCGAAGCTTTCCGGGAAGACGCTGTTATCAGGCAGCGCCATCCCTGCCGCCCGCAAGATCGTGTTGATCTCCATATCGGCACCCAGGTTCCAAACCTCCGCCTCGTGGGCCTCCAGGGGGTGGCCGAAGAACCGCTCCGAACGCACCCAGTGCTTGAGAAGCAGGTGGTAAATCTCGTGCAGGTATACTCCCAGCGCCTCCTCTGCACCCTGCTGGTCGAGCTTCCCCCCTGGGTAAACCCGCCCCTGCAACCACTCGGGGTTGAAGTAGATCCGCCCAAAGCGATCCGCCGCCGCTACCGGGACGGCCCGAGTCTCACGGATGGGGATGCGCCACACCGCCGCGGCGAAGTAGGGCATCCGCTGCACCAAGCTTGCTTTGATGCCTTCCAGGATCATTTCCTCTCCCAGGTTGGGGCGAGCCCGAAGGTCTGCTCTCCTCTACCTGCGCAGCGCGCCGCGCATCTCCAAGAGTTCCTTGGGCAGGCTCATCAGAAACTCCGGTAGCTGCCCGCCGAAGAGGTCGATGTTGTCCAGGACCGCCTCCGCCAGGGGCTGCGCGGTGGCTACCACCACCCCGGGGTAGCCTGCCCGGGCGATGCGGGCTAGGAACTCCGAGGCCTGAGAAAGCCGTTTCACCAGTTCCTGCTTCTTGCTCTTGCGCTGTGTGGCCGCCGCCACCACCATTCCGCACAGAGCAAACATCTGGTCCTGCCGGGTAGGCATCTGCGCCTCTCGCGGAGCCGCCAGAATGCTCTCCGGGTCAGGCAGGTCGGCTTGCTCGTACCAGACTAGGAACTCCTGCCCTGCGCCGCGGCCTACCGCGTCCAGCACTAGCTGTTCCAGCACCCCGGCGGAGATCGACTGGCGTTCGTCGAGTACCGTGCCCACGCTGGCCCAGGTACGCGGCGAAGGCCAGCTGCGCCCCCGCAGGACCCGCTCCTTGGGGATCTGCAGCAGCAGCTCTGGGCGGCGGCGAATGAAGGCCGCCACGATAGCCAGCCCTGGCCCCTGCTTGCTCGCCCAGGCCAGCCAGCCTTCCGACAGCGCCACCGGATCGCTGGGGATCTCCAGGTGGACGAAGCGGTTAGCCAGAGGGGCTTCCAGCGGGTAGCCTCCAACGGCGAGTTCCGGTGGGTTCGCCGCAGCTGCGAAGGCGATGTTCTCCTTAGGCAGGTGGTGGTCGCCTACCACCTTCTCCAGCACCATCCTGAGGAGCGCTTTTTGCACTGCGGGCGGAGCGGTGGACAGTTCATCCAGAAAGATCAGCACCCGCTGCCCCTTGCGGGCCTGCTCGGCTGCGCTTTGCACCCAGCGTAGCGGCAGGTAGTCCACCGCGTCGCCCTCGGCAGCAATACGTGGGAAGCCGCCGAAATCCACTGGCTCGCGCAGCGAAGCTATGGCTACGTACAGATAGGCGCCAGCGCGCTCGGCGAAAGCGGCTATCCGCTCGCTCTTACCAACCCCTGGGGGGCCCCACAGGATGGGCGGTAGGACCTTTTTGCCCTCCCACTGCATCCGGATCAAATGTTCTAAAGCTTGATAAGTATTTTCTACGTGCATACCTCCATTATGCGCGGGGGAGGCAACTCCCTTAGGTCAAGGTACCGCACGGGCAGGCTCTTATCATATACACCCACTGAGCCAGCGATAGAGGGGCATGGGATTGGTGGAGAAGCTACGCACACTGCGAAGCACAGGGGTGGTGCGCTGGTGTAGGAAACCCAGCAGAAGGTTGCGCAAAGCGGCGAGGGACTGGGCAGCTTTGCGGGTGCGACAGGCGTCCTCACCCAGGACGGTATCTCTTTTGTGGTGGAGCCTGTTCTCGATGGCCCGGTGCCCCCCAGGCTGGCAGCATTCGCCTGGGCAGGGCTGAGCCAGGTGGGCTTCCTCGCGGACTTCACCGCTGCGTTGGTGGGCCTGGTGGCGGTGGATCTCGACCATCTGTTGCAGACCAGGAAAGGCCAGCGCGGGCTCAGGTGGGATTTGCGCGGTGGTACGAACCCGCCAAACCCACGGTGCGCCGCTAGGTACCTGGTGGTAGCAGCACACATCGTCCGGTGCGCTGCCCCATCCTTCGGCTCGGCCCGATTGTCCTTGCGATGGAGGAAGTGGTGCCCCCTGTTTGCAGGACGACCTGGGCGGTATGGGCCGCGTCCAGGGAATCCTGGCCCCGGCCGGAGCAGCCCCCACCGGCTCAGATAAGCCAAGACCAGTGCGATGGCTTTATCCCCCACGCCACCCCGTGCGCTGCCCTTGAGGTGTCGGCCATCCGGGCTGACCTCCTGCAGTCCCCCTGCCTGGTGTTGACCCGGGGCCTGCAGCACATCCCTGGCCCATAGCTGCAGGGCCTTTTCCAGGGGGTAGTGTCGCGTATTTTGTGGGTTAAGCATGGAGGGCGGAATGGACCGAGAGGAGCTCAAGAGGTTGACCAAGGAGGGGATCAGCCGGCGCATCCGGGAAGGGGTCAAGGCCGTCATCGAGCAGGTGTTGGAAGAAGAGATGACCGAGCACCTGGCTGCGGGTTACGAGGGCACCCCAAGCCGCCGCGGGGAGCGGAACGGCTACCACACCCGGGACCTCATCACGCCGGCGGGCAGGATCGCCCAGCTCCGGGTACCCCGGGACCGGGAGGGGACTTTCCTGAGCGAGGTCTTTGCGCGGTACAAGCGGATGACCGGGGAGGTGGAAGAGGCGGTGCTGGAGATGTACCTGCAAGGGGTCTCCACCCGCAAGGTAGCGGCTCACGGAGGGCCTGTCCCGGGTGCGCATCGGTAAGGGCGCGGTCTCCAGGGTAGCCCAGCGCCTGGAGGAGGAACTCTCCGCCTGGCGGAGCTGGCCTGCCCCTACCTCTACCTGGACGCGGCCTACTTCAAGGTGAACTGGGGCGGGCGGGTGGTGGACCTGGCCCTTCTGGTGGCGGTGGGGGTGAACGCGGAGGGCTACCGGGAGGTGCTGGTGGTGGAGCCGGCGGGCGGGGAGCGGAAGGGGGCCTGGAGGAACCTGCTGAAGGGCCTGGTGGAGCGGGGGCTTCGGGGGGTGAGGCGGGTCATTTCCGACGACCACCCTTCCATCCGCCAAGCGGTGATGGCGGGGCTTCCTGGGGCCAGCGGGCAGCGGGGCGTGGCGCACTTTGTGCGGAACGTTTTAGCTCATGTGCCGCAGTCGGAGCGGGGCGTGGTGGCCGAGGAGCTCCAGGAGGTGTTTGTGGCGCGGCGGCGGGGCACGGCGGAATCTCTGGCCCGGGGGTTCGTTGAGCGCTACCGGGACCGGTTTGAGCGGGCGGTGGAGGTGTTGGCCCAGGGTCTGGGGGAGGCCCTGACCTACCTGGACTTTCCCAGCGGCCACCAGCGGCACATCAAGAGCACCAATGTGCTGGAGCGGCTTATCCGTGAGGTGAAGCGGCGGACCGGTGGTTGGGGTCTTCCCCGGCGAGGGGAGCCTGGTGAATCTGGCCACGGTGGTGATGCTGAGGGCCACGGAGGACTGGGCTTTCCGGCGTTACCTGGACATGAACCCGCTCTGGGCCGCGGAAGAGAAACCCACAAAAATCGCGACTTGACCCGCTCGTACTCATCCACCAACTGATGCATCCGTTCCCGCATTTCGCTCATTCCCACAGTTTAGGCTGTTTGCCTATTTTCAGGACACACCCCTCGGCGACACAGCCGTATTCTGTTTACTCGATATATACCGCGTCGTGAAAAGCGATCTCCCACTCCAGCACCTCTCGGAAAATACGGGCCAGTCGCTGCTGAACTTCCTCAGGATGGACTGGGCCCAGCTGATCTAGCTGCTTTAGCATCCAGAAGACGTTTTTCTTGAAGGCCCCTCCCGCGTGCAACCTGATCCAGTATGCATAGGCGGGTTTGGCAGGCAGGCGTTTAGCTCCAGCCTGACACCAGGTGTAGTACATCCACTCTGCCCCGATAAGAGCAGCCAAGATCTCCACATAGCTGCCGTGTGCCCCATTCTGCAGCATCCATTCGGCGAATGCGCGGGGCGTACCAGAGACGCTCTCCGAGGTCACCGCGTCGGGTAAAAGGCCGTAGCGCTTCAACACCCTCTGGAAGTAACGGGTCTGCACCCCGGTCAGATCAAGGGCCATTCCGGCGAAGCGGTGGCGTTGCGGAACCCTGGAGCCTTGGCAATGGCATAGCCCAGCACACCGGAGCAGGCCTGAACGAAAGCGTATTCCTGTACCAAGTAGCGTTTGAAAGCCCATTCCGACAGCGTGCCCTCAGTCATTTCACGCATAAAGCGGTGACGGATACACTGCGCCCATGCCCGCTCCGCGTTCATACGCATCCACTGGGTGAACCGCAACCTAAAGCCCCGCGCCCTGAGCTCGCCAAAGCCCTCGCCCTCGGCTAATGTCAGTTCGTGCATCTACTTCCCCCACTGATTCCAATCCTGGCCCTCAAGCTGAGCCCTCAAAAGCCTGCCGGATCGCCTCCAGTCCGCCGCGGGCTCCCTGGTACTGCACCGAGACTGCCGCGGCCTTTGTTGCCGCTTCAATAGAAGCTTCGATAGACTTTTCAGCAGCCCAGTAGGCTACAAAAACTCCAGAGAACACATCCCCTGCGCCTATGGTATCCAAGACGCACCCGACAGGAGGTACCGGAAAATCCCGGCTTTCTGAAGGGGTGAAAAGGCGAACCCTCTCCGCTCCCTGGGTAAGGATTACCACACCAACCTGACTCAATAGCTGCTGGCAACCCTTCTCGGGAGCTAGATCCTCAAACAGGTTGGCCAACACCGCCCGGTTGACAAGGGCCACGTCAACCTGAACCAGGTGAGCCAGCAGTTCATCCGGCGTGTAGGTGTCCGGCCCCCCGTCCAGATCGCAGAATATTCGGAGACCCAACGCCTTGGCCAGGCGCAGCTCCTCTGCGATCATCCCCAGGTGGTAGCCGTCGACGTAGAGGACTCCACCCCTGAGCCGGTCTCCGGCTTGGGTGAGGTATTGCCGCAACGGACCACTATCGAAGTTAGAGGGCTCACTGGCGATGAAGCGCTCCCCATCAGAGTAAACCAGAATCACGCAGGTCGTCGTGTACGGAGCCGTTACAGCCGCCGGACAGAGTTCTACCCCAAAGCGGCGAAAGTCTGTAAGAAGAAGCTCGCCGAAGGAGTCTCCACCTACCAGGCCGCAGAAAACCGCCTGGCTGCCCACCGCAGCGGCTGCGCAGGCTGCGTTGGCCGCCATGCCTCCAGGCAGCTTGTGGATCCGCTCGACCGTAAGGCGTCCGCCCCGCTCCACAGGCCCCCGTAGTCGTACGATTACGTCTACGTTGGCGTAACCCACAAAGAGGGTTCGACCCACCATGGGCTAATCTCCTCTTGATACCCGGACAATCTCCATGAAGCGGCGAACTCTAGCCTCCGAAACCGGATTCCACCAGACCCCCTCTTCTTTGAGAGCGCTGGCGATGATGATTCCATCGACCAGCGGCAGGATCTCGGCCACATTAACCTCGTCCACCCCGCTACCCACCAGCAGCGGCAACTGGGAACCGCTGCGAATAGCCTGGATCTCTTCAATCACCGGAGCGTCACCGGTGCGTTGGCCAGTAGCGATAACTGCGTCAGCTGCGAAGAACTCTACATCCCTGGCTAACTCTGGCACACTGCGATCGGCCACAATAGCATGGGAGCCATGCTTTACATGAGCATCGGCAAAAATGCGCACTGCCTTTGCCCCAATGCGGGCTCGATATCGCATGGCCCGGGCCGCTGCTCCCTCGACCAACCCTTCGTTGGCCACATAAGCATTGGCCCACTGGTTAACTCGGATGAAAGCGCAGCCTGCGGCATGAGCGACCGCCAGTGCTGGGATGGCCGCGTTGGCTAGGACATTGATACCCATGGGCAGGTCCACAGTCTCTCGAATCTTGCGGGCAGCTACAGCCATCACCGCCGAGGTCTCGTGACCAATCTCATCAGGCTTGACAAAGGGGATATCCCCGTGGTTCTCCAGGATCAGCCCGTCAACCCCACCGCTGCGGTAACTGAGAGCATCCTGAAGTGCAGCTTGGTAAATGGTTTCCACCGGTTCCCCGGTATACTCCGGAGAGCCCGGCAGCGGCCGCATGTGAATCACCCCAATGACAACTTTCTTTCTGCCGAAGATTGTCAGCAGGGCATCCTCCTTGGGTTTATACACTCCGGCCATACCTGTACCCCTGTTTTTACCGCTGCGACTAGCGGCAGTAGAACAATGCAGTACCTATGTCCCAGCTAGCACCCGACGAGGGTTTTCTATTAGTAGTTGATCGATCTCCTTTCTGCTCAACCCATGCCGCTTTAAGCGTGGGACAAAGTGGCGCAGGATGTAGGCGTAGCCGTTGCCTCCATAGCGCGTCAGCATCATCTTGATGAATACATCCTGACTGAGCACGACCTTGTGACCGTAGCCTGCCCGGACTAGACCAACAATGGCTCTGGCATTCTCCTCGTCCGAAGGACACTGTGCGTCTTGGTCGGCATAGTAGTAGTCCATGCCGATCATGTCGTAGGACAGGTAGGCTCCGCGATCCGCCAGCGCCATCTGGTATTCCAAATCGGTGCCGCTGGGGTTCATGTGATTGAGGACAACCCGGTTGAGGTCACCACCCTCCTCTGCGACTACGTCCAGTACTCGGTGAGCCAGCCGCTCCCAACCTGGCAGGTGCACGCTCAGTGCTACTTGAGTCTGCCGCTGGGCGCGGGCCGCTGCACGCAGCACCTTCTCCTCCTGCGAGGTGAAGTCCTTGCTGATGCCGATTTCACCAATGTGACCGGCCCTGATCTCCGTACCCTCCGCACCCTCCAGCACATCAGCTATTATTCGTGCTGCCAGATCTTCGACTGTGGCTGACCGAATCCAATCCGGATGGGTACGCTCCAGGTAATATCCGGCCCCCATGACAATCTGGAGGCCGGTGCGCTCTGCGATGCGCCGCAGGGCTAATGGATCACGACCGATGTTTGCCGAGGTCGCATCCACCACAGTCCTACCTCCAAGTAGCTTGAACTGCATTACCTCCTCAGAGGCCACTTCCTCATCGAATAAACCGCAATTGTCCAGATTGACGAAGGGGTCCTGGCGCAGTTCGTGCAATATCTCTGCAGAGACTGGCTGGTGTGCCAGGTGAATGCGGCTGGCTTCTTGTGGGTTGCGCCAGTACCGACGGGCGTCGATCAATAGGTGCTCATGGAGCAATGTGACACCTAGGGTATTAGCGTCTACTGGGCCAGTTACCGTTTGTACTGAAGCCATCTCAATCCCTCCCCCGGCCACTGCCCGCTCCACTCAGTCGACGATTGAGCCAGATAGCCAGAAGAATCACAGTGCCGCCAATGATCTGTTCGTAAAAGGGAGAAATCCCCTTGAGGATCAGTACATTGCCAATGGTGGCGAGGAAGAGAGCACCTAAAATCGTACCCACCACGCTACCCTTACCACCGAATAAACTGGTACCCCCAATAATCACGGCGGCGATAGCCTGGAGTTCAAACCCCACTCCTGTATATGAGCTGCCGGAAGCCAGCCGCGCTGCAGTGACCATTCCACTTACCGCCACCGCCAGCCCACTGAGCACATAAACCAGCAGAATAACTTGGCGTACGTTTACGCCAGAACGGCGCACGGCTTCCATGTTGCTACCAATTCCCTTGATATACACCCCAAATCGGGTCCATTCCAGGATACCGTGGGCAGCCAACACTGCTATAGCTGCGATGACCACCGGCACTGGTATGCCCAGTACCCATCCTCGCCCCAACGCCAGGAAGGGGCTTTCAGGATCGATGGGAATCGAGTAACCCTGGGTCAGCAGCAAGGCTAGACCGCGGAGAATTGATAAAGCCGCCAGGGTCACGATGAAGGCAGGAATCCCCTGGTAGCTAATGAAGTAACCATTGATTGCGCCGATTAGAACCCCCAGAATCGCCATAGCGGGTAGAACCAGCCAGACCGGCCATCCTGCTGCGAGTGCCATGGCTGAAAGCACCGCTACCACTGCTATTCCGGAGCCCACCGAAAGATCGATGCCTGCCAGGGTAATCACCAGAGTCATAGCTGCGGCCACGATCATGGTAGGAGCCGCTTGCCGCAACACGTTCAGGAGATTCTCTGGCGTGATGAAGTTGGGCACCAGGAACGCTGCCAAGATGAACACAGCCAGGAACACCAGAAACAAGGTAGTCTGGTAAGCTAGAGGCCCGCCCTTCAGCGTTCCCACGGCTGTGGTGTCCTGCTTACCAGGCCCGGAATTCATGCGATTCATCTCCTCTCCTAAGAGTCAACGGGTCCCCTCGGGCGCAGCCACGCCCTCGATCAGCTTGATAATTTCTGGGATATTGGTCTCTTTAGCCTTTCGTTCAGCTATGTTGCGGCCTTCGTACAGCACCACAAGGCGGTCACAGACTTGAAGTACATCGTGGAGGCGGTGGCTAACAAAGACCACCCCCACCCCTGCGGAGGCCAGCCTGCGCGTGAGGCTGAGTACCTCCTCCACTTCCCTGGCTGCCAACGCCGAAGTGGGCTCGTCCAGGATCAGCACCTTTGGCTGGAAGGAAATGGCCCGGCCGATGGCGATGGCCTGGCGCTGACCGCCCGAGAGATTTTCCACCATGAGCCGTGTAGATGGAATGCGAATGTGTAGTTCGTAGAGGATTTTTTCAGCTTTTTGATGAAGAGTATTGCGATCCAGAATCGATATCCTCAGGAACTGGCGGGTAGGCTCACGGCCCAGGAAGAGGTTGGTAGCAACATCGAGCGTGTCACACAGCGAAAGGTCTTGGTAGACCATCTCGATGCCCTGTTGCCGGGCATCCTGCGGAGATCGAAAAGTGACGGGGTTTCCCTCCAGGTATAACTGTCCCTTATCCGGAACTACAGCTCCGCTGAGAATTTTCAGAAAAGTAGATTTACCTGCGCCGTTATCACCGATAATCCCCAACACCTCGCCGCGATTTAGATGCAGGCTCACACCCCTAAGGGCCTGTATAGCACCAAATCGCTTCTCAATATTTCTGGCTTCCAGCAAAGGAATCTGGTTCATGGTATCTCTTAGCAAACCGAATGGGGGGTGGAAGTTATCCACCCACCCACCCCCTGTCAGAACTTACTTGAAGAGAGCCCGGTACTTATCTACATTCTTCTTTGTGACGATGGTAGTGGGTATTAAGATTTCAGCGGGAATTTTTTCACCGGCAATAAGCTTGAGTGCATTGAGCACCGCCTGATAGCCCTCCTGGTAGGGATCTTGCTGAACCACAGCTAGCACATACCCCTTATCCAATCCCTCGATGGCCTGCTTGGTGAGATCCCATCCCACCACCTTGACCCGATCTGTCACCTTCTGAGACTGTACCGCTGCAATTACCCCAATCAAAGCGGGTTCACCGGTGGCGTAAACGAAGTCTAGATTGCGATTCGCAGTAATGAGGTTTTCAGCAGCACTGAGGGCGATTTCCTGAACATTCTGGCCGTCGACGGTGGCTACCACACGGATACCAGGAGCTTCTTGAAGGGCTTTGAGGAAGCCGTCTCGTCGTTGATTCTGAATGAAGGAGTTAAGGGCACCCACAATGCCTACGTTGGCTTTGCCGCCCATCTTATCTCGAACGTATTTGACCAGCCACTTTCCAATTTCCACACCCGCTTTATAGTTGTCGACACCGATGAAGGTACTCGCGGGCGGTACCGCTACTTTGGCGTCGATGGCTATGACAGGTATCTTGGCTTTCCGTGCAGCTTCCACGGCAGGTCTTATGCCATTGACATCGATAGCCAGGACGATGATGGCCCCAACTTTCTGAGCCACAAATGTTTCGATGGCACGAACTTGCTTGGCGGGGTCGTTCTGTCCATCTACGATAACCAGGTCGACACCCTTCTCAGCCGCAGCTTTCTTAGCCCCGTCATTAACCTGATTGAAAAAGAGGGCCTGGAGGTTGATGGTCACCAGCCCAACCTTGGGTTTGCTTTGGGCTAATCCCAGCGTGCCTAGAACCATAATTACTAAGAGCAACAATCTTACCAGCATAGCTCACTCCCTTCGGCATTCGTTGCCGCCTCTGTGTGCCTGAACCTATAGCCGTGGGTAAGAATCGTGTGCATGGTTAGACAAGCGATCACCCCCTAAGCAGCCAGCCATTTGACGAGGTTTTGCCAGAAACGGGCGTAGTGCTCCCATCCCACGAACTCCGGGGGTCCCCAATGGGGCCCACAGTCAGAGGCGAAAGCTGCGCACTTCCCCTGGCCGTAAGTGCCCACGGCGAGAAAGACGTCTTCGCCAATCCTGGCCAGAACCCGGCCGCCCTCGCGGGGGAGCAGTTGGTTGTAACCCAGGAACCTGGGCCAATCAGGGCCAATACCTGCGAATATGCTGTGTTCGGGCTCTACGATCTCCGGAGTAACCCCCTCAGGGCACTCCACCCGGTCGTCTCCTTCCACCATCGTCACCGGCAGTACCTCACGCAGGGCAGTTCGGCCGTAGCGAGCTTTGCCATCGATGCCGGAAAAGGACATGTAGCCTCCGATCATGATCAGCCCACCCCCTTGCCGCACATACTCGGCGATAAGCTCGCAGCGGTCTGCCACGCGCATTGATTTAGAGAAAGTGTCCGGGTGCAGGAGGAGGGTGTTGCTGCCGATGTCGCTGAGGATGACTACCCTATACTTGCGGAGTGCCTCGATGGAGGCAGGAAATTTGCGTGCAGCTTCATGGTTTGGCAGAAAGTCCACGGCAGCGCCGCCACTCTCTAGGGCAGTTATAAGCCAGGAAGCTCCTTCGGCATATTCGCTAGTGGTGAAGCTGTCAAACCCTTTGACGTGGATAGTGTGGCTCACCCAGCTTTCCCCAGCCAGAAGGACCCTTACATCAGCCGCATCACCCATAGTCAAATATCTCCTGTTTGCTGCACATAGAACCGGTAGCGGTCGGCTCTATAAAAAATTTCAGCATATTCAACTGCGTCGCCAGTTTGTGCGAAGGTATAACGTTCAACATAAAGCAAAGGTGTACCGACGGGTACGCCGAGCAAGCCTGCCTGCTCCTTGTCAGCTGCCCTGGCCATAATGATTTCGTCTGCACTGGCGATAGTGACGCCGAAATCCTGAGCAAGCAGGGTATAGAGTGATCCATTAGCCAATCGTTCCCTTGGAAATGCCAGGCGTTCAGAGAGGTAGCAGGTTTGTATAGCTATTGCCTCCTCATCAGCCAGCCTCAGGCGAACAATCTTCAAAAGGCGCTGGGTGTTCTTGCCGAAGTGGCGCTCCATATTGCCAGAGGGCGGCACGTAGTCGAACTCCAGGATCTGAGCACTTGCCTTCAGGCCTCGCGAGGCCATGTCCTGTGTGAAACTGGAGAGGCGTTTAGCATCGAAGGCCTCATACGAGCGAGCCACAAAGGTTCCCTGGCCACGATGCCGCATGACATACCCCTCCCGGACTAAGCGCTCTAAGGCTAGGCGGGCGGTTACCCGGCTTACATGAAAGGTGGTCTCGATTTCCTTCTCTGTAAGGAACCTGTCGCCAGAAGAGTACTGACCGCTTAAAAGCAACTGCTTAAGGGCTTTGTACAGTTGGTAATAAACAGGAGTCTTCCTGTCGAAATGAGTGAACACGTATGGTGTAGGAGTTGGCTTTGTCATATTGTTGTAACAATCTAATAATAATCCCTGCTTTCAAACCATTAGGACTTACGCAGTTGCCTTTCTCCTCCCTGCTGGGCTACCCTTTTCTGCAAAACACATAGGCTAAAGGAGATGGACTCCTTATGAACCCACCGAAGTGCAACGACCTGGACTACATCCACTTCCT
>Ga0209691_1001215_pt1 | contig 15757 bp, 13 predicted proteins | sample YNPMSBMetaG_FD_187120 | JGI IMG/M metagenome (GOLD analysis project Ga0209691, IMG submission 187120) | Anoxygenic and chlorotrophic microbial mat microbial communities from Yellowstone National Park, USA - YNP MS-B MetaG (SPAdes) (version 2) ... | reverse complement strand
GGGGATAGGGAGCCTGGGCGGTAGCAGTATCTATATGGGCGATGGTTCGGGTGCCTGTATTATAGCCTGCTATGAGGTAGGGCGGCCCAAAGTCCCCTACAATGATGTCTATGAGCGTGTCGCCATTAAGCTGGATGGGGAGGAGGCTGCCGCCCGTATGCTGGGTGCGTAGTTGGCGCTGACCAGGCCCACAGGTGTAGGTGGAGAAGGAGAACACATTCGTGCTGGAGTTGTAGCTTTCGGCGATATGGCCCCAGCAGCCCGAGGCAAGTTCTAAGATAAGGGTATCGGGACGGCCCAGAAGTTCTATGGCTTTGTTGCGGTGCCATTCGATGAACGTGCCCAGTACTTCATAGACGAGAAAGTCCACATCGCCATCGCCGTCTATGTCGGTGATGCCGGGGATATCAATAGCGCCACTGTAAAGGGCGGTTGTGTAGCCGTAGTAGGTGCTTTTCAGGGTGTCGTAGGTAAGCTGCCAGAAGGGCGGGGAGCCGGTGGGGTGGATGTTGCGATAGACGCGGACATTAGAGCCGACGGGACTGGCGGTAAAAAGGTCTTTATCCCCATCGCCGTCGTAGTCGCGCAGGAGCATCCAGTGGGTAAGGCGGGGGAAGTAAAAGCTGAGATCCGGCCGGTAGCGCCATTGCGGGCTTTGCTTTTCAAAGACGAGGAGGCGATTGTCCATGCGGTCAAAGGCGATCAGTTCGGGCTGGCCGTCAGCCGTCAGGTCTATGGTAGAAAACTGCGGAGCGTGCAGACCACCCGCCCAGGCATTATAGAGGGTGTCGCCGGGTTTCCACACGACCTGTGGGAAAGTGGGAGCGATTTGGGCATAGGTGAGGGTTACAAGGGTGAAGAGCAGACGCATTTGGCAAAGATAACTTACATTTGCCAGGTATGCGCTGGTGGTTGATGCTATTTGGGCTGAGTCTGATAGGCAGTGGACTTTATGCCCAGCAGAAGAAAAAGGGTGGCGACCCGCAAAAAGCCCTCAAAAAAGAATGGAAAAAGAAAGCCAAACAGTATGTAAAGAACCCGCTGGCCCTTAAAGCGCGGGAGGAAGGCTTTCAGCGGCAGATTCAGAACAAAGACCAAGAGATAGAGCAGCTCACGAAGCGCAATCGGGAGCTTCAGGAGCGGATAGCCGAGTTGGAAAATCAACTTCGGGCGCGTCAGTATAGCTATGATTCCTTGCAGAGCGAGGTGACTCGGCTGAAGGCGGCCTATGAAGCAGAAAAGAAGCAGACCAGGCTGGATGTCATGCCGGGCCTCGTATTTAAGGTGCAGATAGGGGCATTTCGGCTATTTGACATGCGGAAGTATGCGCAGGATAATCCATTTTTTGAGGCGGAGGCGCTGGGGGATGTCAATCGCTACACGGTGGGGCGGTTTCGGGATTTAGCGCTGGCCGAGGCTTTTCAGAAGGATATTAAGCGCTTAGGTATTCGGGACGCGTGGATTGTGCCCTTTAAGGATGGCGTGCGCATTACGATGAAGGAGGCGAAAGAGCTTTTGAAGGCGCAGGGTGCCTATTCGGGTAATTAGAAATGGGGTGGCTGGGGGGGCTGGTATGGCTGCAAGTGCAGCTATTTGCAGTAGGCGATGCGGGGGCTTTGACGGAGCGGCAGGTTCGCCTCTACAAGCAGCACTGGCAAGCGGCCGCCACAGAGCAGGACATTTTGGTATGGTTAGGTGATAACATTTACCCGGCGGGCCTTACGGGAAGCCGGCGTAGTCGACGGCGCTGGGCGCGTGTGGTGGAGGTGTCCCGGCGCTTCCCAGGAAAGGTCTACGTTACCCCCGGCAATCACGACTGGAAGGCTGACCTATCGGGACTTCAGGCCTGTGCGCAGGACCTCCCCCATCTGCCACCCCCAGGCGAAATGGGCCCGGCATGGATAAGGGAGGGGAGCTATCTGCTCATCTTCATAGACTCGGAGCAGTACATTCGAAAAGGCGGGCAAGCATTCTTGTGGGGGAGGTTGGATTCGCTGCTTGCGCAGGTGCCGGATACGGTCTGGCCGGTCGTGGTCTTACATCATCCGCCGCTGACAGCGGGTCTACATGGCGGGCACTTTCCGCTGGGGGCGCACCTATTTCCCTTACGAACCCTCAGTCGGTACCTATATGTGCCCCTCCCGGGCCTGGGAAGTGTCTTTATCTGGCTCAGAAAAGCAGCCCGTCATCCGACCGATCAGGCCTATCCCGCTTATCGGGCCTTAGCCGATAGCCTACGCCATCGCGCTATCCGCAGCCGCCGCCCTCTCGTGTTTCTCTCAGGGCATGATCATAATCTCCAAGTGCATCGGCACGGGCAAGGAACCTTCATTGTGAGTGGGAGTGGGTGTAAAACCGAGCCTGTGGCCCGGCAGCGGGCACTTTGGGCCAAAGCACAAGTAGGATACTGGATTGGTAAAAAAGAGCGGTGGGAAGCCTACGCCTTATCACCACGGCCTAAACTTCTATACCGCCATACCCTTTCCCCATAAAGTGGTGTGAGGGCATGGGGCGCTGGGGATGGCTGGCTGGGAAGTCCGGGAGGTAGGTATGGCCTAAGGTCTGAACCCCCATGTGCTTATTTGACTTTTCGTTGTAACTTTGCAGGGTATGAGCAACTGCATCCAAACCTGGGGGTTCCAATATGCCCACCTTTCAGAGGGGGGGCATCTTAGAGGGGACCGCCTAGGAGATTTGGAGGTTTGGAATTTTGCCGTAACTTTGCCTAAAAGGAGGTAGCTATGAATACCGCAAGAAACCTATTCGTCCTGACAGCGCTTGCTGCGAGCGTATGGGCTCAGCCAAATTTATTCTTCAATCAGGGAGCACTGGTGCATGTCCAGGCAAACGCCCTCGTCTACGTCCAGGGCGGCTATGTAAATAACGACAACGCTGGAAACGATGGCATCACCAACAACTACGGCACCATCCAGCTCGTCAATAATAATGGCGGCTGGCGCGGCAATCTCACCATCGGTACGGGTGCCGAGTTCAACACCTACCCGAACTCCGAGGTATATTTACAGGGTGATTTCAGCAATAGTGGCGCCTACCGAGCCGGCACGGGGAATTATGGCGGTACCATCGAATTCAATGGCGAGGATGTGCAAAACTACGAGAATACCACCAGTGCCACGGAATGGACTCTGCATGATGTGCGCATAAATAATACAGCTACCGACATACTTCAAAGGCATGTGCTGATTACGAATAATACGGCCACGGATAAAGACATGTTTATTAGAAACAGTCTAACCTTCTTGAGTGGGCGCATCCACACCGGCTCCTATGAAGTGCGCATGGATAATCCTGCCCCGAACGCTATCACCCGCCAGCTCGGTGCACCTGCGATACCAGTGGCACCAGCCACCTTTTCTACCCTGATTAACCCGGATAATATGGACCAATACATTTATGGTACCCTCCGCTGGTATGTCGACGCTGGGAATACCTATCCCTTCATCGTAGGGGGCGATCCAGGTGTGGATCCGGCGGTTCCCGATCGGGGCATCCAGCGGATAGATGTGCAGATTACTAATAATGTTGCTCCTACTCTAAACAGTGGTGGGCATTATGTCCGGGTGCAGTTTGACCCCACGGTGCAGCAACAATTTACAAATACCACTTACTGCCGACCCGGTGACCAGACCCCAAACTATACCTACACCCCTCTCAACAATGGGCGGTGGGAGGTTATGCCTTTTGCCGGTATAACATCAGCAAATGCCAGTAATGATGCCGACTTAGCAGGAGTCACGATGTACAATCGCGTCGTGAGCAATGCGACGAACGACGGTCTCTGTCCAGCGGCGGGGGCTCAAGGTGATCCCTATTGGGGTACCTACCCCACCGACAAATGCTATGTAGGATATAATCAAAGTGCAACGGGTCAGCTCACCCCACCTAATATCCCACCTAATAGCTGCGAAGGCAATAACACTGGCTTCCTGGTGACTCGTACGGGCTTCGGCCAGTACGATCTGAATGGCACTTACTACTACGCTACGGTCTGGACGGAAAATCATCCGCTTCCCTCGGATGAGCTCCGTCTGAGTGCTGCGCCGGCGAGGCAGGCCATTCGCCTCACCTGGAATATCGCCCAGCCCGAAGCCGAATACATCTTAGGCTATGAGCTTTACCGCAAGACTGAAAATGGCACCTTCACCCGCATCGCCCAGATAGACAAACAAGGCCGCATGCAGTACACGCATGACGATGCCTATGTCGCGCCCAATACCCGCTACTTCTATCAGGTCGGGCAGCATGATGTCTTTGGCAATGTGCGCTACTCCAATATTGTGGAGGCCATGCTCCCTTCCAGGGGGGATGCCTTCTCGGCTCAGCTCCAGCCTAATCCCATCACCTCGGAAGGAAGCCTACTGGTCAATATCCCCGCCGAAGGGACGCTGGCTTTCACCCTCTATGATGCCGCAGGCAAACTGGTAGCCCAGCACAGCTGGACGCTCGCCGCTGGTGCGCACCAGCTTGACCTCGCCCCTATCCTCGCACAGGTTGCCGCCGGCAACTACAATGCCCATGTAACCTTCGGTGGCGAAGTGAAAACCCTCCGCCTCATCAAGCTGGACCATATCCGCTAAGACTCATCTGCGCAGAGCAGCCTTTTGGGGGCGGCAGGATTTCGCCTGCTGCCCCCAAGGGTTTTATAGCGGCAGGTATCACCTCGCTATGCCCTACTTTTCGCATCTTTGCACAGATGGCACAGGCGGTAGATATCCACAATGGGATGATTTTGCGCTTGGATAACGAGCTGTACGAAGTGATAGAGTTTCAGCATGTGAAGCCCGGAAAGGGAAACCCCTATGTATATACCCGGATGAAAAATGTCGTCACGGAGAGGGTCTTTGAGCGAAACTTCCCCTCTAATACTCGCATAGAGCCGGTGCGGGTGGAGCGCCGCCCATGTCAGTTTTTGTATCAGGAGGGGGACGTGTATTACTTCATGGAGACAGAGACGTATGAGCAGTTTCCGGTGCCGAAAGCGCAAATACGGGGCGTGGAGTTTCTCACGGAAAATCAGGTCTGTGAGGCGCTGTGGGATGCGAATACGGATACGCTTTTATTTGTAGAGCTGCCGCAGTTTGTGGTGCTGGAAGTGGTAGAGGCCGAAATGGCCGTGAAGGGGGATAGCGTCACTAACGTCATGAAGAATGCCGTGGTAGCATCTGGGGCGCGCATTAAGGTCCCCCTTTTTGTGGAGGCGGGGGATAAGGTCAAGATTGACACCCGGAAAAAAGAATACGTGGAACGGGTCAAAGGCTAAAAGATATGCAGGTGAAAGATATCTTAGAGCTGCTGAGATTTGTCAGCAAGAGCGACTTTACGGAAGTAACGATTGAGGGGCCAGAATGGAAGGTATCGGTGCGGCGTGGGGTAGGTGCGCCGGTGGTAGTTTCGGCGCCGGCGACCCCGGTGCCGGTGAGCCTGCCGGTGCATGCGATGTCAGCTACGTCGGTGGCCCCTTCGCCGGAACCCGCCAAAGCCGCCTCGCCCGAGCCTCCTAAGAAAAATACCGTCTACATCCGCTCCCCGATGGTAGGTACCTTTTATCGGGCGCCTGCCCCAGAAAAGCCCCCTTATGTGCAGGTTGGTGACATCGTCCAAAAGGGCCAGGTGGTCTGTATCATTGAGGCCATGAAGCTCTTCAATGAAATCCAGTCCGAAGTGAGCGGAAAAATCGTGCGCATTCTCGTGGAAAATGCCCAGCCTGTGGAGTACGACCAGCCCTTATTTGAGGTAGAACCCATAGAATAAGGCGATGTTCAAGAAGATTTTGATTGCGAACCGTGGCGAGATTGCGCTGCGGATCATTCGGACGTGCAAAGAGATGGGGATATCCACGGTGGCGGTGTATTCCACGGCGGACCGGGAGAGTCTCCATGTGCGGTTTGCGGATGAGGCGGTGTGTATCGGGCCGCCCCCCAGCAAGGAGAGCTACCTCAATATCCCCGCCATTATGTCGGCGGTAGAGGTAACCGCCGCGGATGCGGTGCATCCCGGCTATGGGTTTTTGTCGGAAAATGAAAAGTTTTCGCGGATTTGTGCGGATTACGGGGTCAAGTTTATCGGGCCGTCGCCGGAGGCGATAGCGGCCATGGGGGATAAAGCCACGGCAAAAGCCACAGCTAAGAAGGCGGGGGTCCCGGTGGTGCCCGGCTCTGAGGGGGTACTTGCCAGCCTCTCCGAAGCCCAGAAAGTCGCTAAGGAGATCGGCTATCCCGTCCTCCTCAAGGCCACAGCCGGCGGCGGCGGTAAAGGCATGCGTGTCGTATGGAAGCCTGAAGACCTGGAAGATGCCTGGAATATCGCTCGGGCCGAGGCTCAGGCCGCCTTTGGCAATGACGGCCTCTATATGGAAAAGTACATCCAAAACCCCCGGCATATTGAAGTGCAAGTGGTGGGCGACCAGTACGGCAATGTCTCGCACTTATCGGAGCGGGATTGTACCATCCAGCGTCGCCACCAGAAGCTCATTGAAGAAGCCCCGAGCCCTGCTATTACCCCTGAGCTGCGCGAAAAACTCGGCGATGCCGCCGTCCGCTTGGCTAAAGCTATTAACTATGAGAGCGCCGGCACTGTGGAGTTCATCTTTGATCAGGATACGGGCGAATTCTACTTCATGGAGATGAACACGCGCATCCAGGTCGAGCACCCGGTTACCGAGGAGATTTTCTTCTTTGACCTTATCAAAGAGCAGATCAAGGTAGCGGCGGGCGTCCCTGTTTCTGGAAGGCACTACTTTCCCAGCAACCGCTGGGCCATGGAAGTGCGCATCAATGCTGAAGACCCCTACAATAACTTCCGTCCTACACCTGGAAAAATTGAGCACTTTCATAAGCCCGGCGGCCATGGTGTGCGCGTGGATACGCATGTGTATGCGGGCTATCGCATTCCTTCCCACTATGACTCCATGATTGCTAAACTCATCGTGGCTGACTTTTCCCGGGAAGAGGTGATAAACAAGATGCTGCGTGCGCTGGATGAGTTCATCATAGAAGGCCCGGGCCTCCAAACGACCGTTCCTATCCTCAAGCAGATTCTTCGCACCGAGGCTTTCCAGAAGGGCACTTATAACACCCGCTTTTTAGAGACTTTTTCCTTTCGATAACTGCTCTTCCGAGAAAGGCCTTACAGATAGTCTGCCTTTCCCTCCGCTTGCAACCGTCCCACAATCCCCCTGATATGCTGCTCCTGCGAGCGAGGCAAAATCAACAGCGCATCCGCTGTATCCACCACTAAATACCCTTGTAGCCCAACAGCATACAAGAGTCGCTTTCCAGAGGCGCTAAAAATAAAGCAATCTCTCACGTTTTCTGCGAAAATCTGACCATTTAGAACATTGCCTGCCTCATCGTGTGATAGAACCTGATATAGGGCTTCCCAGCTGCCTAAGTCCCACCACCGAAATTGCCCTTCCACCACATGTACCTCTTCGTACTTTTCCATGATAGCGTAGTCAAACGAAATGGCGGGGCACTGCTGGAAACGCTCCCGCAGCTGCTCGTCACCCATTTTCCCTGCTTCCCCCAGCAGTTCATATAACTCTGGAGCATGCTTCTCATAGGCTCGAAGAAGCGTAGCCGCCTGGGTGATAAACATTCCGCTATTCCACAAAAAGTCGCCACTCTGTAAAAAAAGTTCGGCCAGCTCACGGGAGGGCTTCTCGGTAAAAGTTTTTACTTTATAGCAGAAACTGCCGCTTTCAGGCGAAGGGATGTACTGGATATAGCCGTACCCCGTGTGGGGTGAGGTAGGTCGAATGCCTATGGTGTAGATACCCCGTTGGAGGTTGCACTGGGAAAAGAGCCTATCCATGAGGGCGAGGAGCTGGGCTTCGTCGGGGATGTAGTGGTCGGCAGGTACGATCCAGAGTATTGCCTCTGGGTCGTGGTGGTAGAGGTGCGAAGCGGCCCAGAGGATGCTGGCGGCGGTATTGCGCTGAAGGGGTTCTAAGAGAAGGTGGTCTGCTGGCAATTCGGGCAGCTGGGCACGAAGTAAGGCCTCATGCATCTGAGCCCCTACAACCCAGATGTGGTTAGGAGATAGCCGTTGACGTAGCCGAGCATAAGTCGTCTGCAAAAGGCTCCGGCCCACACCTAATATGTCTAAAAATTGCTTGGGCTGGGACGCTCGGCTCACGGGCCAGAAGCGAGTTCCCATTCCACCTGCTAATATCACGCCATGGATTTTCATCGGATACCCTCCCGAATAATATCATGAAAGTGGATCATTCCGTAAGGCTCTTCGCCATCCAAGACGATAAGCTGAGAGACTTTATACTTTTCCATCAGCTGGAGGGCTTCGTAGGCTTTTTGATTGGCTTGGACGACTTTTGGGGTAGGGGTGGCGATGTCGAGGGCTTTGTAGGTAAAGAGCTGGGGGAGGGAATATTTCTCGAGGGCCCGGCGAATGTCCCCATCTGTGATGATACCGCGCAGGAAGGGGGCATCGGAGCTCAAGACAGCCACGGCGCCTTTGCGTCCCTGCGTGATTTGGATGAGCACTTCTTGCAGGGGGGCATCTGCGGGGACGGCAGGCAAATGCGGTTCGGTGAGGTCTCGCACGCGCAGCGTGAGGCGCTTGCCTAAGGCGCCGGCGGGGTGAGTCGCAGCAAAGTCATGGGGGCCAAAGTCGCGGGCTTTCATGAGGGTCATGGCGAGCGCATCCCCGAAGGCCAGCGCCACCGTCGTAGAAGCTGTGGGCGTGAGGTTGTGCGGGCAGGCCTCACGTTCTATGGAAAGGTCTATCACCCAGTCGGCCTGACGGGCGATCGTGCTCTGGGGGTCTCCCACGCAAGCCGCTATGCGTGCTCCCCGTTCTCGGAGTACTGGCAGGAGCGCTTTCACCTCCGGCGTCTCTCCGCTCTTAGAAAATATCAGCGCGATATCCCCCGCCTGTACGATTCCGACATCCCCATGAAGCGCTTCGGCGGCGTGAAGCCAGACCGCCGGCGTCCCTACGGAGTTTAGCGTGGCGGCAATCTTTCGGGCAATATGCGCACTTTTCCCGATCCCAGTTACGATAATCTTGCCGGGCATTTCCAGGATCGTCGCTACCAGGGCCTCAAAGGAGGGTCCTATCCGCTCCGCTGCCCGTAAAATAGCCTGCGCTTCCGTTTGGAGGACCCAGCGAGCCAACTCCGTGTGCATGGGCTTTTTTGCTTATCTTTGGCAAAGGTACAAGCATACACGCCTATGTCGGAGCAAGCCCCTCAGGTTCTGGATTTGCGTGCGGCTCTGGAAAAGTACTTTGGTTATACCAGTTTCCGCGGGCCGCAGGAAGAGATTATTCGCACGCTCCTCTCGGGGCGTCATGTTCTGGTGATCATGCCCACCGGGGCCGGCAAGTCGCTATGTTATCAGCTGCCGGCGCTTCTCATGCCAGGCACGGCGCTCGTTATTTCCCCTTTGATCGCCCTGATGAAAAACCAGGTCGACCAGATGCAGGCCTATGACATCCCCGCGGCCTACCTCAATAGCAGCCTTACCCGTTCCCAACAGGAGGAAGTGCGCCAGGCCTGCCTGAGTGGCCGGATCAAACTCCTCTACGTAGCCCCGGAGACCCTCGCTACCGACCATTTTCAGGAGCTTTTACAGCAGCTGCGGGTCAGCTTCGTCGCTGTGGACGAAGCCCACTGCATATCGGAGTGGGGGCATGACTTTCGTCCGGAATATCGCCGCATCCGGTCATTCCTCCGCAGCATCCCTCCCATGCCTATTATTGCCTTAACTGCTACGGCTACCCCCCGCGTCCAGGCTGACATCCTGGAAAACCTGGAAATCCCAGATGCCGTCATTTTCCGAACCACTTTCAACCGGCCCAATCTCTACTATCAGATTTCGCCCAAGCGCTCTCAGCAGCACACCCTCAAAGAAATCGTCCAATATGTGCGGGCTCGCCGGGGCGAATCCGGCATCATCTACTGCCACTCCCGTAAGCGGGTAGAAGAGGTCGCTAAAACCCTCCAGGCCAATGGTATCAAAGCCCTGCCCTACCATGCTGGCCTGGATAGTGCCACCCGCACCCGAAACCAGGATGCCTTCCTCGGTGAGGAGGTCCAAGTCATCGTCGCTACCATCGCCTTTGGCATGGGTATCGACAAACCCGATGTGCGCTTTATCATTCACTTTGATGTGCCCAAAAGCATTGAGAACTACTACCAGGAAACTGGCCGGGCCGGTCGGGATGGATTACCTGCCGACTGCATCCTGTATTATGACTACAACGATATTATCAAGTTAGACCGCTTTCTCCGAGACAAACCCGCCAGCGAGCGGGAAGCGATAGTGTTTCTTTTGCAAGAGATAGCCTACTTCTGCGAAAGTGGCCAGTGCCGCCGCAAAATGCTCCTGCGCTACTTCGGCGAAGAGTACCCGCACGACCACTGCGGCAACTGCGACAACTGCCGCTATCCCAAAGATAGCTTCGATGGGCAAAACATCGTCAAACCCATCCTGGAAAGCTATGCCCTTTTGGGGAAATATCCGCTCTTGCCAGTGCTGGAACATGTACGGGGTAGCTTGACCGAAATCGCTGGCCAGACCCTCCCCACCTTCAAAGCCCTCAAAATCTACTCCTTAGACGACCTCAAAGCCTATGCAGCACAGATCTTGATGGAGGGCCTCCTTGCCCGTGACCCGAGCGACTATGCTCTCGTTTTCCTCTCCGAAAAAGGACAAGCCTGGCTCCAAAACCCCACCCCCATTTCCCTCTATAAGCCCTACGACCGCACCCCTCGGGAAGGGGAAGAGCTCTTTGTGGATGACGAACCCCTCCACGACCCTGTCCTGCTGGACATGCTTAAGAGCCTGCGTAAAAAGATTGCGGATACCCGCCGGGTGCCGCCGTATGTGATCTTTCAGGAGCCAACGCTCATGGAGATGGCGACAAGGTATCCTATTACCCTGGAAGAGCTGGAAAAAATCAGCGGCGTCGGCCCCGTCAAAGCCAAAAAGTTTGGCCAGCCCTTCGTAGACCTTATCCGGAAGTACGTGGAGGAAAATGACATTGAGCGTCCGCCGGAGCTAATCGTGCCGACTGCTACCCGCCGTACGCCGGATTGGGTAGAGATTATTGAGAGTGTAGACCGGCGGATTCCTTTGGCACGTATCGCGGAGCGGCTGGGGATTTCCCTGTCAGAGCTGATAGATCGTATAGAGATGCTCATCTTCAAGGCGGGCGTCCAGCTCAATATCACCTATGCGGTACAAGAAATGCTGGACCCTGACCGGCTGGATGACGCTTTTGACTACTTCATGCAGGCCGAGACCGACGACCTGGAAGAAGCCATTCGCGCGTTGGGCTCCGACTACACCGAAGAAGAAATCCGCCTCGTACGCCTATACTTCCATCAGCAGGCCCTATCAGCTATCCGATGAGGTGGCTGGGTTTTCTGGTTCTGGCTGGGTATGCGTGGGAGCTGCCTCCCGTGCCAGACCAGATGGTCTTCTGTGGCATGCGCACCACTATCCACCCCGAGGCCAAAAAGGCGATTCAGACCTATATCGTCAAACTTTATGAGCATCCTCCCACTTTGCAGGCCTTAGTCGCCCGCGCCGAAAGCCTCATGCCCTACATCGAAGAAGCCCTCCAGTACATCGGTGTGCCCGAAGACCTCAAATACATTGCTATTCAGGAAAGCCGCCTAAACCCCTATGCTGTCTCCCGTTCTCTGGCCGTAGGCTATTGGCAGCTTAAAGACTACACGGCTCGGGAAGTGGGCCTTCTCATCAATGACACCGTTGATGAAAGGCGCCATCTTTTTCGCTCGAGTGCCGGCGCCGCGCTTTACTTTGCCAAACAGTACCTGCGCCATCGAAACTGGTTTTTCGCCATCATCGCCTACTACGAAGGCGGTACGGGCGCTATTCCGTACATCGACTCAGCCTACATAGGCAAAGACGAAATCTGCGTCTATCCCACCAGCCACTGGTATGCTATACGGGCCATCGCCCATAAAATCGTCTTCGAGCCCCTCATCCAGAAGCGCTTGTATCCCCTTCAGCCGCGGGCCTATATCGGCCCCCAAAAGCCCGTCCACGAAATCGCTGCGGAGTACGGCCTTTCGCCGGACTCCTTTCTCTTACTCAATCCCTGGCTCCTCAAGCCCATCCTCCCCGCCTCGCGACCGGTGACTTTTTACGTTCCTGCGGATTCTTTCCCCACTGAGCGGCCGCAGGAGCCGCTCAAGGCCCTTTTCGTCCCGCCGCCCTTAGGGAATCAGGCGTATCCCTCTATCGGATTACCCGCCTTGCCAGATAGGCCAAAGGCTGAAGAATCCAGTACGGCTATGCCAGGGAGCTCCACCCCTGCTGCGTCTCCGCCAGTAGCCTCTACAAAAACTGCGCCCCCTCGCTTCTCTACCCTCCGGCCCGGGCAGATTGCTAAACTCCCCCTCGCCAAAGAACCCACCCTCGGCATCGAATGGACTTATCCCCCACCGCATCCCCTGCCAGACAGATACCACCGATGGAACCCCTTCCACACAGGGGATGGCCCTATCCTGACTGTGCCCCCTCGAAAAGCTACCATCCACATCGTCCAGCAGGGCGAGACCCCCGAAGCCATCGCCCACCACTACAAAGTCCCCTTATCTGAGCTCCTAACTAACAATCACCTCTCTGCCTCTGATACGCTCCTGCCCCGTGGACTGCGGATATACCTAAGAGAAAAGCGCCCTTACGACGAAGCGCCGATTTGCTACCAGTGGTAAGGTACTTTGAGCGGATTCATTTGCCAGAGGTAGACTCTACGCAGCGCTACCTGAAAGATTTGTATGCGGCGCAGCCAGACAGGCCACCGACGCTGGTGTGGGCTACGCAGCAAACGGCAGGTTACGGCCGGAAAGGTACCCCCTGGCTAAGCCCCTCCGGTAAAAGCCTGCCGTTTAGTTTCTTGGACAGGCCCCAAGAAGCCCTTCCTTTGTGGAGTGCCCGTATCGCCCTCAGCCTCTACGATGCTGTCGCCCTTTGGTGTAGCGCCCCCCTCTTCCTGAAATGGCCCAACGACCTCTATGCGCCTTCCGGCAAGGTAGCTGGTATCCTCATCGAGGCCCGCTGGCGCGGCTCCACCCTGGAGGCAGCCTTTGCTGGCATCGGCCTCAACGTCTACCACACGCCCTTTCCCCCTGACCTCTCCGCTACCACCATCGAAAGCCTCGGTGAGCCTCCCCCTTCCATGGAGGCGGTGCTGGATGCTTTTGAATCCCACTATCGCCAATGGCTAACCGCCCTTCCCACGCAGGTAGAAGCGACTTTCACGCAGCGCCTCTGGAGAAAAGGCCCCTTTCGCATCCAGGGAGAGCGGGTAGAGGGCAGCTTGATTGCATGGCGGGCTGATGGCACCCTCCTCATTGAGACGCCTACCGGTCTGCTTTCTACGGAAGGCCACCTCGTAGAAGTTGTATGGCCGCCTGCCTGGTCGTAGATATTGGCAATAGCCGAGTCAAGGCCGCCCTCGTAGAGGCAGGAGAGATTGGAGAGGTGCACGTATTCCGTACTCGACCGCAACTCTACGCCTGGCGAATGGCTTATTCGGAGCTGCCCCTTTATGCGATAGATACCCGGAACGCCCCCACCTGGAAAACGTTCCTGACCGAGCTGGGCGGCCGCTTTCTGGAAGCAACGGATGGGCTGCCCTTTCCGACCCGTTATGCCCCTACGCTCGGGCCAGACCGGTGCGCCGCCCTCGTGGCGCTCTTTTACACAGCACCCAAGCCCCTTGTTTATCTGAGTTTCGGAACAGCCCTCACGGGGGATGTTTTAGATGCGCAGGGTGAGCATCTGGGGGGCTTTATTTCGCCGGGGATGGCTCTCCGACAGCGGGCGCTGCATCGGCATACGGGCCGTTTGCCTGCGCTGCGGCTCCCACTGCCGGAGCTCCCCGCATGGGGAACCACTACGCCAGAAGCCATCTGGATAGGCACCTTTCGGGGCCTCCTCGCCGAAATCCTGCATCACCTCGCCCTTGCCCGCAGCACCCTCGGCACCTATCATCTCTACGTCAGCGGCGGCGAAGCCCCCCTCTTTCAGTTCCACTTGCCCCAGCCGCTTACCTTTGTCCCCAACCTAACCCTTATTGGCGTGTGGCACTGGCAAAGGTTTCTCTTTGGGGACTAACGCTCACGGGCTTCCTCTGGGCCCAGCTCTCCTTCAATCCCTACAGCGGCTACGGGTGGGGCTACACGTATCCGCAGACGGCATCCAGTCAGGCGGGAATGGGGCGCTTAGGCACCGTGGGATTAGGAATGAGCCTGCCTTGCCAGCCTGCCCACAGCGCGCACCTGCGGGGTACCCAGGTGGATTTTAGCGCGTACAGCCGTCAATCCACCCTCAAAAGCGCTGCTAACCGTGCCACCGTCGGCACCGGCAGCCTGCAAAACCTCCTGCTTTCCTTCACCAACGGTAAAGGCTGGGGGCTGGCCATGGGCCTCGCCCCAGAAGCCATGAGCGGCTATTACAGCTCCTACCAGGTTCGGGAGCCTATTCGCTACGTTGCGACAGATGCTCTCCAGGGCACAGCTTCCCAGGCCTACCTTCAGATGGCCATCCGCTGGAAAAGCCTCGCCCTCGGCTATCACCTCGGCTACTTGTGGGGCACCTACGAACGTACCCAGACGCTTCAGCTCGCCACCCAGTCCCTTCCGGATTACCTCCTGACTACCTTGCGCTTCAAAGCCTTTCTCCACAGTCTGGGGCTTCTCTATCAGGACTCTACGGGCAGTCTCTGGTATCAGGTGGGCCTTTCTTATCGCTTTCAGGCCCCCCTCTCAGGAGGCTACCTGTATAGCTTCCAGAAGAACCTCTCTTTCACCAGTGTGATAGCGGATACGTTTGCTTTTCAGGAGGGGCGGGTGGGCCGGTATCCAGCGCATTATCGGGCGGGTGTCGCCTTAGGGCGAAAAAACTGGATGGGCGGTGTAGAAGGGGGCTACATGGAGGCGCCGCCCCCCTGGCAATGGTCAGGCTTCTGGCCTGCTTCCGGTAGGCCCAGCTGGGACCTGCGCTTAGGAATAGAATGGCTCCCCGACCCCCGCGCCCCGGCCTTTTACAAACGCTTCCGCTACCAGGCCGGTGCGTACATGCAGACCTTTCCGTATACTACGGGGCGATTATATGCGGCTACGCTAGGGCTGGGCTGGGCCTTTCCGCGCAGTGCTTCTGTCTGCTACTTATCCGGCGAGTATGGCCGCCTGCCCGCTGCTGGCCTGACCGAGCGCTACTGGCAACTCAGCATCGGCCTCGCCTTCCGAGAACAGTGGTTCGTCCCACCCCGCATAGACTAATCCTCAGCCCAACCCCCCGCTCTGGGCCGCCCCCATACATCCCATAAGCTCTTCCAAAGCTCTCTTTTTCCCTTCTCTGCCCTAACCCGATCGGGCTGTTCAATGGATGCCCGCACAAAGGTCGCAATGCAGCCTATATTTGCCTCATGTCTGCTTTCCGGTTCTGGGTTCAGCTTGGGGGAGTGCTCTTGCCCATCTACGTATATGCGCAGGGGCGCTCCGTCTACCGTTCCCAGGGCCTTACCGAAGGCCAGCCCGGTCGGATAGCCCTGACAGGCGTCTCGGCTTGGCTGGGCCCAGGCAAAGTGGTGAGTCCGGCGACCATTCTCATTCAGCAGGGGCGGGTCGTAGCTGTGGGCGAAAGTGCACGGGTACGCATTCCAGCGGGGTATGCCATCCGCCGCTATCCCACTCGGGTGTGGGTCTATCCGGCTTTTATTGAGCCGTGGACAAATA
>Ga0209691_1001206_pt1 | contig 15847 bp, 13 predicted proteins | sample YNPMSBMetaG_FD_187120 | JGI IMG/M metagenome (GOLD analysis project Ga0209691, IMG submission 187120) | Anoxygenic and chlorotrophic microbial mat microbial communities from Yellowstone National Park, USA - YNP MS-B MetaG (SPAdes) (version 2) ... | reverse complement strand
TGTCCAGTTCTCGTTCGAGATTACTTGATTGGGATAGACCATAACTACACCTCCCGATATACAACATACCCACCAACGGTAGCGTTGTTGGATAGATTGATGTTGAGTGCTTGCCCCTCTGCGGTTTGAAACAGTCCGCCATCGTAAGCGTGTGCGATACCGCCACCCTCCACCACACGCATACTGCCAGTAATGTCAGTTGTGCCAGACCGAAATTTGATACTCACAGTGAGATTAGCAATCACAGCGTAAGCGATTACTCGGATACGCTTACCCGAAACTGCACCAACAACTTCCGTGTTGCCCGATCCAGTAGCACTGATGGGTGCGTACAGAACAGTGCTATGTGCCACAATCAGCGGGGAATTCGTAACAGTTACGGATATTGGTTGACCCGAAACGCCTACCGACCACGACCCCGATTGGGATACTTGTATGGGTTGGTTATTAATACCAACTGACCAAGATCCTGATTGTTCGACGCTTACTGGTTGGTTTTCTATGTTAACTTGTATTGGTTGGTTGCTGATTCCGACCGTCCAATCTCCCGATTGTTCGACGCTTACTGGTTGGTTTTCTATGTTGACTGGCAGTGGCACATTGGTTATGTTGATTTGACTTGGAAGATTAACGGAAGTAAAAGAAGTTTCGGGATTGGTTGATATATTCTGTCTTTCTGCATTTGGTGTCTTTTTATCTAGTCGTGCTATGAGTTGTGCTATTTCTTCAAGCACACGCACAGATTTATTTTGAACCTCGATTAGCCGTTGGATCATTTGCTCTTCCATCTCAGAAGTTCATACCTCCCACAGGTAGTAATTCTATAGCTTTGATTGCCGTGTCGTTATGTAGCCAAGTTAGCTCGACGGTAATGCTTTCTGGTTTGTGGTCGTTGCTTGTGATGGGTACGGTTCTAGATCTTATAGGTTCTGCAACTTGAATCGTTATATCGGATATTAGGTTAGTGGATGTTGGTTCTGGTCTTCTGTAGACTTTCATTCGGCAGACATTTGTATTGTGTGTTGCTGTTGTATGTGGTATTTGTAGCTTTGCTTTTCTGATTCGCAAGCCTTCAGGTATTCGCAGTGCACCAGTTCTGTAAAGGGTTTTGCTATTAGGTACTTGTGTTTGTGATTTGCCGAGTGCTAGCACTTGTGCGTCTGGTGTGCCAATAGATAAGCCTTCTGGTGCAACAAGGTGCAGATAGCCCCTGACGATTTCTGCGTGTTTCAATCTGGGTGTTGTTGTTGGAGTTTGTTTATCCACGGTCCATAGTACAAAACCAGAGTTGGTTTTATCGTTCATATAGATTTCGTATCGGTTGTCCTTTTCGACAATAATGTAGCAGTTTCCTGTTATGGCGACCAGAAAGACTCCGAGTGTGTTTTCTGGCATAAGTTCTGGCATATCTAGCGTTTTGTTATCGCCCAGGTATATGCCGTCTTCTCCTATATACCACAACCCGTCCAAATGGTTTGTGGTTATTTTTACTGGATCGCTGGCTCCTTTTCTAAATATTGGTTGAGGCGCTACGCTGGTTTCTGAAGGTATCAGGTTCAGGTTGAATGCGTTTTCTCCGTATAGCATGTATGTGGATCTGGTGTTGGCAAGAAACACTTTTCCTGTATGGTTGCCCATTATCAAATCGGCGTCAGGTAGTGTTATGCTTGTGCCCCACAGTTCGTTGATTGGGTTGATGTGCCAAGCGATGCCGTCTATGGCTGCTGATATTTGTAGTGCGGATGTAGCTTTATGTACAAGCCTGTTAGCAAAAGCTGTGATTTCGCCGTCGCCTGCTGGTTTTGTTTCGCTGTAATGGAACGGTGCGCCGATTCCTTCAAGATAGCTGGTTGGCACTTCAATAGTTTTCGTTGTGCCGAAATCTGTGTCTGTTAGTTCTTGTTTGTATACAAGCACTTGTCCAGTAGCTGTGACTGATCCTATAAGTAGCCATAGTTTTGCTACTCGGTCGGTGTTTGGCGTAAGGTTCGGAATTTGAACTTTGATTCTTGCTTTAGTGCCGTAATCTACTTTGCTTAATGTGGCGGATTGGATTCCGTATGTTTCGCCGTGCAGGATCGCTGCGCTTATTGTCCTTATTAGTGCTTCTCTTTGTAGTGAAGGAACTAACGGTAGGTAGGCGTACCAGTGTTTTGCTGGCGGTCGTCCCGATTGGTTGGTTGTATTTGAGAAGGCTTGTAGCACCATTGTTGTATAGACTGGGTATTCGTCTATGGTACTTACGGCAGGATCTACAAAATCGCAAGGTGGTATAGGTGTTGGTGGTACTTCGCCTTTATCGTGCGTGTCTTGTGTCCATCTTGGGGTTATTCGGATTTCCAAACCGCCATAGATTGAACCGTCTTTGGGTATGGGCACTCTGACTCTTAGATTGATGATAGTGGCTTTTCTGATTATAGGTCTGAATCTTTTGATTCTGCCGTCTCCTCTAGTTTGCGGAACTTCTAATGGCGCCGATTTTTCGTCGTAGGTAATTCTTTCGTATCCGATAATTTGCAAAGGTACAAGGCTATCTGTGGATGGCAACTCTTCCATGTATAGATTATCGCCCGACCCTTTCAGTTTGATTGCATAAAACTTAATAAGTTTATCCAAATCGCTTCTGTCCCATTCTCCGCAGCCGTGTATGTGCAGTTCGGGTATCAACATATCGACATGGGTGTATTGATTTGGTATGTTGCTAAAATTAGGCAACAGTTCGCTATGTTGGCTAGGATCGATTCTGTAAGTGAACTTTGGTCTATCGAAAGGTTCTGGCGGGAAGTAGTCGTCTGTGAGTGACGAACCGTCTTCTTTGCCTATTTTTGTTTTTAAGAAATTATCGTAGTAGTTTTTAATTGTTGTTCGAACGGCTGTAGCTGCTATGGTATTATTGGTTGAGTTTGTTACTTCAAACTGTACGGAGTTGCCGTACTGTCTTGGATCGATGTTGCGGATAATGATTCTTGCTTGATCAGGCGTACCGTTTGCTATCATTCTGGTAGCAATATATATTTTGTTGCTGGTTTTGGAGTATCTTAAGATTTTGTATCCGTAGCTGAGTGCCGCTGGTAAGAACTGTGCGCTAAAGTGGAATCCCTGTACACTTTCACTCACTGAGAATGGTCGTCCGCCGTAGAACAGTACGTAGCTAAATGTGGGATCGTCCTCGAAGGCAACAAATGGCGTTGAACCTTTCCTAGAACACCAAATTTGGTCTGTTACTTCCGAATATACATCCCAACAGGGTGTGAGCAACGGATATAGTAATCGGTTTAAGTTGTCACGCAACTCATACTCACTGCGTCTTATGTTTCGATATGGTGGTAGAGAAGTCATTTCATAATACGAAAGCGTATGGTATGGAAAAGAAAATGACTCGTAGTATGTCGCAATATATAAGCCGTTTTCAACGGCATAGGGCACAGCAATTGCGGCTCTGGGTGGATAACGTAGGCATCTAAATTCATAATCGCTAGTATGTCTGTATATTTCGTTAATTGATCCGATATACGTGTATGGGTTGTTGTTTCCTATTGCACCTCTGTATCTTAGTCTTCCCATGTATACTCTTCGTTTTTCTTGGGCATATCTATCAACATCGATTGTCTTTCCTTCTAATACTCTTCCGTACAATCTGACCAAGCTGTTTTTTATCCTAAAGTTGTTTTCGTCGAAATCGCCAGATCTTACATAGTAGTTAGTATCGTTTGGTTTTACATAAGGTCTAAACCAATCTGGCATTGTAGGACTAAAATCATCGTTGTTGAAGTTTTCTTCATAAATGTAAAAAGGTGCCATATATATGCGTGTTACATCGCCGCCTAGGTCGTTGTAACTGTTTGCAAAGACAGCAGGAACGGGTGGTAATGTCTCATCACCTCGATCGTTGTCTGTGCATGTAGAATTTCTGTGCCATTTGGGGACGGCGGTATCGAACATAGATAGCCCTGCCCAGCCTCCGCCACCAAATACGTAAAAATATATACTTTTGTTTTTTGCCCAGAAGGGTGCATACCTTTCCCTCCACCAAATGGTGTTATATGGTTTTCCAGCAACTGACCATGCTTTAGGTGGCATTGTAGTAATTGCTACAGGTAGCAAATTGATTGATTCATTCCAGAGTGCGTAGATTTTCTTATCGGTTGTGTTATAGTATCCATAAACGATTGGTGTTGGTATGGGCCACCACCATTCGGTTTGATTGTTGTCGTAGGTGATATCGAACTCTTGGAGTTGTGGTGCGTTTTCTACGACATTGCTGCAGACCCACCATACAGCTTGGTTAGCGACTAGTGGGCTTGGTGTTTGTGTTGCGCCGCTAACGGGGGTAATGTTGGTTAGTGTAGCTATCCCGTTTTCGTCTATGGTGTACCCGCTATAGGTATACAAGCTCCTATCGACTTGTATGTATCCGCCCCAGGAATAGAAGTGTGGTAATTGACTAATGGTTTTAACTGTTAAACTTTGGCTGCTGCTGTTGTCGCTGATGATTTCTCCGATTAGACCAACGCTTATAATGTAGTTGCTTGCTATTTTTAGGTATGCTGTGTTGCCGCGTCTGGCGATGTAGATCCAGTCTGGTATGGGGTTATTGCGTGCTAGGTATCTTACTGGATATACGGTGTAGTTTCCGATTTTGACGCATGCGATTGGTTTGATATTATTGTTTGTTTCAGCGATTATGGTTTCGTCGGCGTATCTTGGTATGTAGCCGCCTTTGTAGGGTTCTAGGTTCTGGATGATTGTGGTGTCACTGCTGTAGGGTTTTTGTGAGTCGATGCTGCTGGTCATGCCGCTTAGTTCTATGGTGATATGTTGCGGCCGATTTTGCTTGTTTTGTTCTTGTTGCTGTTCTTCTTCTTCATTTTGTGCCGCGATTGGGCTAAGTGGTCTACCTCGTTCTCGTATGCCGTATCTTTTATCGATCATTTTTTTTGTTCCTTGGTTTTTGTGTGTTTTCTTCTGGCGGTGTAATACCTTGTGTGCTTTCGAGTATACCGCCTGGCGAGTATTGCAAGACTGACATCATGTTCAGTGATCGAACGGTATTGGCGTAATCTACGGCTTTACGGACAAGTTCTTGGTTAAATTGGATCAAATCTGGGTAAGGATCTAGCAGGAGTGCTGTTGCATAGTAAACAAGTGTGGTGTCCAACATTTCGTCGAAGACGGTTATGTCTGTGTCGTTTGTTAGTTGCTTGACTGGGCTATTGTTATTGGTGTGTGGTACAAATGATCCGACTATTCTTATTTGGAAGCTACCTGTGGCTGGATGTGAATCAAAAACAAATTTTCCGTTTATGAATGCAAACGATGTTGGCAGTTGGTTTGTATTTTGTCCTGTGCGTTCGGACATAAGTTTAATGCGCGGGTAGGTAAGTCTGCTTTCTTCTAGGGGGTTGGGTATAATTCTCTGTGCGCCTTGAAACACTTTGTCTCTTTCTGGTTCTTCGTATATAGATGGTTTCAGTTCGTACCAATCTGCGTTGTTATTTGACCACCAAACTCTATAGACATGCCAGAGCCCATAAAGATTGAGGTTTTCTGTTTTGTAGACTTTATTATTGCTCCAGCGCGAGGAGTTTGAAGGTGCATATGTTCTTTCTACAAATTCTATTGGTTCGCCACTCATTTTTGCTATCATGCTGTATGCGTCTTGAATTTTTTTGTTGATCAGCGCGTTACTGAAATCGTCTGCTAGCAGTTCGTAGCCGACGATTCTTCTGACTTCTTCTCTTAGTTCTGCTCTTGTTTTCATCTTCGAAATCCCAATGTTCTAGGTCGTCCAGAGTTACTGATGGATTCTTGCCACGCAAGGTGTTGCCTCTTTAGTGCCCATTGGCTGACAGAATCGTTTTTCCATGTCATGCCCAATTCTGGGTTGATACTTTCTATGAGTTCGCCTGCGATATATCTTGCGATGCTATGTTCGTCACCAGGATCTACACCCACAAGAGTATTGTTTTCGTTGTAGTGTGGTCTAATGACTGCGTAGATAAAGAATGTATAGTTATTTTCTCTTGCGGGGCAGATACCGACGATCGAACCTGATTCGTACCACAGTATATCACCTTGCCAAGTTTTGGCTCTCCACAAAGGCGGTTTAGTGGGTGTTTTTGTAGGAAATATTGTAGGTTCTGTCGCATTTGCTTGTGCTGCTATTGACAAGTCTTCCACAAACACAATTGGTGTATTGGCGGTTGATACTTCTGCGTATGCGCTCGTTGAATCTTTAGTTGCGTTCATTACGAAGTTATTTTTTGCGACTTTTAGTGTTTGTGCATATCTATGGAATCCTGCGATTTCTGCTGCTATTAGTTCGTTGCTGTAGTCTAGTTGGTCGGGTGATGATATATTGTTTCCTGTTCGCATGCGCAGGATTCTCACCATGTCCTGCCAGGAAGGTATCTCTGGCAGCATCTTTCTGATATGCACTAAAATCAAATTTCGAAAGTCGTTCTGGCTCATGATAGTCCCGCAAACTCTTTCACACTAGGGTTTTTACAATTGTCTATAAATATATACCGAAATGCTTCGTGGTCTGAGTTTTGATGTTATTTGGAAATGCAGTACATATTAGATCACCACTATACCTAAATTTTTTCGATTGTTTCTCTAAGTTCTCTAAGGAAGGTATCCCTTCTAAGAAGGAATGGTTGTCTCCTGTGAAGATATTGTCTCTTTAGTAGCCACTGTGCGAAGGAATCGTTTTTCCATGTCATGCCCAGTTCGGGATTGACACTTTCTATAAGTTCGCCTGCGATGTATCGTGCGATGCTATGTTCGTCGCCAGGCTCTACTCCAACAAGGATGTTGTCTTGGTCGTAGTATGGTCTAATAACTGCGTAGATAAAGAATGTGTAGTTGTTTTCCATCGCAGGGCAAATACCGACTTTTGAACCTGATTCGTACCATAGTAGATCGCCTTGCCAGGTTGTGGATTTCCATAGGGGTGGTTTAGTGGGTGTTTTTGTAGGAAATATTGTAGGTTCTGTCGCATCTGCTTGGTCTGCTACTGATAGATCTTCTAAGAATACGATTGGCGTATTAGCAGTTGATACTTCTGCGTATGCGCCCGTTGAATCTTTAGTTGCGTTCATTACGAAGTTATCTTTTGCAGATCTCAGTGTTTGTGCATATCTATAGAATCCTGCGATTTCTGCTGCTATTAGTTCGTTGCTGTAGTCTAGTTGGTCGGGTGATGATATATTGTTTCCTGTTCGCATGCGCAGGATTCTCACCATGTCCTGCCAGGAAGGTATCTCTGGCAGCATCTTTCTGATATGCACTAAAATCAAATTTCGAAAGTCGTTCTGGCTCATAATCAAAGAGTTTTGAATATTGTAAGTATGGCAAGTTTCATATTGACTGGTGTATTGGGTGCTAATTCAACAAAAGATTGTGTGTTTCCGTCGTAGCGGTAGATTTTGATTTTATTTTTTTCCCAGCTGTAAGCGGGGAAATACATCTCTGGATTTTCTATGGGTTGGACATCGACAAAGATCGGTGTACCTTTCGTGTAGCTGTTATATAATTGAGTGTATCCGATGTCGTATCCATCGGTTTTGTAGTTCCAATTTTTGATTTCTATGTGGTAAGTTTCCAGTTTATAGCCTGGTCCTGATCGTCCTGCGGCGTTTTTCACATCAAGCTCCTTATATCTGTCTATAAATATATACCGAAATGCTTCGTGGTCAGGATGTCTGATGTCATCTAGATAACGCAGGCTAACTAATGGTCCGAACCGATCCAGAGTTTTCTTTTTTATATTGCTTGTCAGTGCAATGCTACTTACGAAGCAATCTGTAACTGGTGTTCCACTTTCAAATGGACCGACCCTATATCCAAATCTTTGCAAGCGTTCGAAAAATTTAGTTTTTATTTCAGATCTTGGCGGTTCGGTCGGCGGATCGTCGTTGTTATCATCATCGTCGCCATCATCGTCGCCATTGTCGTCGTCATCATCATCAGGTAAGCTAGCTGTGACTCTGATTGTTTCTATTGGAAAAGACGATTCGAATCTTACGCTTTTGACTCTATTTATAGACGATATATTGCTTATTATCCATTCGTCTCCGATTTTTTGTGCGGGCAAAAATGCGTCTGGTGCTAGTTGCAATGAGTAACTGACAAATGTCAAATGATCAACATCGATTGGTGGATTATATCTTTGGCTTTTGAATCTTAATTCTTGTGCATTATCATAAATACTTGAGTCTATCATAAAAGATACTTTCTTGGGTTGAGTGCTAATTTCTACAACATCATACTTAGGCAAATAACTGTCTGTTATGTTTAGGTAGCCATTATTGAAAACCGAGAGTAGATTAAAGACGATATATTTTTGGGGATATTGAATAAAATATGTGTTTGGAACTTCATAGTGAGTTGTTTGGGTGTTGGTTTCTTCTATGATGGCGACTCTCGTTCCAGAACCCGATACATTAATTTTGAAAGCTATGCTTTGGATGTTTGGAACATTATGAACTGTAATATGGGGTGTACCATTTGAACTTGCTACGACTGTTCGGATGTGGTGTCCAAATGTTCTTTGGGTACCGTTGGTAAGTGTTAGAATGTAATATTCAATTGCCAAGACCAGATTTTGATCGAAAATGTCGTTGTCAGAAAGCGATATAACCAGCGTATGTTTGGCTCCTGTATTTGCATAGGTATAATCACACAGTGGTCCGTTAGTGTACCCTGCGTTTCCGCCCGTGTTATTGTTTGTACCGCCGTTGTTATTTCTACCTACGCATATTTCTGGAATTATATTACATATTGGATCGCTCATATCGGTAGGAACTATGTCGAGAAAAGGCTCGTCTAAGAAGAAATGGTTGTTTCCTGTACAGTCGTTATTAATGTTTGACCAAATGTTTTGAAAATTTACTCTTATTATATGCTCAAAATTCGTTTCGGTAAAGCATTTTTGTTTGGAAACAACTGCAGATTGATAAATTTTGTTTGGGTTTGTTATTTCGAATCGCCATCCTTGTGGGGCGGTAGAGTTTGGGATTAAAACGGGATAACCACATGTGTAATTTCCTACAGTTAATTGCTCGAACCTTTGATTGTAGCCATATCTATTTCTTTGGTTGGGATCGGATGGTAGTTTAGAAAAATGCCAATCGTAGTAAGGTTGTGGTACTGTATCCGGTACAAAAGGGCAAATTACTTGGTCTGTTGATAGTGTTGAACTTTGGTCGATATAACATCCATTTAGTTGGATTGTTTCTTCTGTAAAAGCATTGCTTAGTCCCCATTCTTTGACCGTGACGGGCATATTATTTCTTTTGCTTGTCGTTTAGTATTTTCTTTGCTTGTTCTTTATATCTGTAAATCATCGCTTTGGTTTTGTCATAGCTTTCGCCTGCAACGATTGCATAACGCGAAAGGTCTGACACAAGATCTTCAATCAAAATATTTGTTCTCTCCTTTACAAATTGAAAAACTTTATTAAATTGTTTTTGAGTATACAAACAACCTAGAATGAAACCTAATAGAAAGAACCCGATCGCCAACAGTCCTTCGCGAACATTTGTTCTAGATTCCCAACCACATAAAAGTAGCATGAGGATAATCACTAAAATAAGAAACCATTTCTCGTCAAACATAAATTTCTTTATTTTTCTTTCCCACTCAAGCAACTTCGCTATTACTGTCATCTTTTTTGCTGACCTCCCTTTTCGGCTTGAAATACTTCTTTCATAATTTTTGCTCTTATGATTTGCATGTTCACTTTACTTCCTGGGCAGCTTTTAGTTGTTCTAAACTCTTCGCTTAGTTTGCCTGCTTTGATAAGCTCGTTAATTTCTTTATGACCGATTACATTTGCAACTGGTATGTCATATTTTTTCATGAGGGTAATTGTGAGTTTGATGCCTGATTCTATTTGTTCTGGTGTTAGTGGTTGCATATCGCCGTGCCCTGAAAAGCATATACCTAGTGCTTGGTTGTTCAAGCCGCGCACATGGCTGCCTTGAAGTGATTCGTTCCTTCCTTTTTCTACAGTTCCGTTTTTTCGGATCACGAAATGGTAGCCGATATCTGACCATCCTCTTGCTAGATGCCAAGTTCTGATTTCGGCAGCCGTAGTGTCTCGGTTGCCGTTATCTCTTGGATCTGCAGCGGTATGCCAGACAATATAGCGCGGCTTGAACATTTATTTGCCCTTACTATTCTTGGTCTTTTTACTGCCTTTGCTTTGACCTTTGTCGCCTTTGTGTCCCTTTTTGTTATTCATCATTTCAGGACCGCAATAGCTCTTGCCTTTCTTCATTGCCATTTCAGTTTCCTCCTTTACTTTTTCTTCTTTCTCATCTTCGAAAGAGTTTTTGCCAGTGCAGCTTGTCTGACTGTGCGATCGTCGTATTTGTCTTTATTGGCGAGTACTTTATTGGCGAATGCTTGTGTGCTCATGCCCGCCTTTTTCGCTTTCGCCCTGAACGCGCCGGGTCTTTTGATCGCCTTTTGGATCCAGTTCTTTGCCATGAAATTTTGCCCCCTTTGGTTTTCGTTTTATAGCCTCTAGTTTCTGGGTAGTTATAGGTTTCGCCGTTCGGATCGTTATATTTCATGGTTTTGTGTGTGCCGCCGAGCAGCTACGCTCGGCGGCTTAATTAGTTAGTTGATCACATATCGGAAATTGCGTCGGGTTTGACGCCCCAGATCATTCCGTGCTGATGGGCGGACGACATCAAGAGTCTCATGATGAAGAACCCCATGTAGAGGTTGATGGCGTTCTTTGTTGGGGTTTCTTTGATTCTGAAGTCGTTGGAGTCGAACGCGAAGCTCAGGGACTTTTCGCTGGGCACGATGACATGGATCACGCCGTCAGGAATCATCAGGTCGGTGTAGATCACGAAGTCGCCAAACCGCGGGAACTCGGCGCGGAAGTCTACGGGTCCGTAGGTGCGCTTGTTCATGGCGTTCCAGTTAATGTTGGACATTGCGTACATGTTCAGCGCGATCGCTACGTTGGGGTGGCATGCCAAGATCTTTTGACCTTCAGCGCCGTTGTTCTGCATGTAGCTGTGCAGACGCTCCAGTACAGTCGGCTTTAGCGAGAAGCGGGTATCCACGCCGCCCGCGAAGCCCGAGTGTGCCCATGGGTTGCCAGTGGTCTGGATGCCATATTCGCCGAAGTAGATCGGGTAAAAGGTTGTGTTATTGACGGTTTGGCGTGCGGAGATGATGGTCGGTTGGCGTGTGGCGCGAATGACTGCCAGCATTCTGGACCAGTGGTTATGTTGGAACGCTGCGTCTTGGTTGTTAGAAACGAAGTTCTGCAGGTATTGCCCAACCACTGGCGAGAACTGAAACGCTTCTGGCAGTCCCCACAGGAACGGTGCGGTCGTGGCGTAGTTTTCGATGGAGCCCAGCCCGTAGTCGAAGATGGCGTGTTGGGGCAAGGTTTGGTTGGATGCGTTTACCCCGAAGAAAGAGTTCAGGTAGTCTGTGCGTAGTCTGTTACGGGTTGGGTCTCCGGTTCCGCTATAATTGATATGGTAGCCGCGGATCAGTGCGCCGACGACTTGTCTGTGCAGTTTCAGCAGCGACTCCGAGTACAGGTAGTTTGCTCCGCCGACATTATGGACATCTCCGCTGGCAGGTGGTCTAAGATACCAGAGGTTGTTGTTACCGTCAAAGAGCGGTGTACCGGGCGCATCGGGGAACCAGAAGAAGGGCAGTGACGAAAAGACGAGTCTTGTAGGGTTGGGACCGCCCGAAACGCCCCACTGTGAAGTGTTGCCTGTGATGGTGTAGTTGAGCGGGCTGGCAGGTGTGTAGTAAGATCCGTCGTGGTAGGTTACAGCGGCGATGCGGTGTAGGAAACCGAGATCTTCGGTCATGTTGTCGCCGTAGGGAAAGTTGCTGCCGAAGTTGGTTTTGTTTGTAGCGAACCCGATTCTGAAGCCCAGTCCGTTGAGGTAGTAGGGAATGCTGCCGACGTCTTGCATGGAAGCGTTGCTGGCGTATCCCTTAGCGTCGTTCAGGTATGACGCGATAATTTGGTTAGATGCATTGGTGCGACCGCGCAGGTGATGCTCCCACAGCAGTCGGTTCAGCGCCATCGAGTAGGAATCGATCCTCTTTTTAAGAATATCGTTCATGTACTTGTTGAAGTTGCTTCCCAAGACCTTACGATCCCACTCGTTGAATGCGAAGCGCATCCCGAACATCGAGTAGTGGTAATACGCTCGCTTCCAGTATTCGTAGGTAATTTCGGGCTTATTCCGAAGTGGCATACCCATGGTTACGAGGTCAACGGAGCGGGTGTTGGGACCGGTGTTATCGACATCCTCCCACAAGTCGTCGACCTTGAAGAAGCCTTCCAGAAAGACGCTTTCGAGTTCGCGCATGATGGGCCAGCCGCTGAGTCCGGTTTCGATGGCTCCCATCGATCGGAGCAGGTCGAGCGTTCTGGCTTTTGTCGGAAGCAGGTTAAGGACATTCTGCGTAATCCACTTGGGGATCGCCTTAGTTACGTACCCCCTAGTTTCTGGGTAATTATACATGTGATCGCCATCTGCGGCGAACGGTCTATAGTTTCTGTACTCTTTAGGCATCTTAGATCATTTTCCTCCTTTAGGTTAAAACAACATATGTCAAGTTATTTATACCGCAATTCTTAAATGCGGCATGCGCACCAACAATGGTTGCGCAAGTGTTTTTATGTTTTGTGTTTTATTCCTCGAAAGTTTCGAGGATCACATCTTCCAGAGGTACGAATTCGCCTTCTGCTCGGGCTGCGTATCTTGGAGCGGTGGGCACTCTGGTTGCTGGTGTTTGTGGTCTTGCTATCGGTTGTCTTAGCCTTGTAGGCGGTGTACCTGTTACGGCTCCGATTTTGACTAGTTCGTAGGCGTAGCTCTTGAATGCTTGGATTGGTTCAATGCCGTTGGCGATCGCGTTTTGGATAATGTTTTGCACTTCCTCGTTTGAGACACGAATGCCGAGTGTGGCGAGTTGGCTAACTTCTTTTTGGATTGCTTCTGCTTGTTGTTTGGCATATTCCAGTGCTCGGCTTTCGAAAACAATTCGTTTAGCTTCTTCTAATAGCTCTTGTACTGTTTCGGGCAGTTTATTTTCGTCAACTGTTTGCTCTTGTGGCGTTTGGTTTTGTGGTTCTTGTGCGGTTGATTCCTGTTCTGGTTCGTTGGTTTCTTCTGCTGTTTGTTCGGTGTTGTTATTCACAAGTGACTGCATTGCCATTTCCATCACATAATCGAGCAGACTCTTTTGGACTTGTTCGGTTCTTTCGCTGACGGGTTCGGGTTGGGTATTTTCTTGTGCTTCGGGTGTTGGAACTTCCTCTTCTGTGCCGTAAAATTCATCTAAGCCGACCAGTTCGTCGCTGTTGTCGGCATTCGGGTTCAGGTCGGGTTGACCTGCATCTTCCGTGAGGCTGATCTCTTCTAGGCTGACCAATTCATCGTCCGTTGTCGGGTTGAAGTTATCCATAGTTTCACCTCAGTTGTTATACCGATTCTGCTGCGGAAGTTATGATAATATTTAGTTCGTGCGGGTATTTTGGTATGATCCACATATTATCTTCGGCGATATCTTGGGGGTGTAGTCCTGTTTCTTTGATTTTTGTTAGCATAGTGATCAGTGCAGGTTTGACGAGTGGCGAGTATCGGTTTTTCCAAATGCGTTGGTCGGGTTCGTTTGGGTCTTCGGTTATTTCAGGTATTTCTTGTTTCAGTGCTGTTTCAGCTACGATTGATTCGACATCGCTATTGGGGTAGTAGCTAAGTATGCCTAGGTATAGGTTCGTGATTAGTGTCTGATATGCTCTGATTAGTCTTTCTGTTTCAGTTGGATTTTGTAACAGTTCCGAAATTGTTCGTTTGGTGACGGGTCTATTCCAGACAAGTTCGCCGAGTGGTGGTGTTTGTGCGTATGAGTGCCATGCTAGCATTGTGCATGCGCATTCTACAAGATCGGGATCGGTATCGGTTAATGCTTCTGGTTCCAATGTTGGTGGTTTGACATAATCGACAATGATTGTTGCCATGTAGTCTTCTAATGTGGAGTATTTATGTGGGTGTATGATAGGTTCTTGGATGATATATCGGTGTGGTAGGAACGGTGTTGTACTGAACATGTTATGGCATGCCTCCTGATAATAGTGACGCTAATACTTCTTCTATGTTCGTTGGCTGTGCTTGTGTGGTTGTTTGTGTAGCGGTCGGTTCTGCAGGATTGGGTGCGGGTTCTTCTTCTGTTGATGTCGGGTTTTCTGTTGTTACTGGTGCTGGTGTTTGTTGTGGTGGTGTTGTGTCTGGTGTTGGTTGTTGTTGCGTTTGTAGTTGCATAGTGATTCTGGACGGATCGATATTGAAGGTTTGGAGCACATGGTCGGATATTTGTTTGATGTCGTAGATTTGTCCGAGTTGTGCTAGTACAGGTAGGACTTGCATGATGAGTTGCAGTGCTTGCATGAGTTCTGTGCGTCTATTGATATTGGTCAGTTCGCCGACCAGTGTTGGTTCGATGGCGTATCGTGAGAACAGGGTTGCGTAGTCGACATGTGCGATTTGTGTGGATTCTGGTCTTAGTCCGCCGATGACGACTCTTTCGTTGGTTTGTGCGTTATAAGCCATTAGTGGTGTTTGGTTTTCTGGTGGGATAGCGATTAGGTATTGTGTTGTTTTATCGATGAAGTCGCCCAGCCATGTTGTGATGATGCTATGGATATGGTTGATTCTGGCGTTGGCTTGTGATTGCATCATGACGATTTCAGATGCGACATCGGACACGCCTGATAGTCCCATCATGTAGGGTGTGATACCTGTAATGGCTGTGATTTGGTTTTCTATTTCGCGCAGTCCTGCTTGGATTTCTGGTATTGCAACGGTGTCCACAAATGATACTGCAGCAGCTGCTGTTTCGCCGCCCATTGTTGCTATAGGTTTATAGTAGCTTAGGAACGCGCGTGTATTGGGGTCGGACAGGTTTAGTAAGTCTGCTCTTACGGCGCATGTGCTTGCTCGTGTTGATCGGACGAGGATATGTTCCACAAGTTTTTCGTGTGCTTCGAGTAGGTTATAGCCTTTGTATGGGTTGCAAGTTAGCATTTCTATTAGTCCTACTGGGAGTTCGTTATAGTTTGTGGATCGTTCGGCGATCCATGTATGTTCTATTTCTGTTGGGTCTTGCGGGTCATACAAATCGTATTCATCTGTGGTGCGTGTATTGCCGACAAGCAGGTAGTGTCCCCAGCTGCCTTTGCGCTGGATTTCGCCGATTTTGATTGGTCCGTAGTGGTATTCGATTCTGTCTGGGTACATGACTTCCATTAGGATAATGGTTGGTAGTGTATGTAGTGATCGTGGATCTGTTTTATTGATTCTTTCTTCTGGTTTGACTCCGATGATTGGTGGTTCTTTTTTGAGTGCTGGGTGGTTGAAGATATCTTTGGCGTCTTCCCATTCCAGTGCGAATGTTCGTATGGTTAGTCTTGGTGAGAAGAAGCTTGGGAACGCGCTTGTATTTTCAGGTCTTAGTGGGTATGTGCCGAGTGGTGTGATTGCGATTCCGCCGACGCCGCAGACGAAATAGTCTTCGATGGCGGTTTGGACGAGCGGGTGGAAATATCGCATATAGATTTTGGTGTAGGTTTCTGCTGCGAGGTCGGAGTAGTCGTCGTCGGGTTTAGCCTTGAATCGGATGCGACCGATCATCAGGGCTTGCAGTACGGCTAGTAATACTCGTCCGTAGATACGGTTCGCTTCTTTGCGGTAGTATAGTATTCTTGGTCCTTTGATGTTGTTGCGGTTAACGACGAGTTCGGCGAAGTCGTATTGGCTTTTGGATTGTTCGTATTCTTTTATGG
>Ga0209691_1001205_pt1 | contig 15853 bp, 14 predicted proteins | sample YNPMSBMetaG_FD_187120 | JGI IMG/M metagenome (GOLD analysis project Ga0209691, IMG submission 187120) | Anoxygenic and chlorotrophic microbial mat microbial communities from Yellowstone National Park, USA - YNP MS-B MetaG (SPAdes) (version 2) ... | reverse complement strand
ATTCTTGATTAAATCTTTCTCCAAAGTGAATTTCAACTCTTTGTTTTTGTTTTATTCTCTTAAATATTTCAGCAATAGTTTCTTTATCAGCTAGTCTTGGTAAAAGATAAGATATTTCTCCAATATAATCAGATAAAGAAGGCTCAATTTCAAAATCTTTTCTAAATTTTTCCCCCCCTTTTTGTTTATTAACTGCATCGTGATAAAGTGGTTGAATACTGAATAGAAGCGTACTAGGATAATTAAAAACTAGCCCTCTAATCCCAGAAGGCCCAAAAAATTTACCGGTTACTAATCCTTCCCAAATTTTAAGGTACTGTTCAAAAACTAATTTTTCAGTTTCTTTAATATATGGAATTTTTAAAGTTTCTCCTGCCATAACTTTTTTAAAAAAAATTATTTAAACAAGAAAAAGAAAAAGATGTAGATTGAAGACTGACTTTAGAAGAATTTGAACAACATCATTTTTCTTTTTCATGGTATTATTATATCAAATTTTTCCTTTTTTTGCTATACTTTTACTTATGTTCACCCCACCGCAAAAAATATTAGACAGATATGCTAAGGTGATGATTGATTTTGCTTTGGGAAAGGGGAAGGGAATAAAGACGGGTGAGGTGGTTCATTTAGTTTATGATCTTGAAGCCAAGCCTTTGGCTTTGGCGATTTATCAAAGGATTTTGGAAAAAGGCGGTCATCCGATTGTCAAAAGCGCTGATGAAGATTTTGAGAAAGTATTTTTTGAAAAAGCAAGCGATGATCAGCTAATATTTACTCCCAAAAAATATCTAAAATCTTTAGTTGACACGATTGATCATCGACTTTATTTAATTGCCCCAAAAAACCCTCTTTTACTCAAAGATATTGATCCCAAAAAGATTGTTTTAGCCAACTCTTCTCGTCAGATTTTAAAAAAATGGCTTTTTGAAAAAGAAGATAAAGGCAAGTTAACTTGGTCGCTTTGTTTGTATGGCACCCTTGGTTTAGCCAAAGAAGCCGGGCTTTCGATTGAGGAGTTTTGGGGGCAGATCATTAAGGCTTGTTTTTTGGATAAAGATGATTCTATCTCTTTCTGGCGCGATGTTTTTACAAAAATCAATGGTTTAATTAAAAAAATGAATGCTTTGCCGGTAGAAAAATTTCATATTGTCTCAAAGGATACTGATTTATGTATTACCTTAGGGGAAAAAAGAGTTTGGAAAGGAGGCAGTGGTGCCAACATTCCCTCGTTTGAAATTTTTACTTCACCTGACTGGCGAGGAACCGAGGGAAAGATTTATTTTGACTATCCTTTGTATCGTTATGGCAATATTATCAAAAATATATATTTGGAGTTTAAAAATGGAAAAGTTATCAAGGCCAAAGCCGAAAAAAATGAAAAATTACTTTCTGAAATGATTTTTAAACAAAAAAATGCCGATAAAGTGGGTGAGTTTTCTTTGACCGACAAACGATTTTCTCAAATTTCAAAGTTTATGGCCAATACTTTGTATGATGAAAATTTTGGGGGCGAGTTTGGTAATTGTCATCTCGCTTTGGGTTCGGCCTATCATTTTTGTTTTTCAAAAGACCAAAAAAAGATGAAAAAAAAAGATTGGCAAAATTTGGGTTTTAACGACTCAGTTGAGCATTGTGATATTGTCAACACCCAAAAAAAAGAAGTTTTTGCTATCTTAAAAAATGGGGTGGAAAAACTTATTTACAAAGATGGAATATTTGTGATATAAATAAATAATAAACTTTTTATGTCCTTAACAGATATTTTAAAAACAGAAAGGATTATTAAAGTAGATGAAGATGAGGTCCTTTCTTCAGTTTTAAACAAACTAGGAAGTTCTCATGATGCTGCCTTTGTTTTTTCCAAAAAAGACAAGTACTTGGGGGTGATTAATCCTTATTATTGTTTGATTAAATCTTCCTATCCGGCCAATGCCAAAGTGAAACACTGTCTTTTTCATCCACCAAAAATTTATTTAGATACCGCCTTAACTAAAGTTGCTCAATCAATGATTGATTCTAAAGTCCATTATTTGCCAGTTTTTTTAGATAAAAACAAAGAAGAGTTTTTGGGAATTATTTCTGCTCGAAGACTTCTTTCTTATTTTAAGAATCTTGATTTTTTTAAAGTAAAAATTGCCGAAGTTTTAAAAAACAAAAAACCGTTGGTGACTATTGAAGAAAATGAACCAATTGGAAAAGCAATTAATCTTTTTCGAAAAACTCATTATTCAAAACTGGTTGTTGTTAATGGCGAAGGAAAGCTTAAGGGAGTTTTAAGTTATTTTGATTTAATTGCCTATCTGGCTTTACCAAAGACAAAAGAAGCTGCCGGGGATAAAAAAGGAGAAAAGATAAGTTTTTTAAATTTACCAGTAAAAAACTTTACGAAAACTTATGTGGTTGTTTTAAAAAAAGATAATTTTTTGAGTGAGGTAATTAATTTAATCTTAGAAAAGAAAATTGGCAGTGTGATAATCGCTGATAAAGATAAAGTCCCAGAAGGGATAGTGACGACTCGTGATATTCTTCAGTTTTTCATTCAAAAAAATACTTCTTATGAAAAACCAAAAAACCCCACCTTCCAATTGGAAGAGTTTTTTAAACTTAAAATGATATAAGGGTTAGTTTATGAGAAAAATGTTTTTGTTTTTAATTTTAGTGATAGCCATTTTTTTTCGCTTCAATCATTTAAACTGGGATCAAAATTTTCATCTTCATCCGGATGAAAGGTTTTTGACAATGGTAGTCCAAGCGATGAGACTACCTCAAAGTTTTGAAGAATATTTTAATCAAAAAAAATCTTTACTTAATCCGCCAAATATTGGTTTTGATTTTTATGTTTATGGGATATTTCCTTTGGTTTTGACAAAGTATTTGGCGGTAAATTTTGGTATGGATAATTACAATGAGATTACAATTTTAGGAAGATTTTTATCGGCTTTTTTTGATTTTTTGACAGTGATTCTGGTTTATAAAACTACCAAGTTATTGCTTAAAAATTTTAAAAACGTCTCAAGTTCTTTGTTTCACGTTATCCCTTTATTTTCTGCTTTTTTTTATGCTATTTCTGTTTACCCGATTCAAGCCGCTCATTTTTTTACGACTGATCCTTTTTTAAATTTTTTTATGTTTGGCAGTTTTTACTTTATTTTAAAAAATCTTGATGTTGATCGTTTTTTACATCTTGTTTTTTCTTCTTTATTTTTTTCTTTAGCCCTTTCTTCAAAAATTTCTGCTTTGTATATTTTGCCTTTGAATTTGGGGGTTTTGTTTTTAATTGTCATTTTCAAAAAAAGTAATTTTATTAAAAAAGTTAGTCGTTATTTGTTAATAGTTTCTAGTTACTTGTTGTTTTCTTATTTATTTTTGCGGATTTTTAATCCTTATTATTTTGAAAACCCTTGGTTTTTTGATTTTAGTTTAAATAAGAATTTTTATCAAAGCATTGAATTGCTAAAAGCTTTCACAACAAAAGATGCTTGGTATCCACCAGGGGTTCAATGGATAAATAAGCCATGGTATGGGTTGTTGTTGACTACTTTTTTGGTAGGATTGGGGCCGATAAATTTTATATTCGTTTTAATTGGATTAGTATCTTTACTAAGAAATTTAAAATTAAAAATTAAAAATCTTATTATTTTTTTAGTTATTTTTTGGGTTTTAGGATATTTTATTTATCAATCTTTTCAGCTTGTTAAATCAATTCGTTATACTATTTATCTTTATCCATTCTTTGCGATTTTTGGGGGAGTTGGGATAAGTATGATTAATGATCTTATCAAAAAAAATCTTTTTATTAATTACGTTACACGTTACACGTTATATGTTATCCTTCTTCTTTGGCCTTTATTGTTTTCTAGCATTTATTTTCATTCTCATACTCGAGTTGAAGCATCGGAGTGGATTTATAAAAATTTGGAAAGTGGTAGTGTAATTTTAGGTGAGCATTGGGATGATCCATTGCCGCTGCCAATGGAGAAAAATTTTGGCAAGTCTTTTCAAGTTGAGCTTTTGCCGGTTTTTGATCCCGATACTTCTGAAAAATGGCAAAAAATGAGGCAACTTTTACAAAAAGCAGATTACTATGTTTTATCATCCAATCGGGGCTGGGGAAGTATCCCAACGGTTCCTTCTCGTTATCCTTTGATGAGTCAATATTATCAAGCTTTATTAAATGATAACTGTGAAAAACAAAAAAAATTGACAGGCTATTGTTTTAAAAAAATCAAAATCTTTGAGCCATATTATTACCAATTTATAAAATATCCTGAAAGCTTAGTAGAGGAGACTTTTACTGTTTATGATCATCCAACTGTGATAGTTTTTAAAAAGTTTGATATTTAGGATATTTTTTATTACGGTGGTAGACATAATGTTACAATTAGTTTATTAATTTTAGGCATAATTAAAAAGTATCGGGGGATATTGGTGGCCAAAAATTATGAGAGTGATGATTTGGCAGATAAAGGAATAAAAATTATTGCTTTAGAAAAATTAGAAAAGATAATGGGAAAAAGCGATTTTTAAAAAATATGAGAAAATATAAAACTCTTTCCATAATCATTCCCGTTTAAAACGAAGAAAAATTTATTGAGAAGACAGTAAAAAAAGAACTTATTAAATTTAATTTGTTTTCTTTTAAAAATGAGTAAAAAAGAAAAGATGATTTTTGGACTAATTTTGTTTTTTGGTTTTTTAGTAAGAATTTTTTTATTGGAAAATATTCCTTCAGAAATTTGGGGAGATGTTAATGAGCACTTTATTTATGCAAAAGAAATCTTAAAAGGAAATTTCAAATTTGATTTTTGGGGAGGTGATGGGCCTTTGTTTGATTATTGGGTTGCTTTAATTTTTAAAATATTTGGTCGAAGTTTTGAGACAATAAAACTTTCTTCAGTTTTAATTGGTGTTTTTACAATTTTTACCACCTATCTTTACGCACAAGAGCTTTTTAAAAATAAAAAAATAGGTCTTTTTGCCTCATTTTTTACTGCTTTTTCCTTTTGGTCAATTAGCTTATCAAGACAAGCAAAACCTTATATTTTGACTCCTTTATTTCTCTCATTATTTTTGTATTTCTTTATAAAAAAAAGATATTTTTGGGCAGGATTTTTTTTGGGTGTTGGGATGTGGACTCAGGCTTCATTTTGGGGTTTGTTTTTTCTTTCTTTTTTTAACTGGCAGCTTTTTATTTTTAGTTTAATTTTTTCTTTTCCTTTATTTTGGCAGATGATTTTTTTAAAAGATAACTATTTTGGTAATGGTTTTACTTATTTAGGCGAAAAATTTGGTTTCAATTTGAGTATTTTTGAGAAAGTAAAAATTGCTTTATGGAATTTTTTAAGAAATTTTTGGTCGTTTTTTTAAAAGGCGATCCGGTTTTTCGTCATAATATTCCTTATCGCTCAACTTTAGATTTTTTAACAGCGATATTTTTTTTACTCGGTTTATTTTTTTTAATAAAAGAAACTTTTAAAAAAGAAAATAGAAAAAAATACATTCTTTATTTATTTTTACCTTTTTATTTTGGTCAACTGGCTTCTAATTTAGATATGATTATTGCTAACGCTCCTTCAATTGGTCGGATGCTTACTATTTCACCAGTGGTTTATACTATTTCTTCCTTTGGTCTATATAGAGTCTATGAAAAATCAAAAAAAATTATCAAAAGATTTTGTTTTTATGTTTAAGTTTATTTTTTATTTTTTTAGTAAATATTTTTGATTATTTTTTTGTTTATCCAAAAACATTACCCAATGTTAATCTACCTTTTTCTTTGTTTATAAAAGAAGATATTTTAAAAGAAAAAAAAGAAGAAAGTTTTTATTTAATTAATTGTTGTTGGGGCGAGTGGGATCAACCAGAACCCAAAAGTATCCTTAACCGTTTGGATGAAAAAAGACAGCTTGTTTTGTTAAATAAAAAAGACATTTTTGGTAATCAATGTGATTTTAAAAAAGGTTTTTATTATTTTAATCCAAATGATTTTGATTTAATTAATTATCTTAAAAGCTGTAATTTAGAAAAAAAATTAATTTTTTATAAACTCAATAATGTTAAAATCTTTGGGAGATTAAAAATTTAGTAATTTTTTTATGGTTTTTAAAAATAAAAATCTTGAGTATTACACTGAGGAAAAGGTTTTAAATCCGCCGCCTCATGTCTTAGAAGAGTTAAGATATTTTTAATTTTTTTTCAAAAAATAAATTTTTTTTAAGCAATTTTCCTCTATTAAATTTATTTGATTTTCGATGTTTTGTGATTACTGAAAGATGATTTAATTATTTTTTTTTAAGACAGATATATCTAAATTAGCTTGTTTTAAAATAGATATAATAGTTTTTCTTTTTAAATCTTTATTATGAAACGGGAGAGTAACTCTTAATTTTTCATCAATTTTTGATTTTAACACTAAATGACTTCATTTTTGATGATGGATATAAAAGCCTTCTTTTTTTAATATTTGAAATAATTTTTTAGGTTTAACGGCGGGTATTTTACTCATCTTATAAATGATAATTTAGAAAATGGAATTTCCACTGAACCAATAAAAAAGTTTTTTGAAGGATTAAAAATTTCTTCATCATCTTTAGCTAAACTTTCAAGATAGGCTAAGATGGCCTCGGAGATATTTTTTTTTGTTTCTTCAAAAGTATCACCTTCGGAAATACAACCAGGCAGGGAGGGGACATAGGCAGTATATCCGCCTTCTCAGCTTCTTCAAAAATAACTTCATATTTTAGAACTTTTTGGTGTTTTTTGTTTTCCATATTTTTATTATACTACCAAGTCTGACTTGGTTTTACAAGTTTATTTTTTTTAATACAAAAAACACTGCCGCTGAATTTTTTGGGGGAGGGAAGGAGATTTGTTTTTTGATAAATTTATCAATTTTTAAAAATTTATACCACGAGGGATAAATTACCCAACGGCCAAAGATTTTGTAGGTAAAAAGAGAAGGGGTAGAGAAGTAGTGAAAAAGATCTAAAAATTGAGAGTTTCTTTTTGAAAGATAACCGATTTTCTCAATAACCGAAAAACCATTTTTTTCAAAAACTTTTTGCCACTGGGATGCAGTTAATAAGTTAAAATGCTTTTGTTTTTTATTCATCAAAGAAACATAAGAATTACCGAAAACTTTTTTTCCCAGCATAAACTGACTCCATTTATCAGTCATAACCGTTGTTAAAAAATAGCCGTTTTTTTTCAAAACTCGATTGATTTCTTTTAAAGATTGATTTAGTTTTGGCAGATGTTCTAAGACGCAGTTTGAGACAACCGTTTGAAAAAAGTTATCTTTAAAAGGAATTTTTTTACCATCGTAAATAACTACTTTTTTGTAGATTTTTTTATTGACAATTTTTAAAGTTCTTTCATTTTTGATATCCAAACCAATATCAATGAAATTTCTTCCAAAAGTAACTTTGGCAAAAAAACCATCACCACAACCAAAGTCCAAAATTTTTTTCTTTAAATATTTTTTAAATTTTTGAAAAAGATGGGCTTCTTGGGAGCGAATTAAAGCCATAAAGGCCGGTCGATTTTCCAGATATTTTTTAATAAAAAAATCAATATTTTTATTCATATTTAGGCTTTTGCGCCAACCTCTTTTTGACCGCTTCGGTCGAATTTGGGTTGGTCTGATAAACTAAATTATCGTAAAACTGATAAACATTTTTAATATTAAAAATTTTTTCTGCGTTTTTGATGAGGTTTTTATTGGTATATTTTTTTCGATTTTTTAAAATTTCACTGATTGATTTTGCCAGTTTTAGTTCATTTTTTGGCTCAACAATTATCCCCATTTTAGTTAAAGAAATAGGAACTTTAACACCAGGTAGATCTTTAGCAACAACCGGCGTTCCCAAAAGCATTGCCTCAGCTTGGACCATACCAAAAGCCTCAGTTGAGTTTACTGATGGCAAAACCAAAACATCAATTAATTTGTAAAAAGCTCCAAGTCTTTTTTCAGAAAGATTTCCTAAAAAAAGATGATTGATTTTTTCTTTTTCTAAAAGATTTTTTATTTTTTGGTAATAGTCATTTTCTCCAGAAACATCTTTACCATAAGGACCGGCAAAGACTAGAGTACAACGTGTAGCATGTAACGTGTAATTTTTAAAAGCGTTTATAAGATATTCAATCCCTTTTTCAGAGGCAATTCGGCCGGAAAAACCAATCCAGACTCCTTTTTTTTTCTTTTTTAGTTTTTGGTAAAATTTTTTGTCAACTTTTAGTTTTTTAATTGGTGGTAGAGTAAAGAAAACTTTATTTTTGATTTTTTGATAAATAGAAAAATTTTCTAAATAATTTTTTGTATAGGCAATGACTTTATCAGATAAAAGAAGCTGAAGCTCAACCACTTTGTTAGCTAATTTAATTATTAGATAATCTAATAAATTTTTTTTGTTTGTTTCTAAAAAGCAATGAAGAAGGGACAGAGTTTTTTTCTTAAAAATTTTTGCTAATATCATTAAAGGCAATCCTTCAACATTGGGTTGATTAAAGAAAACTAAATTGGCATTTTTTACTTCTTTTAAAAAATAAAAAAAAGATTGAGGTGAGATAAAACCTTTGGAAAGGCGAAAAAGATAGGGAAGATAGATAATTTTTAATTTTAAATTTTTAATTTTTAAATTTTTTAATTTGTTTTTTTGATGATTAAAAGTTAGGACAGTGATTTGATGAGCTTTTGATAAATGATTTAAAATTTTCCAGGGATAGGTAGTTAAGCCACTGGTGTAGGGATAAAAATATGATGAGAAAAAAAGAATTTTCATAAAAGATTTTGTTTTTGCCAGTTGATTAACTTTTTTAACCCTTTACTAAATAAAGTTTTTGGTTGCCAGTTAAGAAGTTTTTTTGCTTTTTTGTTTTTTGAGACAAAATATTTTTGATCACCAACGCGTGCTTTGTCAAAATAAATTGGGATTTTATAACCAAACTCTTTTTCAAGCATTTTTACTACCTCAAGAAGAGAATAGGCATTTTTTTCACCACCACCAATATTTATCGCTTGACCTTTGACTTTGTCTATATTCTTAATTGCTTTTTCATAAGCTTCAACTAGATCCTCAACATATAAAAGATCTCTTATTTGTTTACCATCACCAAAAATGGTGATTGATTTTTTAAATAAAAATTGCTTGGCAAAATGAGCTACCCAGCCTTGGTCTTCAACCCCAAGTTGATGAGGGCCATAAATGCAAGACTGACGAAAAACAACGGTTTTTAAACCAAAGATCCGATGATAGTCAAGAAAGTAACAGTCTGTTGCTCCTTTTGAGCAGCCATAAGGAGAGATAAAATCAAGAGGGGTATTTTCATCAACAGGAGAGAATTTTTTCATTGCCTTCAAATCACCATAAACTTTGTTGGTTGAGGAGTAAATAACGATTGCTTTGGGATTGTTTTTTCGAAGATGCTCAAGAAGAGTAAGACTGTCAACTAAATTATTTTCAAAATCGTTTTTTGGATCTTTGATTGAGGTAGTAACCGCCGTTTGACCAGCAAGGTGGATGATAACTTCTGCTTGATTTAAAAAAGATTGATAGTTTTTTATCGAAGAGACATGACTTTTAATAATTTTTATTTTAGGAATTTTTTTTTTCAAAAACAAAGCATTTTTTTCAACGCCTTTTCTTGAAAAATTATCAACTAAAGTTACTTGATAATTTTTTTTGGAAAAATAAGAAGCCGCATTTGTTCCAATAAAACCAACACCACCAGTAATTAAAATTTTCATTTTTTTAAAAAAGAAACCACTTCTTTTAAACTTTTAAATTTGTATTGGTATTTTATTTTTCTATCTAAAAGATTATAAATCCAAAAAATTTTTGTTTTCTTTTCAGTTTTCAGTTTTGAGTTTTGAGTTTTGAGATATTTAGCAATATCCCAATTATCCTCAACAAAAATATCAAGATTGAGTTTTTTAATCATTTTTTCTTTGTAAAGATGAGGTTGATCGTTTTTTTCGTTATAGTACCAGGAAGAAAAAAGATTTTCTGGGTCAATTTTTTTCTTCCAAAATAAAAAGTCTTCTTTCAAGGATTCATAGCGAGCAGAAATTACATAAGCCTTTATTTTTTTTTCTTTAATAAGTTGTTTTATTTCTTCTACTCCTGGAGCAGGGAAGAGACTTGATTTGTGAAGAAAAAGCCAGATAAGTTGTTCTAATTTGTTTTTTGGATAGTAAAATTGATTGGTGTTTCTTTTTAAAATATATTTTTTTATAAAATAAATAATCGGTCGAAAAATTCGGGCCGGATTATAAAGCAAAACGCCATCTAAGTCAAAACCAACTTTTAAGACTTTATTTTTCATTGAGAATAAATTATACTAATAAAATGTCAAAACTCAAAGCTCAAAAGGCAAAACTAATTATAATTTTAAATTTTGACCAAGTCTGACTTGGTTTTGACTTTTGACTTTTGAATTTTGACTTTTTATTATGTTACCCATCCTTTTTTCAATCGGCCCATTAAAAATCTACACTTTTGGTGTTTTTTTGGTTTTGGCTTTTTTTTGGGGAAGTTTTTTACTTTGGAAGTTAATTCGTCTAACTGCTTTTAAGGAAGAAGATGTCTTTGATGGTTTGTTTTTATCTTTGGGATTTTCTTTGTTTTTTGGTCGGCTTTTTTATGTTGCTTTAAACTTTTCTGATTTTGGTTTTTCTTTGTTAAAGTTTATTTTGATTAATGGCTATCCTGGTTTATCTTTATATGGAATTTTATTTGGGGGTTTTTTGGGGCTTTTTATATTTTCTTTATTTAAAAAATTAAAGTTTTTTCTTCTTGTTGATTATTTTATCCCGCCTTTGTTTTTGGCTTTGGCTTTTGGTAAACTGGGTAGTTTTTTTTCGGGGGCAGAGGTGGGGACAAAAACGAAGTTCTTTTTGGCGGCAAAATTTGTTGGTTTTGATGGGACAAGGCATCTAACTTCTTTTTATGAAAGTTTATTATTTTTTTTCGGTTGTTATCTTACTTATAAACTTCTTTTTTTAATAAGAAAAGACAAACTTTCTTTTGGTTTTCTTTTTTATTTTTTCTTTTGGTTTTTTTCTTTAACTTATTTTCTATTTGACAGAATCAAGGAGAATCATTTATACTTTTTTGGTTTAAGTTTCAATTTAATATTTTCTAAGATTATCTTCTTGACAACAACAGTTTATTTTTTTTATTATTTTAGAAAATCAATTGTTATCAATTTGAAAAAATATGGTCAAAGCCTTTTCGCAAGAGTTTATCAATTTACAAAAAAAAAGATTAGAGGAAGATCTCAAAGATCTTTTGGCAAAGATTGAGGAGTTAAAGAAAGAAGATCCTTTTTTAGATCCCGATCATGCTTCCGATAACGCCGCCGTTGATACCGATGTTCGGGAACAGTTAGGTCATGATACGGTTGAGGCTCAGATTAAGGACTTAAATTATCGAGTGTCTGAAATAAAAGCAGCCTTGCTTAGAATTAATAAAGGAAAATATGGCATTTGCTTAAAATGTGCAAAACCAATTCCCAAAGCACGGCTTGAGGTGATTCCCGAATCAGCCTATTGCATTGAATGTGAAAAAAAACTGCGGGTATAAATTATTATTGCATTTTTTTAAAGGGATTGTTTATAATTTTTTTAAAATGAAAAAAAAGCTTCTGAAAGGAGAAATCTCAACGATTATTACCCTTGGCACTTTGATTGTTTTGGGTGTTTCTTCTTTGGCTTCCGTGGTTTTTTTAAGAAAAACCCAAACGACAAAAACGAGGGCCGCTAGCTGTGCCAAAGTAGAAAACGTGTCTTATTCAGGCGATGTTGCCGCCGGAAAAACTTTTACTTGTTTAGCTGTCACCAATGGCGCCAGTCCCTACACAATGGCTTGTGGAATTAGTAAAAATGGTGGTTGGCCTTATGGAATGCAGTCGGGATCTTGCTCAGGGAAAAACTGTACTTTTTCGGTAAAAATGGATGATCAGATTGAAGCTGGGGCGGTTTATCAGTTAGTGGCTTTTGATTTTCGGACTGAATGTGGTCCAGACAAGGATGATGCAAAAAGAATTCCATTAAATGTCCCAGGTACTCAACCACAACCAACCCAAGCTAACTGTGACCAAGAATGTTGTGGGAGGCCTGATGGTTTTATTTATCAGCGAGCAATTAAAGCAAGATGTAATTCAAATTACAAAGGTGGTCGATATGTCATCATTGATGGGGTTTGTCAAGGAGGCAAAAAAACAGAAAAACCCGGATGCGCCACTTGTAGAACTTGTCAAGCTGAAGCATCTGATATTTCACCGGTACCGGACGCTGATTTGGCTGTTAATGAGTGTAATTCTAGTTGTGAACAAAAAGAAGGAGGAAATCCAACCCCAAACCCAAATTCATCAACCCCAAAACAAACAATAACACCAGACCCAAATCCAGAAGGAAAACCAACCAACACCCCGACTCCAACCAACACCCCGACTCCAACCAACACCCCGACTCCAACCAACACCCCGACTCCAACACCAATTGAAGTAGCCGAAAGTATAATTCCAAATAATACTACTTCAACAGTGTATAAAGTACCAGAGTTTAATTGTGTAATGATTCATATTAATGGGCTAAAATTTTGTGTAACTAACAACAAAATTATCGTCATGTGGGAGTAAAAAATATGGAAAACATAAAAAATGTCATTAATAAAAATCAAATAAAAATAGCCATAATTTTGTTTTTAAGTTTTTTTATGGTGAAGACAATGGCGCCAAAGGTTTTTATGGCGGATACACCAAGAATAAATCCATTATTTGTTGCTAATATTTTAAATACACCATCAAAAATCGCCACTATTCCGGGAAAATTTTTATCATCTTTAAGTAGTTTTAGATTATTTAACTTCGAGTTGCATACTACTCCAGAGTTACCAATTCAACAAAATCAACAAAATGAAGTAGCTAATATTAAAGTTGATCCAGTAGAAATTGCTAATGTTCGTCAGGTGACACCGCCTTCAAACGTTATTTTTAGGGAAATAATGAAAGGAGTATCAATTGGTGTAAATGCAAAGACAGGGGAAAAATATGTCAATGTGAAAGCAGGAACAAAATATGTAATTGTTGGATCAGTAATCATAAATGGAAAAGAATATCCAAAAATTAAGTTTATAGAAGAGTGAAATATAATACTTTTAAGAGATGTGATTAATCACGTCTCTACAAGATTTATTCTATAAATTTATTCTTTCTCATCAAAGTGCTAATATCAACTCTTAAATAAGGTGGATTGTAATTTTGGATTAGACTATTTCTTATCCCCAAATCCCAAAAATAAATTTTATCAAGGGGATTTTTAATTTATATTAAAACATATTATTTTTGTAGAGACACGCCATGGCGTGTCTCTACGGGATAGAATTTGTAGATTTTTGTATAAATACTTGTCGAGACCTGATTAATCACGTTTCTACAGGTTGTTTAAAAAAACAAAAAAGTATTGACAAAGTAGTTAGAATGTCGTAATATCTAAATATATGCAAACACAAAAAATTCAAATCACACTAACACCAGAAGAAGTAGCGGCTTTGGCAGTAAGAGCTAAAGCTTTGGGTTATAATGTTACCAAATATATAAAATTCATTGTCAGTCGGGAGGCATTTGAGGCGGTTCGGTCTATTCCTGTTTTTGAAATGGGAAAGGCTCTTGAAAAAAAAACTCTTAAGGCTTTAAAAGATCATAAAAAAGGAAAGTCAAAAAAGCTTTTATCCGTTGATGAGTTATGAATATTTATCTTTCCAAAGACTTTGTTAAAGCTTTTAAAAAGCTTACTAAAAACAATTTTTTATTAAAAGATAAAATTAAAACTAAAATTAAGTTTTTTTCAAAAAATCCAAGACATCCATCACTTAGACTTCATAAATTAAAAGGCAAAATGATAGAGAACTGGAGTTTTTCTGTCGAAGGCGATATACGGATAATATTTACATACGTTGATGATGGGGTATTGTTTGTTGATATAGGCAGCCATAAAGAAGTTTATAAATAACTATGATTTTTTTCTAGACGTGATTAATCACCTCTCTAAGGAATTCTGGATAAGTCAGAATGATGGGTTGCTAGATGGAATAATAATCATACTAACATACTTATGGAAATATGATAATATCATATTATATAAGTCAATTAATTAGAACTACGATTACATTACCGGTTGATCTTTATGAAAAGCTGCAAGCGGCTTCTTTCTATTAAAGAAAGCCAATTTCTCAACTGATTCGCGAAGGAGCAGAAAAAATTTTACCGCTATTTTGATTGTCTATATTAATCAAAGTCATCCTTTGCATTTGAAGGCAAAAAAACTTTTTCAAAGAATTCTAAAAAAAGAGTTTAAACCAGTATTGTCTTCACAAAATCTTTTAGAGTTAACCGCATCATCTTTTAACAACTTTTACCAATTATTTCTACTTACCAAAAAAACTGGCTTTTTGGATAGATTAAAATTGTTTTTTGGTTTTACCAAGTTTGACGCGGTTTTACCATCTTACCACGATTGTGACAAGATTTTAAAAGATTTTTTAGAGATAGAGATAATAGGTTGCAAATCTTTCTAAGATGAGTATATACTTTTTTTATGACCGATATTCCTTTAACAACTGTCTTAAATTTCGTTCTTTTTTTAGGCATTCCTTTTATTGTTTCTTACTTTATCCAAAAAGCTAAAATTTCGCCAACTGTTGGTTATCTTTTGGGGGGTGTTATTTTAATTAATTTTTTTGGTAGATTTTTTTCTGTTGAAACAATTAACAATTTAGCATATTTTGGGATTATTTTTCTTTTATTTACTATAGGTTTAGAGCTTAATTTTTCAAGGATTTTTTCTTTAAAAAGATTGATTATTATTGGTGGCATTTTGCAAATTACTCTTTCAATTTTTTTTATTGTTTTTTTATCCTTTATTTTCGGTTTTTCGCTCTTGGAATCATTTCTTATTGGAATTGCTTTATCATCTTCCTCAACTTCACTAGTTGCTAAAATTATTGAAGAAAGGGGAGAAGAGGGAACATTTTTGGGAGAGTTAGCGATGGGAATATTAATGTTTCAAGATTTAGCCTTTATTCCTTTTATGATCATTTTTACTTCTTTAACGGCAAAAAGTCTTTCCTTTTTTGATGTTTCAACAAAAATTATTTTCGGGATGATTCAGGCTTGCTTAATCATTTTTTTACTTTTTTATTTTGGCCAAAAAATCCTGCCTTCAGTTTTTAATAAAATCAGTCGTACCTCAAGAGAACTTTTAAATTTTTTTACGATTATTTTCATTTTTTCGATGATTGCTTTTTCTTTGCTTTTTAATTTACCAATTCTGGTTACTGTTTTTGTCATTGGGGTTTTACTGGGTCAGACTTTAGAACAGCATCATATTTTTTCAGAAATAAGACCGTTGCGTGATCTTTTGGCGATAATTTTCTTTATTTTTGTTGGCAGTCATATCGAACTATCGGCAATTTTTTCTTTTTTACCAAAAATTTTTCTTTTTAGCTTCCTTTTAATATTGATTAAAGCTTTAATTATTCTTATAATCTTTATTTTCTTTCGTTTTCATTCAAAAACCGCTTTTTCCTTGGCGCTCTATCTTTTTCAAATCGATGAAGATGCTTTTATTTTAATGTCAACCGCTTTTGCCAATGGCGTGGTAGATAGGCAGACTTATCTTTTCATCGTCACCGCGGTTCTTTTGACTTTAATTATTACGCCAATAATAATTGAAAATAAAGAAAAAATTTATCAATTAACTCGTGATTTTTTAAAAAGATATTTTCCTTTTGTTGATAAATTTATCACCCACAAAATCGATCGCGATCAGTCACCAATTGATGTCTTGTCGATC
>Ga0209691_1001188_pt1 | contig 15941 bp, 10 predicted proteins | sample YNPMSBMetaG_FD_187120 | JGI IMG/M metagenome (GOLD analysis project Ga0209691, IMG submission 187120) | Anoxygenic and chlorotrophic microbial mat microbial communities from Yellowstone National Park, USA - YNP MS-B MetaG (SPAdes) (version 2) ... | reverse complement strand
CAGGGACGCTGTGAAGAGCAACTCCATCGATACGTGTTTTCCCAATCCCTCAGCTCTCCTCCATTGCCTGGTCAGGACCGGTCCAACAGCCGCAAAAGGTCCGTGACGGAACAGAGGTTCTCGAGGTCCCAGCAACGTGCGAGGATGGCTTGAGCCTTTTCAGGACCATAGAGTGGATCCACCAGGCGTCGGAATTTAGCTTCTACTTCTTGATCTGTCATCGGGTTTTCCGCGTGCCCTCGGGGAAACTCCACTTCCTGAACCAGGGTAGTGCCATCATCCAAGGTCAGGGTGATGCGGTTGGGAATCCCACGGGGGTATCGAGCATCCAGTGCTGGGTCATGCACCACACGAACCTGCTGGGTAAACCGCATCAGTTCTGGGTCGGTAAAACGCCGTTCGTCAAAGGTCTCCTGGGTAACATCCCCGTCGTAGAGGGCAGCGGCGGTACAATAAGGCAAGCTGTGATCGGCTGTTTCACGCGTCTGTGGGGCCCAGGCTTGCGGATACTTGCCGATGATGTTGTAACTGGCCTCGAAGGTATCTACCTGGATCGCGCGAATGCGGTGAATATGACCCTGGAGTTGCCGGCGCAATCGCAAAGCAGCATCGATGGCGCTTTGAGAGTGGTATTCTGCGGGCCAGTATTTGATGTAAGTTTTGCCAATCATGAAGCCGTCGTGGTTGTCGGCTTCTCCGCCCAAGGGAGGTAGGGTGAAGGGTTGCCGCGTTACCAGGCGGAAGAAGCCCAAGTCCCCCTCGAAAATGGGAGCAGGTCCTGTAAGTCCTTCGGCCGCGACCAAGGCAGCAAAAACGCCGTTGCGTGCCGCGTTGGCAAAGGCACATCCCTTCCATTCACTGAGCTCACCGGAGCGGGTCTGTCGCAAGGCGATGTTGCAGACGCCGGCAATCCCCACAGCGTGACTGAGGCGTTCCGCATCCAGGTGTAACAGGTACCCTGCTGCCAATGTGGACGATATCGCGCCATACGTGACATGATCGATGCCATGCCGTCGCAAACTGGCCGCATCACACAAGCGGCATTGTACTTCATAAGCCAGCACTGCTGCGGTGATCAGTTCCGGGCCTGTCGCATTTGTCGCTTCTCCCACAGCCAGTACGGCAGACCAGTTGTCGCTGGGATGAGCCGGCTCCAGACTCAGGTAGGTGTCGTTGTAATCCAGATAACGAATCAACAAGCCGTTGACGAAGGTGGCCCATTCGATACTGCTTTGTCCCCCGCCGATCAAACTGGCCGGTGGTTGACTGCTCATGCGCAGGGCACAACGTTTGACCTTGGCGTAAGCCGCTGCCGGCAGAGCACCTACTGCTGTGGCGAGCGAGTCGATGAGACGCCGCTTGGCTTCGTGAACCACGTCCGGTGGCAGATGCTCGAAACGTAACGTTGTCGTGTACCGCGCCAAACGTTGGGCCAGGGTGGTCGCAGTAGAAGTTGTTTCCCCCATAGCTCGTTCCCTGTTTCGTCGGGTTGCACCAGCCTGTGCTTACAGAATACCACTGCCCATCGTTGTAGATTTTCCCGGGCTAGCTGGGTATCATGTCAAGCAGCGCGACGTTGTGCCGAGGGCGAATGGGACGCCCCAGAGGTGTTCGCAGAGACGGCATCACTACCATAACTGGCCCGCAGGGCTTCTGCGAGACTTTGTTGCGGCTGCCAGCCGAGGGGATGCACCGGTGTCATCACCGTGGATAGACACAGTTCGCCAGACCGTGCCCTCTCTTGCAATACCTGCCATTCCGTGGAGGTGAACCGCCAGCCGCTGCGGAAAGGCACTGTGGTAGACTGCCGTCGCCTGATGACCTCTTGAGCGACCATACGCAAAGCCAAGGCAGCATCGCGGACGTAAACATAGTCCCGCTTGGACTCATTTCCATGGTCCATCTCACCGACGGCTAGTTCTGGCAAGGGATGTCCTGCCTCTTCTTGTTGCCTATGGGCATCCACGGACTCGGGCATGCCGATTCCGGGGCCAAACAACTCGTCAATTTCCACTATTCCGTATCGAAAGGGATAACTTTGGAGCAACTGTCGGGCTGCTTCTACAGTAGTGGACTTTTGCAGGGTGATCACCGGCACATCGCGACAATATCGTCTCAAGGCCCAGGTCAGGGATGACACCAGGGAGGTCGATATTCGATCGAGATGGTAGATCTGAGTGACTTCATGGATTGCCAACAGAGAGTGGATGCGTGCCGGATTGTCTTCGCGTCCCCAGACTACATGGAAGCACCCTCGTCGGTTCTCGGAGGCAAAGGCTGCCGCTGTTCGTCGGCACCTTATCAGTGCTACGACTGTTTCTCCCGCTTGGAGCAATTCCCGCAACAGGGTCGGCCCCCAGGGGCTTTCTATCCCAGTGACTGCTATGACCTGCTTCAAGCGACCTTGCTGGGTCGCGATCGTCGGGCCTTTGTGCACATTGGCCTCCTTGCAATTCCCCTTTTCAGCTCGAAATGTACATCTTTCCCAAGTGATCAGTCAATGCCATATCATCCCCTACCTCTCGCGGGGCAATGTGGCATCGCTGAAGGCCTGCTGCTCGTTTCACCGTGGAAAAAACTTTATTTCCTTGATTTCGGTTGTTATCCTGGGGATGTCCAGCTTGGAACTTTCGGCTTCGGATCGTTCTTTTTGAGAGGCAGTCGCATGCCACGTTTTCCTGCTGCCAGCCTGTTGGCACTGTTCCTATGCCTGCTTGTGCATGTGGGCTCCCCACCTCTGCTGGTATTGCACGGGCAATCCCTAGATCAGAAAGGCCGAAATACCGCTCCTACGATCGATCTTCGCCAAAACTTTTTGCGAGGGTGGCCGGCCCGCTGTATTGGACCTGCAAATATGGGAGGGCGGATCTGTGATCTGGCCGTAGTAGAGGCCAATCCCGATGTCTTCTACGTAGCTAGTGCGGGGGGTGGTGTCTGGAAAACCTTCGATGGCGGACGAACCTTCGTGCCGATCTTTGATGATCAGCCGACGCAGTGCATTGGAGCTGTGGCTGTTTGTCGCGAGCGGCCTGAGGTGGTGTACGTCGGCACGGGCGAAGCTAACCCTCGCAATTCCGTCAGTTGGGGATGCGGAGTCTTTCGTTCTGGAGATGGCGGACGAACCTGGTTCCATTGCGGCTTGGCAGACACGCATCACATCGGAAGGATTGTCGTCCACCCCACGGATCCCAATACCGTTTACGTGGCGGCCTTGGGTCACGTGTGGGGTCCCAATCGTGCTCGGGGTTTGTACAAGACGACTGATGGTGGTGTCACCTGGGAACACAGTCTCTTCATCGACGAGAACACCGGCTGTATTGACGTCCAAATGGATCCGGAAAATCCGCAAATCCTTTACGCGGCTTTCTGGCCCGTGCGGCGCGATGCCTTCTCCGGTGGCAGTCCAGCTCGTCAGACCGGACCAACCGGCGGTCTGTTCAAAACCACCGATGGCGGCAAAACTTGGAAGAAACTCACGCGGGGGCTCCCGGAAAACGTCGGCTATGGTCGCTGTGGCATCAGTATCTATCGCAAGGATCCCCGGATCGTTTACGCGGTTATACACACCAGCGAAACTACCGGTCAGAACAGCAACGTTGGCCAGCCTGCGACTCCCGTGGGCAAAGATGGCAAACCTGGTGCTCCCGGACCCGTGAGCCGAGGAGGCATTTTTCGCTCCGAAGATTATGGTGAAACCTGGCGTAAGGTCAATGACCTGGTACCCCGACCATTCTACTATGGACAAATACGTGTCGATCCCAATGATGATAACATCATTTATGTTCTAGGTGTAGCATTTCATGTTTCCACAGATGGTGGACGCACATTCCCGATATTCCGCCATACTATGCATCCCGATCATCATGCACTATGGATTAATCCCAAAGACTCCAAACATTTGATTGTGGGTAATGATGGCGGTCTGTATATCAGTAAAGATGCCAGGAATTTCGAAGCCAAGCGGGGACTCGTCATCAGCCAATTCTATGGTGTAGCGGTCGATTCCCGTGTACCCTATCATGTCTATGGCGGTTTGCAAGACAATGGTTCGTGGACGGGTCCAAGTGCCACACTCTACAAGGATGGCATTACCTTAGCCGATTGGCGTCGGCTATTGGGCGGGGATGGCTTCCAAGCCGCGGTTGACCCAGAAGACAACAACATCGTCTATGTGGAAAGTCAATATGGCAATCTTGTCCGTGTCCGATTGGATGCACCACCAGGACCTACGGGAAAGGGTGCAAACAAAAGTATCCGACCTCCCGGTGGAAAACAAGATAAGTCTTCCAAGGTACCCAGCCCGTATCGGTTCAATTGGAATGCCCCGATTCTGATATCACCTCATGATCCGAAAACTCTGTATTATGGTGCCCAGTATTTGTTCAAATCGACCAATCGTGGCGATAGCTGGCAGAAGATCAGCCCGGATTTGACGGCCTACCCCCGCGATGGAAGGGCCCCGGCTTCCGGTGGACATACCATTCTCAGCTTGGCGGCTTCTCCTCGACAGGCGGGGGTGATATGGGTCGGCACCGATGACGGTAAATTGTGGCTCACCCGCGACGATGGTCACACCTGGACCGATCTGACCAACAGACTGCCGGATATTCCCGTTGAGCGTGCCATTCCCAAAATTGAATGTTCACATTTCGACGCCGGAACCGCTTACGTCGCTGTTGATCGTCATCGGAACGACGACTTCCGACCCTATATTTTCAAGACCACGGACTATGGTCAAACCTGGACGGCTTTAGCGTCCAATCTTCCGCTTCATGCGGTTGTAGGGGTGATCCGCCAGTCTTCGCGGAAAAAGGACTTGCTTTTTGCCGGTACCGAACGGGGCTTGTACGTCAGTTTCAACGATGGGAAGTTCTGGTACCCTCTCCGCTGTGAGGGGATGCCTGTGGCCGTGCGTGTAGATGATCTGGTCATCCATCCCCGCGAGCGGGAACTGGTCGTAGCGACCCACGGGCGGGGCATCTGGATTATCCCCATTGCACCCTTGGAGGATTTGGAGGATTCCCATTTGACTGCCGATGCCGTTCTATTTCCCTTCCCAGCTCCGGTTCCAGCGTTGCAACGTCGCGATCGACCACCTCTCACTGGCAAAGCTTTGCCTGTACCGAAAGACGCCTTTGTGGCTCACAATCCGCCAGCTGGTCCGGTCGTCGCCTTTTACTTGACCGGAGAAGGCCCGGAACGTGTCAAGGTTACCTTCCAGTCCGAACAACACTCCGGCACCGTCGAGTTTGCCATTCCAGGCCCCGGCCTCTATTTCCGGCCTTTGGGAAACCTGCCTCCCGGTGCCTATCAGGTGGCTCTGCACGCCCGGGGTGTGATCGTTCGCCAACCCTTGCGTGTCGTTTCTCCTCCAACGGCCGCGACACCGGAACCCTAAACTCTTCACATCCCCACCACCCCCCTCTGCACCTTCTCAGGTCCTGTTTACCCCCCACGGGTACTGGCCTTATCATGCGACTTTACCTGCGAATTTATGGGAGAGGTTGCCCAGAGGAAGTGACGAACATCAAATCCCGGTGAGCACTCGATGCATCCTGATGTGTAAGGCCATGCGAGAATACGGAAAACCAACAGAAGGAGGGTATGTGAGATGTCCACCGGGGATCGCATCCGAATGATCAAATAGATCATCCCTAGCCGGCGGAGAGGGAAAATGACCTGTCCCAGCCGTCTCGTGGGGGTAACCCCGTCAGAACGTCTCGCAACCCTAGAAATTGTTCGAATCAATTCGGCCCCACTGGTGCGACAATTTCTGTAACCTGGTCGCTCTAGGATTTCTCTCTCCCCCAGGGGGAGTGTCCGTATATCTCCCCGGGAACTGCGAACTTGCATGAGGTCGAGTCCCATGGACGCTGATCAGCTTACCCAGCACCACCATCAAATTGTGATCGTTGGGGGTGGTACTGCCGGCATTACAGTAGCAGCCCGTCTCCGCCGTGCGGACAAACGGCTCGATATTGCCCTCATTGAGCCATCGGACAAACACTTTTATCAACCACTCTGGACGTTAGTGGGTGGCGGTGTTTTCCCGAAAGAAGCCAGCATGCGGTCCGAGGCCCGCTACATACCCCCACGAGTCACCTGGATCCGAGATGCTGTCACTGAGTTCTGTCCTGACGCCAACGCTGTAATCACCCGTGACGGCCGGAAAATCACTTATGATTGGCTCGTGGTGGCGGCGGGCATTCAGATCAATTGGGACCAGATCCCTGGATTGCAGGAGAATATCGGCAAAGACGGTGTTTGCAGCATTTATTCTTACGACTACGTGGACAGTGTCTGGGAGAACATCCGTAACTTCACCGGCGGTACGGCTCTTTTCACGCAACCCAGCGGTGCCATCAAATGCGGGGGTGCGCCACAGAAGATCATGTATCTGGCGGAGGATGCCTTTCGCCGCCAGGGAGTGCGTGACAGAACCAAGATCATTTTCGCCACCGCCAGTCCACACATTTTTGCAGTGGAAAAATACCGCCTGGCTTTGGAACAGGTGGTTCAACGCAAACAGATCGAATGCCGCTTCCGTCATGATTTGCTCGAGATCCGGCCGCAATCCAAGGAGGCTCTCTTCAAACGTCTCGATAGCGGAGAAATTGTCACGATTCATTACGACCTGCTGCACGTGACACCGCCCATGAGCGCCCCCAAGTTCATCGCGCAAAGTCCTTTGGCCGACAAACACGGCTGGGTCGAGGTCGATCCGCATACGTTGCGGCATAACCGCTTTGCCAACGTTTTCAGTCTGGGTGATTGCTCCAGTTTGCCCACTTCTAAAACTGGTGCTGCCATTCGCAAGCAAGCTCCGGTTCTCGTGTCCAATTTGCTGGCAGCTATGCGTGGCCAACCTTTATCGGCCAAATACAACGGCTACACCTCCTGTCCCGTCATCACCGGTTATGGAAAACTGATTCTTGCCGAGTTCGATTACGATAAAAAGCCGGCCGAAACATTTCCCTTCAATCAGGCGAAGGAACGCTGGAGCATGTGGCTTTTGAAAAAATATGGCCTTCCCTGGATGTACTGGCATCTCATGCTCCGGGGTCTCGCTTAAGGATTAGGCCCGAAAAACCAGAGCATCCCCAAGGTAATTCCACCCAATGTATTATCCCTAATCCCTAAGAGACTGACCGGACCGAAGGAAACTCCCCCGCACTCACAAAAGTGCGAGATGGAAAGTGCGAGACGGAAAATGGGCCCAGCGGAAGGGGTGGGATTCGAACCCACGGACGGGTTGCCCCGTCTCCGGTTTTCAAGACCGGTGCAATCAACCACTCTGCCACCCTTCCTCTTTGGGGGTGCTGAATTGTATTGTATAAGTAACTCGGTTCCAAGAGCAATCGCTCGAGGCTGAGGGCCTGCCTATAAAGGTATATTCGCGTGAGAGTGCTAGAACTGATCTGAGATAACGGTAATTTGGACATCACCTAGCCTTGCGGTCAGTCGATAAACATTTGCTCCGGGTTCACCCCGACGTTTGGTACAGGAAAGGCAAAAGTCCATTCCTGGAAACATGTTTTTTACGTTGGGCTGCTCAGGTTGAACTTATGCGTTGGAGCGAGAGTCCAACTTCGCGGATGCGAACAATTGTAAAACTGCGGGTCCAAGGCCGGTTTTTCTCAGAGTTCTGCTATGCTTGTGATTGAGGCTGATTTCCCTCGTTTGCGGAGAGATCCTATCATGCGATATGCATCCCTTGGGATCGTCACCATGCTGAGCGGATGGCTGTGGGGTTGGAGCGTCCCAACATCGGCTCCGATGCCCCCCTTTGTTGCCCCGCTGGGGGAGGACTTTGCTCAACCGCAATCTCCTCCACGGCCCACTCCCTTCCCGGTCCGTTTGGTGGATCAGGGGCAATGGGACCCGCAACTGAAAGGCTACTACCTGCCCGAAGGATTCCGACTGGAGATCGTCATCCGGGAGCCGGACGTCATCAATCCGGTGGGCATGACCTTTGCCCCCGATGGTACTTTGTTCGTCCTCGAATGGCGTCCCGACCCCGTCACAGGGGATCGCTGGTACGAGGTGAAGGAGACATTCCGCTACCGCGACGGCAGTACCCGCCAGGTTGCCACCATGAAAAAGTTCACCTTCGACCTGGTGAAGCAATTTACATACAATGCGAGCACTGGAACATTTCATCCCCCCAAAGTTATCATCGCCGAAGAGCTGCCCTCCTCCATTCTGTACCATGACGGCTGGCTCTACGTTACCGGCCGTGGAACCGTGCGACGGTGGCGGCAAGGAGTGCAGGTCGGGATCGGTGGTCCCGGCACAGAACGTCCCGTCCATCCCGATGATCCCTGGAGCGTGCGGGAGATCATCGCCCAAGGCTTTTGCGGATTTCATCACCATCAAGTCTCCGGCCTGACTATCGGTAACGACGGGTTGCTCTACATTACCAGTGGAGATGATGACAACTACGTGGAAGGTTCCGATGGAAGCCGCGCAACAGTTCTCCGTACGGGAGCGGTCTTTCGTTGCCGCCTCGATGGATCACAAATGGAGGTGTACTCGATCGGGTATCGCAATCCCTATCGTGATCTGGCCTATGATGACAAGTTCAATTGGTTCCATGTAGACAATGACAATGAAGATGGCAGCAAGTTCATGGGTTGCCGGATTATGCATGTTGCGGAAGGTACCGACTTCGGCTGGCGTCTACTGCAGGGGGCGCGGTGCTGTCGACCGGATCATACCCGCGGTGCTATTGCCGGAGAACTGCCGGGGAAAGTCCCGCCGATGCTTAAGACGGGGCGTGGTTCACCCGCGGGGCTGATGATCTACCACGACACACGCCTCCCGGCTCAATATCGTGGCTTACTGTACTACCCCGACGTGTTCCGGAGATTGGTGCGAGCTTACAAAGTCGCTCCCGACGGTGCCACATTTACGATCACCCACGAGATGGAATTCTTCAAAAGTGACGATCCTTTGTTCCGCCCTTGTCAAATGGTCATTGGCCCTGATGGTGCCATCTATGTGTGTGACTGGCGTACGGATTCCGGAGGGGCGGGGAAATTATCAGGAGACGGAAAACATGGCCGCATCTACCGCATCACCTGGCAGGGAACATCCGAGCAACCGGCCCTCCCCCGCCGCGCCATGGATTCGTGGCTGAAGATCCGTCAACTCCCCCTACCCCAACTGATCGAAGCATTGGGTCGGCCTGACCTGACCGATCGCGTGGAAGCTCGCAAGGAATTGGTCCGCCGAGGTGCCGAGGCACGAGACCGAGTTCTGGCCTATTTGCAACAGGGTGGTTTTCGCGACCAGGATGAAGCCCATCTGCCGGCCTTGGGTGTACTCATGGCGGGGTGGAATCCCGTTGTGCAGAGCTACTTTCTGAAATGTCTTCAAAACCCTTCTCCAGACGTTCGACGCTGTGTGGCTGACGGACTCGGCCTGTATGCCGACCGTTCCGATCCGCATCTGTTAGAGGAACTTCTCAAGAAGCTGGGCGATCCCGACCCATCCGTACGGCGTGCGGTAGCCCTCGCCCTGGGACGCATAGGTGGGCCTCCGGTGGCGCAAGCCCTGATCAACAATTACCTAGCAGACATCAAAGGTGACGCCTTCCTCAAGGACGGTTATATCCGTGCCCTGGAGCGACTGGGTAAGCCCGGCATCGAAGCCATTCTTTCCCTGGCTGCCAGTGGAGATCGTGAACGCCAGGTCGCCGTGGAGATCTACCTGGCTTTACGGACTCGAGAAGCCGCCGACCTGCTCCCGCAACTGCTCGAGCGACCCGATCTGACCACCCCCCAACGTGCTGCTCTGGTCCGTTCCTTCAGTAACTACCTGCTGGACCCGCCTTTGTCCTTGCGTCCGTTGATCGATTACCTGCAACGGCGACCAGAAGAACATCTGGATGTCTTACGAGCGGCGATTGAGGTGTTTGCTTCCAGTGGCGAGGACCATGCCCAGCAAGCCGTGCAACTGGTCGAGCGGCTCCTGCGTGACCCACGAGCCGAAGCCCGTCGTGTTGGCATCAGTGCCGCGGAAGATTTGCGCTTGCGTGCCGTCGTGCCCGTGCTCATCGATCTGGTAACCGGGGACCGCCATTCCGAAGAGGATCGCCTGGCCGCCATCCGGGCCTTACGAGCGATCAACGACCCGCGAGCCGCTCCTGCCCTTCAGGACATCATCCATGGTGGTTATCCTGCGGTGATCAAGGTCGAAGCCCTCCGCGGATTGAAATTGATGAAACCTGCCGAGGCCCAGGCCATTGCCCAACGCCTGCTCCACGAAGCAGACCCTCAATTGCTCGCCGAGGCGATCGCCGTGCTGACCCCCACCAAAGCCGGTGCGCGACTTGTGGCAGAGCAGTATCTCGCCCGCAAGATTCCCCAGGACTACTACCCCCAAATCACCGAGGCACTGCAGAAATTTGCCGATGACCCTGCTCTGGCAAAACTGCGGGCAGAGGTCCTGCGGGGAGGACTGCTCTTATCCTTGGAACCGGGCCAGATGGAAAAAATCCGTCGCCTGGTCGAGGAAAAAGGTAATCCCAAACGGGGTCGGGAAATCTATTTGAATGCCCGCTTGGTGGCGTGTGTCAGTTGTCACCGCCTGGAGGGAGTAGGTGGAGCTGTCGGTCCAGACCTGACCCGCATCTGGGACACCATGTCCCTGGATAAAATCCTGGAAGCCATTATCGATCCTAGCCGCGAGATCAAAGAGGGCTTTCAAACGTACCGCCTCACCACTACCTCAGAACAGGTATTTACGGGGTTGAAGGTTCTGGAGAACGGACGGGAAGTGGTGTTGCGAGAATCCACCGGCCGGGACATCCGTGTGCCGCGCGAACAGATCGAGTCTCTTGTACCCTTGAAAGTCTCGTTGATGCCTGACAACGCTGTTGCGTTGCTCAGTTGGGACCAATTCATCGATCTGCTCGCCTTCCTGAAGAATCGTCGGGAGCAAGAATCGCTTCGCGGTATGGTGGTGGAAGTGCAGGCCGCTGCCACAAATCCTTCCCCCAGCGACGTTCCACCTACCCTGGCAGATTCCTTATGGCGGTTGGCCGTGGCAGAAAGTAACGGCGAACTTCCGCTGGATACCATCCTGCCGTCCCCTCAGAATACAGCCTATCTGCGCTTCTATGTTCATAGCTCCAAAGACCAAAATGCCCGACTCTTAGCCCACGGCAGCGGTTTGACTAGAGTGTGGCTGGGACAACAGATGGTCAGGCGTGAATCCCCAAATCCGCCGATCCACTATCCGCTTGCGCTCAAGGCAGGATGGAATGTTCTGATTCTGGAGGTGCGTCGGGGACACGAGCCACCCCGCCTGACCTTGCAAGTGCAGGGAGAGGATCTGCGTGTGGCATCCCGACCCTTAGATCTGCCGGCCGCCTCCCATCCCACGCAACGTTGAGGCCCCCGGTTGGCCTCGCCGGGCTCGCCCATCTGAGAGGGAAGGAAAGTGAGCGTACCGCCTTCCTTTCCTTCCCCGGTAATCATTTCTCTCCCCAATAATCGTACACTTGTGATCGATCCACGCGTTCTCAGGACCGTTAGTGGTTACGCTGGATTTCATGAACCAGAGCGGACAATCCTTGCTCGGTGCTGAGATATGTAGCACCTACAAACTGAGCCCATCTGGCCGCGCGAGGATCTGCCTGGGTCCCGATCAACAGAACTCGAGTTTTCGGTCGTGCGTATCTCACCTTGGCCGCAATCAAAAACCCGCTTTCTTCCCAGGTCTGTAGGGGCAAGACCACCACCTGCGGTCGGCGAGAAAGGATCGCACAAGCCAGGTTACCGCCATCAGTGAGGTGAAAGATATCCCAATCCGACCGTTGGAGCAGAGCCGCCAGCTCCTCGCCCCAAGGTACCGCACCGACGATTACCAACCGCTGCCGGCGCGTCTCAACAACCCTTACCCTTGTCAGGGACTCGTTTTTTTGCCCGTTTTGTATCCGGGTAGTACACACCGTCGTATTCTCCTTTCGGTTATCTCGCTGGGAGGTCGCTAGCCGGTTATTCGTCTTTCCTGAAAGTTCCTTTTGAGTTCGCTCCCACTTCTCGGCTCCGGGCAATCCGTGTGGCATGTGCCGGTTTCGCAAATCCTGTGCCTGAAGTACCGGTTGTGAGACTCCCTCCGCAAATTGGACCTCGGTGCCTGAGTCTTTTTTGGACGGCGTTCGCGGGTTGCTCCTTGTCATGAACCGTCCCGAAGCCTACACCGATGTTCGGCAGGCGAGCTCATTCCCAGTCTCGCTCCACCACAGGAGCCTCGTACACGGGCCAGGAGAGAGGAGAGGATAAGAATTCCCAGAGGCAACGTCGAGGGACACGATGCCAACGTGAGGAAACTCGGACCCATTTACCGTCCTTTCTAGAGAAGGAGACCAGAACATGGGTAAAGCACGCATCTCGATCGGGACATGGGCCTACTTGTTCAACCAGAAGGAGCCGACAAACGACTTCCATGTGATTCTGCATCGTCTGCAAAGTCTCGGTTACGATGGGGTAGAATTGGGGAGTTTCGGGCCGCATCCCTCACCAGCTTCCCACCCTACGAAGGCCCAACGGACACGTCTGAAGCAAGAAATTGCGGATCATGGTTTAGCCCTCTCCGGTATAGCCATCGACCTGTGGTCCTTCAAGAATCCAGGCACGTCGATTCTCGACGATCCACCTTCGGCATACCTGACAGCGTTCCTCGGCTGGTGCCAATTCGCCTCCGACTTGGGAGCAACTACCATACGGGTCGATACCGTGGTTGGGCCCGATTACTTCGAGAAGGACCCCGATGGTCAAAAGATCGGCCGGCAGAGGGGTATGGAACGGATCGCGGCAGTGTGGGATAAAGCCAGCAAAATGGCGGCTGATTTCGGCTTGAACATCTGCTGGGAATTTGAGCCAGGTTTCGTTTTCAACAAGCCCTCTGAGATCATCCAGCTCGTGGATATGGTGCGCAGCCGGGGCAACAACAACTTCGGTGTGCTATTCGACACCTGTCACGCCCACATGTGTGCAGCCGTGGGAGCGAATCAAGTCGGCGCTCGCGAAACACTGCCCGGCGGCGAACTCGAACTGCTGGAAAAGCTCAAAGGGAAGATTACCCACGTCCATCTCATCGACTCCGATGGAACACTCAACGAACACAATACCAGCACGCACAATCCCTTCGGTACCGGACGGCTCCATTTCGACAAACTGTTGCCTGCTCTACGTCAAGCCGGTGTGCCCCACGATTGGTGGTGCGTGGACCTGTGCTTCTGGCCCGATGCCTGGAATGTGACCGAGCAAAGTAAAAAATTCCTGGATCAGATGCGAGAAAAATACGCGGCGGCCTAGTGCTCCACCAAACATCAATACGGTGTTCCTGAGCTACGCTGTTCTCTGGATTTCCAGCGTTCATCCGGAACGAACTCTTGGAACCATATTGCGGGCCGCTGGAATACCTCTGACCATGTGTCAGCAAGCAAGGGGTTATGGAGCTGCTGCAGAACGGACAGCTTCTTACATCAACGTCCCGAACGGCTATCCACGATAATCGCTGCGTTGATCTCCCGCCATCGGATACAATAGCATAAATGTTCCCTCACGTCTGAGGATCTCACCATGCAAGAAGTACGTCATTTCGATCGGGACGGCATCCATTTCCGCTATCCCGCGAACTGGAAATTGGATTTGGACGAAGATGCCGTAAGCGGGGGTTGGACGGTAACCCTTACCAGTCCGCAAACGGCCTTTGCCTTGTTTGCCTTGCGTCCCGATGCTCACAATATCGTCGAACTGGCGGATCAAACCCTCGCCGCCATCCGTTCCGAGTACGAAGAGTTGGACGCTGAGGACTGTGTCGAAACCGTGGCAGGGCAAATGGCAATCGGACATGATATCGACTTTGTGACCATTGACACTCTCAGTGTCTGCCGGACACGCTGCGTGGATACGCCGGCGGGTCCGCTTCTGATCTTGCGTCAGGTCAGTGAATATGATCGACAGAAAAATGAGCCAGTCCTGGATGCGATTGTCGCTTCCTTGACGTTGGACGAAGACTAGATGATTACAGCCCTGACCATCCTCCTGATTCTGTTCGCCGGGGATCTGTTCTTCTGCGGTTTGATACTGCTATTCGTGTGGCATCAGCGTCGCCGTCTCGATCAGCTGCGAATCGAGGAGGGAGAAGCACCAGCGCCTTCGGACCCATCGCTCGGCTGCTTGATGGCCATCAGCTTCAGCGGTAGCGTCTCTTCATTGCTACTGGCATGGTGGCTTTGGTCTCTGAGCTGAAGGCACCTGAGCTGAATGCAACTATAACTTTCTTCCGATCGGATCATTCGCGTTCTATATCCCACCCCTTCGACTTGGGGACCAAGATGGACTGCTGGTTGAGTGGTTGTCTGTGGAATATCGTTACAATGGTATTATGCATCCCTATGGTTTTGTGCGTGTAGCAGCGGCGACTCCCCGTTTGCACCTGACCGATGTCGGGTCTAATGTTCGGGAAACTTTGTTGCTTCTGGAGCAGGCGGAGGCTCAGGGAGTCAATCTCATCGTCTTCCCGGAGTGTCATCTGACGGGCTATACGTGTCATGACCTGTTCCACCACGATACGTTGCAGCGGAACGTTCTGATCCATCTGGAGCATCTGCTGGAAGAAGGGAACCGACGCTATCGCGGAGTGGCAGTTTATGGTCTGCCTCTAGTGGTGGATGGTCAGGTCTTCAACGTTGCTCTGGTGGTCCAGGGCCAAACCTTGCTGGGAATTGTTCCCAAAACGTACTTGCCAACGTACAAGGAGTATTACGATCGTCGTTACTTCAGTGCCGCTCCGCACGTTCTCCGAAATACGATCCAACTCGTCGAGCAGGAAGTTCCGTTAGGGAATGATCTGCTATTCTGTTGTCGTTCTTGGCCTGAGCTGGTCTTCGCGGTGGAGATTTGCGAGGATCTGTGGGTCCCGATTCCCCCTTCGTCGTCGGCAGCTTTGGCAGGAGCCACGATTCTGGTAAATCTGTCGGCCAGTAATGAGCTGGTAGGAAAGGCTGCCTACCGCCGGCAACTGGTTTTGAGTCAGTCGGGGCGGTGTATCGCCGCCTACCTCTACACCTCGGCCAGCACTGGGGAATCCAGTACGGACCTGCTCTTCGGAGGCCATGCCATCATTGCGGAAAATGGGACACTTCTCGCGGAGAACGACCGTTTCTCCCGTACAGGTAGTCTGACAATTACTGATATCGATATCCAACATCTCTGGCATGATCGCTGCCAGACGACGAGTTTCCATGATAATCGTTTGAGCTATCCGAGAGAATGGCGACGCATACCCTTCGATCTGGAATTATCTCCCCGCTCGCCGGAATTGTTGCGGACGGTCGATCCCCTGCCCTTTGTACCTTCGGACCCCGCCACCCGGGATGAGCGTTGCCGGGAGATCTTTCACATTCAGGCCGCTGCACTAGCCCGTCGTCTGGAACACATCGGTCTGCCTCCGGTCTCCATCGGTGTATCCGGCGGTCTGGATTCTACGTTGGCTTTGCTGGTCACCTGCAAAACGATGGACTTGTTGAACCTGCCCCGAAGGCACATCCGTGCCTTCACCTTGCCCGGTTTCGGAACGACTGAGCGGACACGAGCCAATGCCCAAAATCTTATGGAGGCCTTAGGCGTTTCAGCGCGGGAAATTGACATCCGAGCGTTATGTCTGGAACAGATGCGAGCACTAGGTCATGCTCCCTTTGGCATACCGCTCGAAGGAGAAACGGTCGAATCGTTCAGTGACAGACTGCGGCGCTTGCCCGCTGATCGACGACATGATCTGGTGTTTGAGAATGTGCAAGCACGGATTCGTACCTCGCTCCTGATGAATGCTGGCTTTGTTATCGGCACCGGGGACATGTCCGAGTTGGCCGTCGGTTGGTGCACCTACAACGCCGATCATATGAGCATGTACAACGTCAACGTGAG
>Ga0209691_1001179_pt1:5000-15988 | contig 15988 bp, 17 predicted proteins | sample YNPMSBMetaG_FD_187120 | JGI IMG/M metagenome (GOLD analysis project Ga0209691, IMG submission 187120) | Anoxygenic and chlorotrophic microbial mat microbial communities from Yellowstone National Park, USA - YNP MS-B MetaG (SPAdes) (version 2) ... | reverse complement strand
CGCCATATCACCCCGCTCTCTGAGCTCCAGCGCAAGATATTGGACCTGCTCGACATCCCTGTAAGCATCTATTCCTCTCTGGCGGTCAATTCTGTAAATCCACCATAAAAATGAGCGAACCAAGAGAATGACTCTCCACTTACGCAGTCATCTGAGCGTATGAGCCGGAGGCCCGCGTTATGTGGTGTGCAACCGGAACCCATCGGTTGGTGTATCAGCACCCCCCAACCCCCCGCAAGCGGGGGGGGGAGAAGATAGCTGCAGACCATTATCGGAACGATAAACTGGGCATTTCCGCACGCGCTGCGGCGAAGTTAGGACGCTGCCTATTCTGCACACACTTCTGCGCTCGTTTCTCTTTCTCCTTCAAACACGCTCTAAGAAAGCTCTGATCAGTCGCATCAATTCAGCAGGTTGATCTTCTTGGATGGTGTGACCACTATTGGCAACGAACACTAGTTGGCAATTGGGAATGGCGGCAGCTAGACGTTGCACATCTTGCGGTAAGTTGTTCTTTTCGCCATCACCATTAATGAGTAACACCGGACAGCGAATATGAGGTGCTGCACTCAAGCAAATATCACCACCGGCGGACAGAATGGCCTCGGCTGCCCGTACCCAACCCTCTATCATTGGTTCGAGTTGTTCGCGACCGTGTAATGCAATAATCTCGTCTCGCCAGGCTGCCCGTCGCTCACCCCAGGCTGAGACCGGTAACCAGTCTTGCACAGTGTCAACCATGGCCTGACTGATCACACCAGAGACACCCCACGCCACTACCCCACGCACCAAATCAGGACGCCGTGCTGCGAGAAGTAATGCACTCTCAGCACCATCGCTAAACCCCATCACAACCACCGGTTCTGGCCGTAGCATATCGAGCAGTTCGGCCATATCATCTGCGTCGCGCTGGTAGAAGTCGGATGGAAAATTGCGATTCGGTGGCCGACTGGCACCATAGCCACGTAGATCGGGGGCGATGATCCGATAATCCGGGCTGAGTTCATCGATAAGCAAGCCCAAGTGACTGCGCGCTGTGCCGGTAAAACCGTGCATAAGCAAGAGCGGTAAGCCACTCCCTACATCGTGATATGCGATCATTGCTCCATCACGTAGCGTAACTTGTCTGAGCATAAAAATCCTATAATGGTAACAAACAGCGATAGTCTACTTACTGGGAAACTGAGATTGAGAGTTATGCAATGACCATAGAAGACTTGCGTGCCATTCCGTTGTTCGCCAGTCTTGATGAGGCAACGCTAGCCGATACTGCTCGCCGGGTACAAATCTGCCACTATCGAGCTGGTCAATATATCATACACGAAGATCAACCTGCTCATGCTATCTTCTTTGTCGTTCGTGGTCGAGTACGGCTGTCACGCACTGCCCCTGATGGCCGCGAGCAGGTATTGGCCATGGTTGGGCCGGGTGAATACTTCAATGCCGTACCAATCTTCGATGGAGGGGCAAGTCCGGCGTCAGCACGGGCAATGAGTCAGGTTACATGTCTGTTACTGGCACGCGATGATCTGCTGATGCTCATTCGCAAACACCCCGATTTGGCACTGGCCGCCCTCTCTGATCTAGCCGGTCAATTACGCGAGCTGGTGATGCTGGTCGAAGACCTGGCCTTCCGTTCGGTACGCGCACGTCTGGCGCGATTATTACTGGCCGAAGCTGCTGAAGGAACTGCTGAAGTGACGCAGCAAGAGCTGGCAGAACGTACCGGCACCGTGCGTGAGATTGCCGGGCGAGCGCTACGCCGAATGGCCGAGGAACGCCTAGTAAAATTAGAGCGCGGGCGAGTCATTGTACTAGATCGAACGCGGCTGGCGAAAGTGGCAGAAGAATAAGGTGGCTAGATGAGTGTGCAGAACAAAATCAAACCACACGCTCTCAATGGTAGCGTGAAGCGCGTGGTTTGGCAAGGGTATGCTCAGCAAGCACAAGCCTTACTGAAAGAGAGCAGCTACCGTATTATACATATCAGCCAGTGAACCGCCGACAGCACTGATCGCCAGAACACAAACAAGTGCAATTAACGTAATAATCAATCCATACTCGGCCAGTCCCTGACCCCGTTCGCGTTGCTGCTCTAATCGACGTATCAGGAACAACACGTGGGTAAGCACAGCATAATCACCTCCTTTCTTCTAATAATGCTACTGTATCCTGAATTTACACAACATGCAATCAGCAGAGAGTACTATTACGCAATAGTACCAGCGTCATCGATGAAGCCTACATTCCCAAGTAATAGCAGATGGTCGTCTCGGCAGGTGCTTCCTCTACTCACGGGTTACCGCTCATCGCGACAACTGACCTCACCAGGGTAGTTGACAATACGCAGTTTTCGTGGACAAGACTGGTATCAGCGTTTTCAGCGTTTGGCGTATTCGCCACTGAACGGTTACTCACAAGGAAACCTGGGTGCGCCGGCCTCCGGCCCGCATCGTGCGGTGTGCAGGCAGTGGCTGCCTCAGATGCTGACCGGCCTCCCCGTGCGCCAGCCTCCGGCCCGCATCGTGCAGTGTGCAGACAGTGGCTGCGTCAGATGCTGACCGGCCTCCCCGTGCGCCAGCCTCCGGCCCGCATCGTGCAGTGTGCAGGCAGCGGCTGCCTCAGATGCTGACCGGCCTCCCCGTGCGCCAGCCTCCGGCCCGCATCGTGCGGTGTGCAGGTAGCGGCTGCCTCAGATGCTGACCGGCCTCCCCGTGCGCCAGCCTCCGGCCCGCATCGTGCGGTGTGCAGAGGGTAGTTGACAATACGCGGTTTTCGTGGACAAGACTGGTATCAGCGTTTTCAGCGTTTGGCGTATTCGCCACTGAACGGTTACTCACAAGGAAACCTGGGTGCGCCGGCCTCCGGCCCGCATCGCACGGTGTATAGGCAGTAGCTGCGTCAGATGCTGACTGGCACCGCGTGCGCGGGTCGCTGGCCCGCATCGTGCAGTGTGTAGGTAGTGGCTGCGTTAGACGCTGACTGGCACCGCGTGCGCGGGTCGCTGGCCCGCATCGTGCGGTGTGTAGACAAGGACTATCATTTGTTCCCTCAACATGTCATTTGGGCCAGGATTGAAATACGCTCCCACTGCTCACCCCAATCTTCTCTACGACTACACGAAGGCTTTAAAATTTGCTCTAAGTGTACGGATCGTGCATACTACCGGTGGACATCTTAACCCTGAACTGAGGAGTTACATGATGAGCACAACCTGGCGCGTACCGTTTGGCGATCTGCGGCGTAGCCATCAAGCGATTAACACCGAACTCATCGCCGCCGTAAGGCGAGTTATTGAAAGTGGCTGGTATATTCTAGGCAACGAAGTGGCAGCGTTCGAGCAGGAGTTTGCTGCTGCCTGTGGCGTGAACCATTGTGTAGGCGTAGCCAGCGGTGCTGAAGCACTCTACCTGGCGCTGGTTGCAGCGGGGATCGGTCCAGGCGATGAGGTAATTACAGTTGCCAATGCATGCATGTACGACGTGGCTGCCATCTTACAGGCTGGTGCCCGTCCAATCCTGGTTGATGTCGATCCGACTACCCAGAATCTCGATCCGGCGGCAATGGCAGCGGCAATTACGCCGCGCACCAGAGCTGTGATACCGGTACATCTCTTTGGACGGCTCGCCGATATGGCAGCGATCAATGACCTGGCCAAACGACACGATCTCGTTGTTATCGAAGATGCGGCTCAGGCCCATGGTGCATGGCGAATCGATTCAACGGGGCAACCACGACAGGCCGGGCAGTGGGGTGATATTGCCGCATTCAGTTTCTACCCGACCAAGAATTTGGGCGCGTTGGGGGATGGCGGAGCAGTGGTAACTAACCAGACCTCACTCGCCGAACGACTGCGACGCCTCCGCATGTACGGTTGGGAGCGAAAATATTACACGACCGAAATCGGTGGACGTAATTCTCGCCTCGATGAGCTGCAAGCGGCTTTGTTGCGTGTGAAACTCGCTCATCTTACAGCAGCTAACGCTGCCCGGCGCGAACGGGCTAGCTGGTATACTGCGGCGTTGGCCGATGTACCAATTGGTCTACCCGTAGATGAACCAGGCCACGTGTATCACCTCTACGTGATTACCCTTCCCGACCGGGTTACTCGCGATCGACTACGTGAGCATCTCCTCGCCCACGGTGTCGGCTGCGATATTCACTACCCAACACCTACTCATCTGCAACCGGCCTATGCTGACCTGGGCTATCGAGTCGGCAGCTTGCCGGTGACTGAAGACTTAGCCGGACGGATTTTGTCATTGCCAATGTACCCGGAATTGACCTACGAAGAAGTGATGTTTGTCGCTGAAACAGTACGAACGAGGGTCGTATGATTGATTTCCAGCAATTTGCCGGTGCAAATGTCCTGATCACCGGTGGCTTAGGCTTTATTGGCTCGAATCTGGCTCATCGGTTAGTCGAATTAGGTGCAAATATCACGCTAGTTGACTCGCTGATCCCGGAGTATGGCGGGAATCTTTACAACATCGCCGGTATTGAGAATCGGGTGCGGGTGAACATTGCTGATGTGCGCGATGAGTACTCGATGAATTATCTGGTGCAGGGTCAGGATTTTCTCTTCAACCTCGCCGGGCAAACGAGCCATCTCGATTCGATGCGCAACCCCTACATTGACCTCGACATCAATTGTCGAGCCCAGCTTTCCATCCTCGAAGCCTGTCGCAAAAATAACCCGCGTATCACGATTGTCTATGCGTCCACCCGCCAGATTTATGGCAAGCCTGACTATCTTCCAGTTGATGAACGCCATTTATTACACCCAGTTGATGTAAACGGGATCAATAAAATGGCCGGTGAATGGTACCATATTCTCTACAACAATGTTCATGGTATTCGCGCATGTGCATTACGCCTGACCAACACGTATGGCCCACGGATGCGAGTCAAAGATGCGCGTCAGACCTTTCTTGGCATCTGGATCAGAAATGTCATCGATGGTAAGCCGATACAGGTTTGGGGCGATGGAAAACAACTGCGCGATTTTACCTACATCGATGATTGTGTTGATGCGTTGTTACTGGCCGCACTACACCCAGCAGCCGGCGGACAAATTTTTAATCTAGGTGGACTCGAAGTGATTAATTTACGTGATCTGGCAGCACTCACGGTTGAGATTGCCGGCGGCGGGAGTTATGAAATTATTCCCTACCCTCCAGATCGCAAACCGATCGACATTGGTGATTACTACGCCGATGATCGCCGGATTCGGACGATGCTGGGCTGGCAGCCGCGAATCGATCTCCGCACCGGTCTGGCGCGAACCATCGCGTTTTATCGTGAACATCGCCGCCATTATTGGGAACCATCACCAGATGAAGGTTAATAAAAACCGCTACAATATTCATCAAACCGTCAAGATTGGTCACTACAATGTAAGTCAACGATATACAGAGGAGCACAACATCTATGCGCGTATTAATTACTGGGGGAGCAGGCTTTCTTGGTTCACACTTGTGTGATCGCTTTCTGGCTGAAGGGCATACGGTGATCGCGATGGATAATCTGATCACCGGCAGTACCGACAATATCGCTCATCTGGCCGGTCATCCTCGCTTCCTCTTTATTCATCACGATGTAACGAACTACATTTACATCGAAGGACCCATCGACGCCGTATTGCACTTCGCTTCACCGGCGTCACCAATCGACTACCTTGAGTTGCCAATTCAGACGCTCAAAGTTGGTGCCCTTGGCACCCATAAAGCACTTGGTCTAGCGCGGGCAAAAGGTGCTCGCTTTTTACTCGCTTCGACTTCAGAAGTCTACGGCGATCCCCAAGTCCATCCACAACCCGAAAGTTATTACGGTCACGTGAATCCGGTTGGGCCAAGAGGTGTGTACGATGAAGCCAAGCGTTTCGCCGAAGCCATGACGATGGCGTACCACAACTACCACGGCGTGGAGACGCGCATTGTTCGTATCTTCAATACGTATGGCCCGCGGATGCGGCTCCGCGATGGGAGGGTCGTTCCCAATTTTATTTCGCAAGCCTTACGTGGCGAACCACTCACCATTTACGGGGATGGCAGTCAGACCCGCTCGTTTCAGTATGTCTCCGATCTGGTAGAGGGCGTCTACCGATTGCTGTTTAGCGATGAAGTCGAACCGGTGAACATTGGCAATCCCAGTGAATTTACAATTGCCGAGTTCGCCCAGATCGTCAATGAAATAACCGGTAACAAAGCAGGGGTTGTCTACCGCGATCTCCGCACCAAAGATGACCCTCAAGTGCGTCAACCTGATATAACCAAAGCCCGACGGATTCTCAACTGGGAACCAAAAGTATCCCTACGCGAAGGCCTAGAACAGACTATTCCCTGGTTCCGGCAGGAACTGCAACGACGTGGCGAGCTATAACTGACACGAGGAGGCAGACTCAGCGTATGAAGGCGGTCATTCTGGCTGGCGGCTACGGTACCCGCATCAGTGAAGAGAGTGCCATTCGACCAAAGCCAATGGTTGAAATCGGTAATCGGCCTATTCTCTGGCATATTATGAAAATCTATTCGGCCCACGGAATCAACGAGTTCATCATCTGCTGTGGCTACAAAGGTCACATGATTAAAGAGTATTTTGCCAATTACTATCTGCATCATGCTGATGTGACCTTTGATATGCGCGAAAACCGTATGACAGTTCATTATACGAAGATCGAACCGTGGCAGGTGACGCTGGTTGATACCGGTGAGAATACCATGACCGGTGGACGAATCAAACGTATCCAGCCTTACGTTGGAAACGAGACCTTCTGCCTGACGTATGGTGACGGGGTAAGTGATGTCGATATTCGGGCTTTGCTCGCTTACCATCGCGAACAAGGTGTGACGGTGACCTTAACCGCAGTGCAGCCGCCAGGCCGCTTTGGGGCCTTCTCGCTGAGTGAAGGCCAGACCTTGATCGAGAGTTTCAAAGAGAAGCCGAAGGGTGATGGGGCGTATATCAACGGTGGTTTCTTCGTTGTTGAACCAGCAGCATTCGATCTGATCGCCGGTGACGAGACAGTTTGGGAACGTGAGCCACTAGAGCAGTTGGCGCAGCGAGGACAACTGGCGGCCTACCGTCACCATGGCTTCTGGCATCCGATGGATACCCTGCGCGACAAGAACTACTTGGAAGGGTTGTGGCAGAGCGGCCAGGCGCCCTGGAAAATTTGGGAATGATGGAGAAGGAGCGGGCAATGAAAGTCCTCTTAACCGGCAGCGGCGGCTACATTGGTATCGTCACTGCACCATATCTGATGGAACGTGGTCACGAGGTTGTCGGTGTTGACACCGGCTACTACGAGAGTGGCTGGCTCTACCACAGTGGCATGCGACAACCACAGTTGATTGTCCAGGATATTCGTCACTTAACCGCTGCTGACCTAGCCGGTTTTGACGCAGTGGTGCATATGGCCGAGCTATCGAACGATCCGTTGGGGCAGCTTAACCGTGATCTGACGTTTCAGATCAACCATCAGGGCAGTGTCAGGCTGGCTCGTGCTGCGAAGGCGGCTGGCGTCAGGCGCTTCGTGTATATGTCATCATGTTCGGTGTATGGCATCGGAGAGGAAGGTGAGATCAAAACTGAGGAGTCACCGGTTAATCCCCAGACCGCTTACGCCGAATGTAAAGTGTTAGTCGAGCGCGATCTGGCCCAGATGGCTGATGATGACTTTTCACCAGTATTTCTACGCAATGCAACCGCTTTCGGCCCCTCACCGCGCCAACGGTTTGATGTGGTGTTGAACAATCTATCCGGTCTGGCCTGGACAACCGGCAAGATTGCAATGACCAGTGATGGCACGCCTTGGCGACCACTGGTACACATTCTCGACATTGCCCAGGCTGTCGCCTGTGCGTTGGAGGCGCCACGCGAAGCGATCCACAACCAGATTTTCAATGTTGGCGATAGCCGTTACAATTACCGTGTGCGCGAGATTGCCGAGATTGTCGCCGAAGTCTTTCCCGGTTGCGAACTAACGTTTGGTCGGAAAGATGCCGACAATCGCAGTTACAGGGTTGATTTTACCAAGATTGCGACACACTTGCCCGGATTTACCTGCCGGTATGACGCACTAGCCGGTGCTCAGCAATTGCGCGCTGTCTTCGAGCGTATTGGCATGACGCGCGAGATCTTCGAGGCCCCACCATACACGCGCCTGAAGATGCTTCGTCATCTGATCGCAACTAATCAACTTGACGCCGAACTGTTCTGGAGGAGCTGACTATGCGGTTTATTCCTACCGAATTAAAGGATGCCCACATCATTGAGTTGGAGCCACGTGAAGACAACCGTGGCTTCTTCGCACGGGTTTGGGCTGACGATGAATTCGCTGCTCATGGTCTGGTGAGTCGCGTTGTTCAGATGAACCTCTCGTATAATCGGGTGGCCGGTACATTGCGGGGGATGCACTTTCAGCACGCACCGTATGCGGAAACTAAATTAGTACGTTGCATCCGTGGCGCAATCTACGATGTGATTATCGATTTACGTCCCGATTCACCGACTTACAAGCGCTGGATTGGGGTAAAGCTCACTGCGGCTAATCGGCTTGCCCTCTACGTACCGGAAGGCTTTGCCCACGGTTTTCAGACGCTTGAAGACGACACGGAAGTGTTTTACCAGGTCTCACAGTACTACACGCCGTCTGCCGAAGGTGGCGTGCGTTATGACGATCCGGCCTTCGGGATTGAGTGGCCGTTGCCGGTCACCGAAATCAGTGAGAAAGATAAGCGCTGGCCGCTGTTTAACGGTTAGCAAGCGTTGTGGGTGTGTCTTTCGCAACCTGCATTCGCACCAGGTGTGAAGGTGTGGATGCAGGTCAGTCTGCTCGCCTGGCCGGTTCGGTGTTTGAGATTACCTGTTATCCCCATTCTGCTTGAAGGTGCATAGCATCTACCGCAGTAGTGTGATGTCGAGCGCCTGCAAGCACAGAACAACCCCACGGAGAAGACTATGATTCTGATCGACACCGCATTACAACGCGCCGAAGCTGAGGGCCGGCCAATTCGAGTTGGCATGATCGGTGCGGGCTTTATGGCGCGTGGAATTGCCCTCCAGATGATCCGGTATACCCGTGGTATGCGATTGGTTGCTATCGCCAATCGCACCATTGAACGAGCAATCCAGGCGTATACTGAAGCTGATGTGCCGACTGAAGTGATCCGCCAAGTCGATTCGCCAACTGCTTTGGCAGCAGCACTCGAAGCTGGTGCACCAGCAGTAACCAGCGATGCGCTCTTGCTTTGCACTGCCGATGGCATTGATGTCATTCTCGAAGTGACCGGTGCGGTTGAATTTGGCGCTCAAGTAGCCCTAACCGCGATGCGCCACGGCAAACACGTAGTAACGATGAATGCCGAACTCGATGGAACCCTCGGTGCAATTTTGCAGGTGTATGCCCGTCGCAATGGTGTGATCTTTACCCTTTCCGACGGAGACCAGCCCGGCGTCATTATGAACCTCTATCGCTTCGTGCGCGGGTTAGGGGTCAAGCCGGTATTGTGCGGCAATATCAAGGGATTACACGATCCGTATCGCAATCCAACCACGCAGGCCAATTTTGCCCGTCAATGGGGGCAAAATCCATATATGGTGACCAGCTTCGCCGATGGAACAAAAATTTCGTTTGAGCAGGCTGTCGTGGCAAACGCCACAGGAATGCGGGTCGCGAAGCGGGGGATGTTTGGGCCAACCGTACCATCCGGCACACCGCTAGCCGATGTCGTACATGAGCTGTATCCGCTAGAGGCCTTGCTCGAAGGGCCAGGGATTGTCGATTACGTTGTCGGTGCAACACCGGGGCCAGGCGTGTTTGTGTTGGGCACCCACGATCATCCACGGATGCAGCACTACCTGAATCTGTATAAGCTAGGAAAGGGGCCACTCTACCTCTTTTACACACCGTACCACCTGTGCCATTTTGAGGTTCCCAATTCGGTTGCACGGGTCGCTCTGTTTGGTGATACGGTGCTAGCAGCGGCTGGCCGACCCACTGTTGAAGTGATTGCAGCGGCCAAAACCGATCTACGCGCTGGTCAAACGCTCGATGGTCTAGGGGGCTATATGACGTATGGGTTGGCTGAAAATGCCGAGGTCGTGCAGGCCGAACGCCTCTTGCCAATCGGGCTGGCGGAGGGATGTACCCTATTGCGCGATATTCCGAAAGATGGCATCATTACCTACGCCGATGTGCAATTACCACCCAATCGGTTGAGTGACCAGTTGCGGGCTGAACAAGATGCGATGTTCTGGTCATAGCGGTTCTATCTTTTCCCAGGGATTTGTCTTCGTGAAGAGTAAGAGCCTATCCGAATATTCGTCTCACGGTGCAACGGATGTAACTCATCGATGGATGGACGGATACAGCACTACTGCGCCTTGAAGCGGCGCTGCACCCCAACCGAATCTGCTGCGACAGGATATGGCGGATAGTCGCTCTGTGATTATCGTTGTGAATACCTGTGGGGGCGAGGTTACTGCCTCGCCCCTGCTGACAGAGTTATCCCGTCGTGGGTGTGACGATACAAGACATTCGGACAAGTTCTTAGAGCCTATCCGAATAATCGTCTCACGGTACGGCGGATGAAACCCGATCAATGTACGGGCACAGCGCTGCTATGCCGCAACCGATCCTCTTCTGGGTATTCCAGACAGCCTCTAAATAACCCAGCCTCGGAACGTCACCTCTGCATCAATCAGCAGCAAAATTGTCGGCCTGATCATGGTGGTGATTCCGCGGTGTCCACTCTTTTTCTTCCACAATGATTTCAATCGTCTTAAATCGGCGTCCGGTGTCCGGGTCGTACCGATACCGAACACAGACGAGCCGATCGCCATACATCGCTTGCAGCTTCTTAGTACCGCGCTGACCAGGTTTTAATTTGAGACGAGTACGCATCGGTGGCTCCGTGGCATATTAGCGACAGCTCTTTGTCGTACTATACCGATCTGTGTTACCATATCATTACCGCAGCGCTGGT
>Ga0209691_1001169_pt1 | contig 16082 bp, 19 predicted proteins | sample YNPMSBMetaG_FD_187120 | JGI IMG/M metagenome (GOLD analysis project Ga0209691, IMG submission 187120) | Anoxygenic and chlorotrophic microbial mat microbial communities from Yellowstone National Park, USA - YNP MS-B MetaG (SPAdes) (version 2) ... | reverse complement strand
TGACGGACCAACGCCACGCCCCCCGTCCGTCCGCAGACGGAACGGGGGGGGCGTGGCGGATGCCGGCTACGCGATCGCAATGCCGGCGTCGGCGGCAATGTGCCGCACGGCGCCGGCAAGGAGCTCGACGAACGCGGCGACGCCGGCGTCGCCTTCGCCGCACGCAGCGACGCGCGCGGCGAAGGTCATCGCCAGCGCCGCCTCCCGCTCCGCCGCTTCGAGCGCGACGGATTCGGGCGCGGCGGCGCGCTGAACCGCCGCATCCGCGAAACGGTTCAGCGCGGCGACGGCCTCAGCCGCCGGTTCCGCCGCCGCCCCGCTGTGCGGCCGCGCCAGCACGGCCGCGAGCACCGTCGCTGCCGTCGCAGACGACAGCGGCGGCGGCGGGTTCTTGACCGCCCCCAACATCAACTGAATCTTCTTCATGATGTCGTCTTCCATTTGTTCTCTCCTTTCTGCGCGCCGCCGTGCGGCGGCGCGGCGGATAATCATCACGGGGGCGTCGCCCCGGACGCTTCCAGGATACCGCATTCCGGGACGCGAACCGGCCGGGCGCGCCGGACCGCACCGGCGCTGCGCCGGCGTCCGCCGGGCAAAAAAAGCCCCCCGTCCGCCCGCAGGCGGAACGGGGGGGTGCGAACGATGGACCTCACCGCTGGCGTCGCCGCCAGCGGCCGGCCCAGTCGCGCAATCCCGGAAACCGGATGAGCGCGTGCAGCTCATCCTGCTCCCAGGATGACTCGAGTTCGTCGAAGAAGGCGTCGTCGGCGCACGCGCCGCCGCGCCCCTCTCCGACATACCAGACGACGGCGCCGCGAAAGGCGCGCAGCGCCGCCGCCGCCATCTGGTCGTCGTAGGGCGGCCAGACGAGCAGCAGCGCCGCCGTCTCCGGCGCTGCCGCCGCCGCCGACGCCGCGTCCGCCACCTCGACGAGCGTCCACGCCGGACGCGTATCGAGCCAGTCGTTCGGCCGGCCCGGGCGGAGTCCCGGCGTGAACGCGAGGCGCCCGCGCGCATCGAAATACTGCGGGGGCGGGCGGACGTCGGTTGCCCGCACCTCGGCTCCTGCCTGGCGCAGCAGCCAGGACCAGTAGCCGAGGCCGGCTCCGACCTCGACGATCGGCGAATCGGCGGCGATTCGCCGAACGAGGTCCTCGTCCGGGAGGGCATACGCATACTGCCTACGCATCACCTTGATGATGCTGTAGGCGTGCGGGTGCGCCTCCGACACCCGCCCGTCCCGGATGCCGAGCGTTTGCTCGACATCCAGGAGAAAGGGATGTGATAAGTTGCTCATTCATCCTCCTTGCCCGCCCCCGCCGTGCGGCGAGGGGGGCGTGCAACATTATTCGTATGCCCTCAGCATAGCGTGCAGCGGCGGCGGGGACCGAGGCAGAGAAACGGATGCGGCAGATCGGCGCCGCGGTCGTCCCCGCCGTCGCCCGCGCCGTCATCGCCGCGCCGTGCGCCCCCGGCCCGGCGGCGGGCGGATGGCGCCGATCACCGGATCGCCGGGCGCAGCAGCGCCGCCGCCCGCCGCCGCGCCATGCGGCGGATGACGATGATCCCGGCGCCGGCGGCGCCCCCCAATGCCTGCTGCGCCGCGCCCCGCGCGGGGCGCGGCGCGGTCCGCGCCCGGCAGCGCCGTCGTCGCGCCGCCGCCGTGCTGCTGCGTGGCCATGACCGGCGCGCCGGTCATCGGTTCCTTTGGCGCACCCAGGCGCGCGGTATGGATACCGCGCCGCTTGCAGCGCAGCGCCGGCGCGGTACCATGGGGGGCGGATGCAGAATCGCTGCATCTGTTCGCAACCCCCGCCGCAGGGCGGGGCGGAAAGGAGGAAACACATGAACAACGTTAGTATCGTCGGAATTCATGTCCGTCTCGCCCGGCTGGGCGAGACGGACGTCGCGCTCAATGTCCGGCCGCTCGGGCCGGACGGGCGCGTCGTGGCGGACATGGCGTCGGCGTCGCTCAGCGACGCCGACGTCGCGCTCGTCTTCGGCGAGCGCAGCGGGCGCGACTCGCTGCGCGTCGCCGGCGTCGCCCCGGAGCACTGCGTCTTCGGGGATTGGACGTGGACCGGCGAGCGGTGGGCCATGCGGCGCGGGAGCGCCGCATGGTTCGCCGCCGAGGCTGCCACGCTGCGCGAGCTGCCGCGCAGCGTGGCGGCGCTCCTCGCCGCCGCCGTGGAGCGCGGCGACCCCGCAATGCACGGGGTCGCCGTGCGGGTGAACGACCGGGGCGCCGTCTGGCGCCCGGTCGTCCACCCGCTCCCGGCGGTTCTGACCGTCCGGCGCGCCTGGGGGCTGCCGGACGGTCACATCCCGGTCCCCGACTGGTGGACCTGGGATGACGACGGTGCAGCGGCGCGGCGCTTCGCCGCCGCCGTGGACGCGGCGCTCGCCGCGTTCCACGTCGTCTACACCGTAGACGACGTCTGGCTCCTCCGCGACCAGGCGCTGCGCCTGGTCGCGGAGACGGGCGGACTGCGGGTCGACCGCGTCGAGGAACTGCGGGGGCCCCGCGACGTGCGCCTGTGGCACGTCGCGGGGTTCGTGACCCACGTGCGGCTCTCCCACGCCGCACGCGAGGTCTTCGTCCAGGCCGGGCTGCTGCCCGACCTGGACGCCGCCGCCCCCGGCGATGGCGACGACGCCGGCGTCGCCGCCGCCGACGCCTGAGACGTCAACGACGCGCGCCCGGTTCGCTGCGGCGAACCGGGCGCGCGTCGTCGTCTCCGCGATCCTACGCGATCCGCGACCAGCGCCGGTGATTCCAGCGCCATTTGCCGAGAATCACGGCGCCCCGGTCCGGCTCGCCGTGGCGGTGCGGCGGCTGCCCGAACGGGAACCAGTCGATGGTCCCGTCGCTCATGCGCGCGATGGCGAAGCCGCCGACCGCCTTGCAGTGGTCGTTTTGCTTCGCCTCCCGCAGCGCATCAGCGAGCGCGCGGCGAAACATTGTTGTGGTCATCGTTTCCTCCCGTGTGCTCATAGTTCTCCCACAGCATAAGCATACCCCCCCAAAGATGGTATTTCAATGATAATTCAATGATAATTCAATGATAATTCACTGATATTTCGCTGATGCTTCACCGCGCCCTCCCCGCATCCCCCGCATCCGCAGCGGCGCCGCCGCCGCGCTCCGTTCCGACGTCCCAGAGGACGGCGCCGCGCACGGCGCGCCGTGCGTCGACCGCCATCGGGTCGGCGCAGGGCGGCCAGACGATCAGCAGCGCCGCGCGCGGCATGACGCCGACGCCGCCGACGCCATGCGCGGGGCGGCGTCGGCGGCGTTGTGCGGACGCACGACGCACTGCGCGTCGTCCACCCCGGACGCGCGCCGGATCACGCCGTCGGGTCGCCACATTGCCCCGCTGCATCATCGGCGGCGGCGACCAGCGCCGCCAGGCGTGCAGCGGCGGCGGCGACAGCGGCGTCGTCGCCGCGCTCCTCGGCGTCCAGCGCGTCGAGAATCGCCGCGAGCGCGGGGTCCTCGTCGGCATACGCCTCGCAAAACCCCTGCACGGCGGCGCGGGCGGCGACGATGGCGGCGTGCAGGTCCGGCGCCGCATCGTCATCCCCGTCGTCCCGCAGGAGCTCGTCGGGAATCTCTTCCTCGACGACGCGCATGCGTCCTGCGGAATCGACCCACGCCAGACGCCAGGCCCACACCCCGGCGTCGTCGTCGTAGAACGCTGCGAACAGCGGCGAGTCGGCGCCGATGTCCGCCAGGCGTTCGACGTAGCACGCCGCCGCGTCGCCGGCGGCGTTCGCCGCGTCCGCCGCGTCCGCAGCGGGGGCAGCGGGCGCAGAGCTACTCTCATCCATGGGTTCTCCTCCTTTTGATCTCCCCCCGCCGTGCGGCGGAGGAGTGCAATCCGGGCGATGTCCCGGCGCGATCAGGATACCGCTCACCGTCATCGTGCGTCCGGCGCCCGCCGGATCGCCCGCTGCGCCCGGCGACGACGGCGACAGCGGCGCCTGCGCCGCCGCGGTGCACCGCTGCATCGCCGCGCGGCGCCCGACGGCGCGGCAGCGGCGGTCCCTGCACCCCCGGCCCCCCGCGTGCGGGGCGGTTCGGGGGGCGGGGGGACTGGGGAAGGAGGAGCCGTGAAGAATCAACCGCGCGCGCCGGACTACTGCGTCCGGCGCGGGCGCGCCGTCGCCCGCATGGGCGACGGCGCATTCGCCGACGTCGTCGCCGCGCTGCGGGCGCAGTACGGCGATGACGTCGTGGAGGTCTACCGCGTCGCGGTCCGCCGCCCATGCGCCTATGACGAATCGTGGGCGCCGGAGCGCGAGCAGACGCCGGTGCGCGCCTACGTTCCCGGCGTCGTCGCCCGGCTGCGGTGCCGCGACGCCGGCATCGGCGTGACGGTTGCGCGCAGCGGGCGCTGCGCCGTCGTCGTCGATGCCGACGATGCGCCGGACGTTATCCCGGCCATTCGTCGTGTCGTCGCCTGGCGGCGCTGCACCGCCCTCGCCGCTGCGCGCGGCTTGCAGTGCGTCCAGGACGCCGATCTGCCGGGCGAGCTGCGGCGCTGCGTCTACGCCGCATCCGCCGCCGCGCCGCCGGCGCTGCGCGTCGTCATCGACGCCTGGGGCGACCCGATCTGGTTCGACGCCGACGGGCGCGTCGTCATCCCCGACGCCGGGCGCTGACGGCGCGCCCGCGTGCGCCGCGCCGCCCCCGCCGCCGGCGCTCCGACCGTGACCCCGCCGAACGACGCGCGCCCGCCCCGCCGCAGCGGGAGCGGGCGCGCCGACGTCGGTCAGTGCAGCAGGCGGGCGCGTCCGGCGGCGCTCGCGGCATACAGCGCCGCCGCCACCGCCGCCGCCGCCGCCTGCCATGCAGCGGCGGCGCGCGCGGCGGGCGACGCCGCCGCCTGCGCCCACAGCGCCCACACCGTTGCATGGATGGCGGCGGTGCGGGCGTGCGCGGCGGCGATCCGCGCCGCCCGTGCGTCGGCGCGGGGCAGCGGACGGGCGGCGGCGGCCTGCGCCGCCTGCGCCGCCCGCGCCGCCAGCGCCGCCGCCCGGCGCGCCCGCCACGGCGTCGGGCGCGCCGCCGCCAGGCGCAGCGCCGCCACGACGCGCCGCCGGGGGCGCGCCAGCGGGCGGGCGACGGAATCCACCCGCCCGACGACGCAGGCGGCGGCGGCCTGCGCCGCCTGCTGCGCCTCGGCGGCAGCCCACAGCGCCGTGGGCCACGCATCGCCCACGACGGCGCCGGCCAGGCGCTGCGCGCGCGCGGCGGCGATCACCGCCCGCGCCGCCGCGTCCATGACCGACGCGGGTCCGGCGCCGACCAGCGGCGGCGGCGGACCCGCCGCCGCCGCGTCGGACACGAACGCGGCCTCCTCAAGCGCGGCGTCAACCGCCGCGCTGAGGCGCCCATACCCCGCCGACGCCGCGGCGTCGGCGGGGTCAACGTCGCTTCCATTATTGATGTCCATACGGTTCATCATGCCACCGTCGCCGCGCTGCGCCACACGGTCGGCGACGGAATCGTTCCGTCGCCGCCGTCGCAGGGACGGCGACCCGCATCGATCGCGCCGCGCACGCGCGGCGCAGGAGGAACGCATCATGACCGAACGCGCGCCCCTCCCCCGCCCGGCGGGGGAGGGGACGGACGACGCGGCGGCGGCGCCGGTCCGCCCCCGCCGCCCCATGCATCGCCCCCGGCGTCGCTCCCGGCATCGTCCCCGCCGCTCCCGCCGGCGCCGCGCCCGCCGCGTCGCTCCCGGCATCGTCGCCGACGCCGCCGCCGTCGCCGCCGCTGCGCTATCATGAGAGCGAACGCGGCATCCGCCGCGCCATATCCATCGCTCCCCCGCAGGGGGGAGCATGCGTTCTCCCGCCGCAGGGCGGGAGGGGAGGACCGAAACCGGTGGAAGAAACACCTCTTCCCCCGGTCGCGGGAGTGTTGCTCCCGCTCCGGGGGGACATGCTGCACGTCCAGCGCCTGGCGCTGGACGCGCTGACGCCAGGCGCCCGGCGCGCCGCCGGGGTCCTGGCGCAGCTCTGGCCGGTCAGCGCCGGCCCGCCGAACCTGCCAGGAGTCGGCGGCGGCGTCGTGCGCCGCACCGATGGACTCCTGGACGTGGCGCTGCCACTCCAGGACCTGGCGCCGCCGGACGCGGCGGGTGCGGCGGACGCCGCGCCGCCGCGCACGCTACGGCAGCTCGCGGGCGACCTCCTGCTCGCGGAGGTCGTCCGCAAGGCGGGCGGCATCTGGATGCCGCCGCCCACGTTTGTCGCGTGGGCGGAGTGGCACTTCAGCCGCAGCGATTTCGCCGCCATCGCCGCCGGCGGACTGCCGTCCCTGGCGGCGGCGCTGGCGGCGCGCGGCGTGGACGACGCGGAAGCGACGGCGCTCGCCGACCGCTTCCCGACGAGCGTCTGGCAGACGCTCGTCGCCCACTGGGGCGTCGTCATCACCGACGAGACGGCGTCGGCGATCCCGCCGCACGCCGTTCTCGGTCGCCTCGGCGCGGCCGCCGCGATCATGCGGCTGCCGGTCGTCGATCTCCCCGCGATCGCGGCGCTGGCGACGCGCCTGGCCTTCTACGGCCTGGCGCTGCGCGCGGCGCACGGCGCGGCATAATCGAGTCGAATGGCGCGCGCGCGGGCGCGCCGCGTGATCGTGACCACCGGCGGGCGCCGCGCCGCCCGCCAGAGGAGGAAGATGAGGTGAGCCACATTACAACGACGCGCCTGGAAATCACCGATTTCCAGGCGCTCATCGACGCCCTCCGCGACAACTACGGCGAGGTCGTGGAAGTCCACGCGACCCCGCAGGTGCGGAAGGTTGCGTATAACCGGTACGAGGCGGTGCACGCCTACGTGCCGGAGACGGCGTTCGCCAGCCGCTGGGGAAGCGGCATCGGCGTGCGGGTCGGCCAAGGCGGGCGCATCGACCTGCTCGTCGATTCCGACGACCGCGATGCCGTCGTTCCGGCGATCCGCCGCGCCTACGCGCTGCGCGTCGCCGACGCCGATCTGACGGCGAGCGGCTTCGTCCGCGCCGCTGCCGACGAGACGCTGCAGGACGGAACCGTCCGCCGCGTCTACACGCCGGCGGACGGCGCTCCGGCGCCGCGCGTCGTCGTCACCGTGGAGCCGAACGGAACCGTTCGGATCACGGTCGAAGGCATGATCGGGATGGGGTGCCTCCCGATCACCGCCGGTCTCATCGCGCGTCTCGGCGGCGCCGCCGAGACGACGCTCACCGCCGACGCCTACGGCGAGTCGGCAGACGCCGACTCGTGGGCGTGGGCGAAGGAGCGCAGCGATGCGTGAGCGCACGCTGCGCATCCACCGGATCATCCCGGTGAGCCGGGCCAACGGGCCCGGCAACCGGGCGGTGATCTGGGTGCAGGGGTGCACCCTAAGGTGCCCCGGGTGCTTCAACCCTGACACCCACAACCCCGCCGCAGGCGAGGAGGTGCGCGTGAGCGTTCTCCTCGACCTGCTGGCGCGGCTCGCGATCGCCGGGAAGATCGACGGCCTGTCGGTCTCCGGCGGCGAGCCGCTCGAGCAGATCGCCGCGCTCATCCCGCTGTGCGCGGGGGCGCGCGCGCTCGATCTGACGGTCATCGTCTGGACCGGGTTCACCCCGGACCAGGCGGCGGCGATTCCGGGGTTCGACGCGCTCATGGAGCACGTCGATCTCCTCATCGCCGGGCCCTACATCGCCGCGCAGCGCATCGCCGACGGGCTGCGCGGCAGCGCCAACAAGGTCGTCCTGCTCGGGCGCGACGCGCGCCTGTCGCCGGACGACCTGGCGGACGTGCCGTCGACCGAGGTCATCATCGACCCGGCGGACGGCACGGTCGCCGTCACCGGCATCCGTCCGCCGCGCCGCACGCGCGGCGCGCAAGGAGGCGGGCATGGCGCGGGCTAACGCTGCCGCCGGCGGCGACGCCGCGCCCGCCTTCTGGCAGGCGCTGCACGCGCGCTATGCCGACGGCGTCGCCCACGCCTTCGTCCTGCACGGCAACGTGCATGACTACGCGCCGGGCGGCGGCGGGTGGATGCGCCTGGAGGCGTTCCTCCTGGCGCGCCTGACGCGCTTCGACCTGTGCGCCGCGCTTGACGCGGCGCACGGGCTGCGCTTCCCGCTTCCCGGGCACGCGGAACTGGCTACCCGCGCGCTCGGAGTCTCCGGGCCGAGTCCGGCGGCGCAGATCCTCGCCGCCGCCGACCCGAACGCGCCGCCGGCGGCGCGCCTACTCCCCGTCACGCGCGAGACCATCGCGCTGGCGACGCAGCTCCTGGATGCGCTGCTGACGCATCCATGGAAGGTCGGCGAAGGGAGCGCCGCGCGCGCCGGGCGCATGGCGGTCGTCGTTCGGGACGCGCATCTCATCGTCCCGGACGGCGATCTGCGCGGCCAGGACGCGGCCATCCTGGCGCGCCTCCTGGGGTGGGGGCGCACCATGGAGATCGGGGCGGCGCAGCATCTGCTCCTCGCCGTCACCGACTCGTACGGCGCGCTCCACGCCGACCTGCGGCGGGCGACGTCGCGGTGGGACGCCATCCCGGTCCCGCTGCCGGACGAGGAGACGCGACGGCAGTTCGTCGGCTACCTCGCCCGGCAGCATCCGGGCCTGCGCGCCGACCCCGCCGCCGTCGCGCGGCAAACCGGCGCGTTGACGCTGCTGGGCGTGGAGGACATCGCCCTCCGCGCCCTCGGCGCCGGCGGCGAGGTGACCGCCGACCTGGTCGCCGAGCGCAAAGAAGCGCTCGTGCGCCAGGAGTACGGCGATGTCCTTCGGATCGTCGACCCGCGCCACGCGCTCGACCGCGTGGCCGGGTACGACTATCTGAAAGCATGGCTCACCCGCACCGTCGTCGCGCCGTGGCGCGACGATGGGCGGGTGCGCATCGGCGGTCTGCTCCTGAGCGGACCGCCCGGCACGGGGAAGACCCTCCTCGCCGAAGCGATCGCCGGCGAGGTCGGCGTTCCGCTGGTCGTCTTCGACCTGGCCCGCATTCTGGGCCAGTACGTCGGCCAGTCGGAGCGCAACCTCGACCGCGCGCTCGACGCCGTACTGGCCCTGGCGCCCTGCGTCCTGTTCATCGACGAACTGGACCAGGTCACGGGGCGCGGCGACGGCGGCGACGGCGGGTCGCGCGTCGATAACCGCGTGTTCGCGCGGTTGCTGACGTTCCTCGAGGACCCGGCGCGGCGCGGCGTCGTGCTGGCGGTGGCGGCCACCAACCGCCCCGACCTGCTCGACGCTGCATTGCGGTCGCGCTTCGACCGCACCGCGCCGGTGCTGCCGCCGACCGCCGCCGACCGCGCGGCGATCCTGCGGCAGATCGTCAACGCGCTGGCGCCCGGCGTGTCCCTCGGCGCCCCGGCGCTGGAGGAGGCGGTCGCCCGCACCAACGGGTGGACCGGGCGCAACCTGCGCGATCTGGGCGGCGTCCTCGGCGACCTGCTCGCCGAGGGCATGCCGCTCGATGCGGCGATCCGTGCGGCGCTCGACCTCTACCGACCGCCGCTGCGCGACACCGCCGCGCAAACCGCGTTGGCGCTGGCGGAGATCAGCGATCTCCGCCTGCTCCCGCCGGAGTACCGTCGGCAGGCGCACGCCGATGACGCCGGCGACCACGCCGACGCCCCGCCCCATGCGCCGCGCGCCGAACCCCGGCGGCGGCGCGGCGGCGATCTGTGACATTCGCCGGGGCGCGGCGTCCGCCGCGCCCCCCAACGCCGCCCGTCGCTCCACGACGGCGGCAAGGAGGCCATGAGCATGAGGAGCATCAACAACGGTCTGCACCCGGAACCGATTCCGGGCGCGCCGACCCACGATGACGCGCCGTCGCCCTACGACGCGACGGCGGCGGCGTTGCGCGCCTACCTGGACGCGCACACGCCGCTCGGCGTTGTCGAGGACCCCTGGACGCGGGTCCTCGACGGCTTTTTGATCAGCGTCCACGAGTCCCGCTGGCCCGGGCTCGTCCGGCTGGAGCCGGGCGATCTCGGGCTGGACCGCGCCGCCTACGCCGCGCTCGCGCGGCGGCTGCGCTGGGGATCGCTCGACCTCCTGCCGGACGGGATCGGCAAGGAGCTGGAGGCGCTCGTCTCCCGCGCACGCCGCCTGCCGCGCCGGTGGGGCGTGGCGGTGCACTGGGGACTCTTCGTTCCGCTGCGCGCCATGGAGGCATTCCGGCGCGAGTGGGACGAGATTGCGGCGGCGTTCGACGCCGCCGTCGAGCGATGGGTCGTCGAGTACGACGCCCACCGCGCTGCAGCGGAGGCGGCGTGCCGCGAGTTCGCGGCGCGCAGCGCCCGCGTCGCCGGCGCGATGGGGCTGGCGGCCATCGACCCCGAAGCGCTGGCGCAGCGCCTCATGGCGGCGTATCCGCCGCGCGACGCGCTGCGGCAGCGCCATCGCCTGTGGTACGAGACGGCGTTCATCCCGACGCCGGCGCTCGTGGCCGAGCAGGCGAACTACCTGGAAGCGCTGGCAGAGCAGCACCGCCAGCGCATGGCGGCGCTGCGCGCCAGAGGGGAGCGCCAGGCGCTGCAGGACCGCCTGACGCGCCTGGAGCTGGAGGAGCGCCTGGAGGAAGCCGAGCGCGCCGCGCGGCTGCGCGACGCCGCGCTGCGCGCCGAGGCGGAGCGCATCCGCGCCGACCTGCGGCAGCGCGCCGATGCGCTGCTGGCGGAGTTCGAGCGCACCTACGCGCTCGACCTGCGGCGGCGGCTGCACGATGCGCTGCACCTCCTCATCGCCGCCCTGCAGCGCGGCGGGTCATCGGCGTCGGCGACGCGCAGCGTCGTCGAGGCCATCACCGACCTGCGCCTGCTCACCCGCGAGGAGGACGTGGAACTCCAGGCGCTCATGACGCGCCTGGAGGAGGCGATTGCAACCCGCCGCGCGCAGCGCCGCCGCGCCGCGTCGCGCGCCGACGTCCTCCAACGCATCGAGGACGTCGGCGCCGTGCTGCAGGCGTCGATCCTGGCGCTCGGCGGCGGGCTGCGGCGCCGCGACGCCGCCGACGCCGCCGACGCCGACGAGGCCGACGAGGCTGCGATCCCGTTGCTCGACCCCGCCGACCCCGTCGGCGACGTGCGGCGACGGGTGCAGCGCCTCGGAATCCCGGAGCGCGACAGCCTGGCCGTCGCGCTGACCGACGCTGCCGCCCCCGCCGCCGCCGCCGTGCGGCGCACGCGCCTGGGGGCGCTGTAGGAACCGCACGCGCGCGGCGGCGCCATGGACTACGATGATTTGCCGGACGACGCTCCCGGCAGCGACGACCCGGATACCGGGCCGCGCGCCGACTGAGCGTCGTTCGACCGCCGACCCCGCATGCCGCCGGACGACCGACGCCGGCGGCGTGCGGTAGGATGGATTCGTGAGCGAGCGAGCGCGCGCGGCGGCGTCCGCCGCCGCGCGAAGGAGGATGCGATGACGAAGCAGCGACGTCGGCCGCTCGTCACCGGGGCGCGGCTGACCGGCGCCCCGGTCGAGCGGCTCGTGCACGCCGCAGCCTACCTCGGCGAGACGCACCCGTCCGTCGAGGTGCGGCGTGCGATGCAGGCGCTGCGCCTCGCCGAAAGCGACGATGCGCGCAGCGTGACGGCGGCGCTCCCCGCCGACCTCGCCGACTGGAACGCGGTCATCGCCGCGTTCCGGCGCGCCGGCGTGGACGGCGTCGCCATCGGTGCGGCAGAATGAATGACGGGGGGGCGGGAACGTCCCGCTCCCCACGCGAAAGGAGGGAACGAACATGGATCGGACCTTTGCCGCCCACCGTGTGGGCGGCGTGACGGTCGTCAACGCCACCCCCCACGAGGTGACGTTCCTCGTGGAGGGGACCGAGATCGTCGTCCCGCCGAGCGGGGCGACGCTCAAAGCCGATCCGGACGACGAGGTCGTCGGCCGTGTCGGCGACGCGGAGATCGTCCGCGTCGCGTTCCGGCGCAGCGCCGAAGGCGACGCGGAGCTGAAGGCGATCCGGGCGCAGCACCCGAACGCGCTGATCATCGGATCGATGATCAGCGCGCAGGCGTTCGGCTATCCCGTCGTCGCGCTCGTCGCGGCGCCGGGGCACGAGCGCCTGCCGCCGACCCAGCGGCGCTACCGCGCCGATCGCTTCACGGCGTTCGGGGACCTCCCCGACGCCGTGCGCTGCTGACCCGCCGGGGGGCGGCGCGGGGTCATCCCCGCGCCGCCCCTCGCTCATTTCCCGGAGGAGGTGCGATGTCCCGTCCATCCGACCCATCCGCCCCGTGCGCCCCCGGCGTCCCCGCCGTCGTCGTGGTCGAAGCGCCGCTCGGCGTCGTCGCGCTGGCGCATCCGCGCGGCGCCCGCGTTGCGCTGATCGGCTACGACGTGCAGCGCAACGGCGTCCCCGTGGCCGCTTTCGCCGATGCGCGCCGCGCGCAGTGCTTCGCCGACGCCGTGCGCGCCTGGCTCGCCGCCGCACCCCCCGACACCCCCCCCGACTCCTGGCCGCCCGGCGCCGTGTCCGCCCTCGCGCGCCTCTGCCGCACCCACGGCGCGCTGCGCGTCGCCGATCCCGCCCTGCGCGCGGCGCTCGACCTGCCCTTGCGTCGCTGATCCCCGCCCGCGCCGCTGCCGTCGCGACTCAGCGCGGCGGCGCCGATCCCCGCCCGCCCCCCCCGCATCCCTCCGCACCCCTCTCCCGCACGGAGCAACGGGGGGCGGGCGTCCTGACGCCTGAAACGGGAGATGGCGCGAACACCCGCCACGTCGTCGTCACCGCAGCGCCGACGGCGCCGTCGGCGTCGGCGGCGTGCTATGCTGAGCGCAGATCTGCGCACCGGCGCAGACCAGACGTTCTTTTTTCGACCCGCCGCATGGCGGGCGACGACCGCCCCCGCCGCACGGCGCGGGGCAAGGAGGAAAAAAAGTGACGAAAACAGCGCTCCCGCATCCGGGCGAGATCATCGCCCGGATGCGGGCCGACGGGTACGTGTTCCGTCGGGCGGAGGAGCTGGGGCTGACCGCCCTGATCCTCCGCCCGAACGGGGATGGCCCCCGCACCCTCCTCCTGGAGGGGCCGTCGGGGACCGGCAAGACGTTTCTGGCCGAGCGCCTGGCGCGGGCGCTCGGTCTCGCGGAGGGGGAGGGCTATCACTACGCCCTCCTCCACGCCTGGACGACCGACGAGGATCTCCTCGTCGGCGTCGATATCGGCGCCGTCGCTGCCGGACTCGTCCGGCAGCGCGCGGACGCCTATCGTCCGGGCGTGCTGCTCCGCGCTGCGCAGGCGTCGACGCGCGGAATGGCGCTGCTCTGCCTCGATGAGGCGGACAAGGCGCCCCCGCGCGTCGACGCGCTGCTCTTGGACTTTCTCATGCATGGCCGGGTCACCGGCCCGCATGGGGAAGTCTGGCGCGCCGACCCGGAGCGGTTGCTCGTCATCCTGACGAGCAACCGCACCCGGGAGCTGTCCGAAGCGCTGCAGCGGCGCTGCACGCGCATTCGGATCGATTTCTTGCCGGAGGGGGTCGAATGCGACCTGCTCCGGAAGCAGACCGGGATGGCGCCCGGCGTCGTGCGCCTGGCGGTGCGGATGGCCAACGCCATTCGCGCCGCCGGCGCCACGGCGCCGAGCGTGCAGGAGATTCGCAACCTCCTGCACGACATCCGCTGCGCCGAAAGCGCGGCGGATGTCGACATCCTCATCGCCTCGGCGCTGATCAAAAGCGCCGAGGACGAGGCGGCGCTGCGGGAGGCGTTCCCGCGCCCCGGCGCCGCGCTGTGGGGCGAACTGCGCCGGGCGGCGGAGGGGCGACGATGACCCTCCGCCGTCCGCTGCGCATCGGCGAGCGGCTGATGCGCATCTGCGATGTCCAGCGTCTCGCCGCCGCATCCGGCGGGACGCTGGACCCGGAGATACGCTGGCGAAACGGGTGCAGCTTCGTTTACCGGTCGGCGACGACGCCGACCGGCGTGGCGGAGGCGATCATGCACCCGTTCGCCACGACGGACGGCCGCACCCTGCGCGCCGCGCCGCACCTCGCGCTGGGCGGCGCAGCGGCGGGGACGCTGGCCGTCGCAATTGCGCTGGCGGCGCGCGCCGGCGGGTCCACGGCGCGCCTCGCCATGCGCCGCGCCGACGGGCAGGGCATGCTCGACGCCCTGGCCCGTCGGTACGGCGGCCGGGAAGCGCTCCACACCGCGATGAAGCGCTTCCTGGACGATCTGCTGGTCGAGGCGGAGCCGTGGCTCTTTTACGCCCGGCAGGTCGTTGCGGCAGCGCCGCCGTCGTCGCCGCTGCGCCAGGAGCCGCGCGGCGCGAACGGCGCGCCCGCTGCGCCGCTGCTCAAGGCGGCGCAGCAGGCGCTGCCGCCGGACGATGACGGCGCCGTCGGCGCGCCGCAGCCGGGCCGCCCGGCGGGGAACGGCGCCGACGACGCGCCGCAGCCGGGCCGCCCGGCGGGGAACGGCGCCGACGGCGCGCCGCAGCCGGGCGCGGCCGCCCCGTCCGACCCGGACGCCCCGGATTGCGGCGGACATCCGGGGCGCGGCGGCGACGCCGACCCGCCGCCGCATCCGGGGCGCGGGCGGGCGAACCTCCCGCCGAACGCGCCCCCGGCGGCGCCGGGAGCGGGGAACGGACGCGGGCGCGGCGGACGCCGCCCCGACGCGCCGGACGCCCCGGACGCCCCGGACGCCGACGGCGACGCGCCGGACGCCCCGGACGCGCCGAACGGCCCCGGACGCGGGCGCGGCGAACGCTGCCCCGACGCGCCGGACGCCCCGGACGCCCCGTCCGGCCCCGGACGCGGGCGCGGCGAACGCCGCCCCGACGCGCCGGAGACCCCGGACGCCCCGTCCGGCCCCGGACGCGGGCGCGGCGGACGCCGCCCCGATGCGCCGGAGACCCCGGACGCGCCGGACGCCCCGGACGCGCCGGACGCCGACGGCGACGCGCCGGACGCCCCGGACGCGCCGGACGCCGACGGCGACGCGCCGGACGACCCGGACGCGCCGGAGACCACGGCGGCGCGGCGCCGGCGCGAGCGCCGGCGCCGCGCCGCGTTGCGCGTCCGGGATGGCGCGCCGTCCAACCCCGCCGGGCGCGCCTACGGGCGCGTCTTCGGACGGCTGCCGCCCGAGGCCGACCCCGCCGTCGTCGCGCGCCTGCGTCGCATCCTGGCGACGCTCGTCGTCGACGGCGGCGAGGGGGAGGACGGGCCGCGCCTCCACGTCCGGGAGGCGACGGTGCGCCTGATGACGCACCGTCCGCCCTACCCGGCGCGGCGCCAGGAGCGGGGGCGTCCGGCGATCCTCGTGATCGCCGACGTCTCCGGCTCCTGCGCGGCGTTCGCCGAACCGGCGTGCGCCGTGGCGCGGTCGGCGGCGGAGCTCGGCGTCCCCGGCGCCGACGTCGCCGTCATCACCGTGTTCACGCCGCGCATGGGCGAACCCGGCGGGGGGTTCGCCCTCGGCGACGTCACGGTGAACGGGCGCGTCGTGCCCGGCCCCTGGCAAACGCCGGAGGGTCAGGGGCGCGTCCGGGCGCATGACGACCTCTTCGCCGATCTCGCCCGCGTCGGCGCGGGCGAGATCGGCGTCATCATCGCCCTCGGCGACGCCGACGAGGCGATGAACTATGCCGCGCTCGCCGCGCGCGCCCATGTCCGCCGGTTCATCTGGCTGGACAACTTCGGGTCGCGCGCGGGCGGGCCCCGCGACGCCCCGCCGGCGTATGCACAGGTGGCGGTCGGCGGGTTTTCGGCGGCGGCGCGCCGCATCACGACGCATCTCGTCGGGTGCGGCGACGTCGACGACATGGTCGCGGGGCTGGCGCGGGCGCTGCGGTGCGGCTGACGCCGCGCCGCAGCGCCCCCGGCGCGGTACAATTAAAAAAAACAGACCCCCCCGCCGCACGGCGGGGGAATTCCTGCGGCCCGGTGCGGGCCGCTCGTCCGACCTCCAACCCTGCCCCCAAGGGGGAAGGGGGGCGAACCGCCGAGACGCGCCGGAGACCCCGGCAACGTCGGCGCAAGCGCCCCCCGCCCCCGCGCACCCGTCCTCCTCTGACCCCGGCGTGGCCGGGCCGGGCGCGGAGGACGTCGGCCGCGC
>Ga0209691_1001152_pt1 | contig 16285 bp, 12 predicted proteins | sample YNPMSBMetaG_FD_187120 | JGI IMG/M metagenome (GOLD analysis project Ga0209691, IMG submission 187120) | Anoxygenic and chlorotrophic microbial mat microbial communities from Yellowstone National Park, USA - YNP MS-B MetaG (SPAdes) (version 2) ... | reverse complement strand
GGGATTGAGCGAACAAACATTCAATCAGTTATTTGAACATGAATTTTCCAATAGAAGTAGTGGTCAATTTCGGGAGATGGCGAGACGGCTCATGGTGCGTGAGCTACTTAACGAATACTATCATACAGCAGTGTTTGAAATAAAAAACGCCGATAGTGGTTTATCGGCGTTTGCGTTCGATTGAGCAACAACAAGCACTTATCGTGCGTAGGCGACCGAGCGTGTTTCGCGCACGACAGTAATTTTGATTTGTCCTGGATATTGAACTGACTCGTTGATTTTTTTAGCAATATCGCGCGCTAAAATTTCCGTTTGTCCATCAGGGACTTTTTCGCCTTCAACAATCACACGGATTTCGCGACCGGCTTGCATAGCGTAGGTTTTTGCGACGCCGGGAAATTGTCTGGCGATTTCTTCCAAACTTTCAAGTCGCTTGATGTAGCCTTCGGGCGTAATGGCACCGCGTGCGCCAGGGCGTGCGCCTGAAATCACATTGGCGGCGTCGACCAAATCGGCAATCGGATTTTCTTTTGGTGCTTCGCCGTGATGCGCCAGCACAGCATTGATAACCACTGGCGACTCCTTGTATTTTTTCAAGAAATCTGCCCCTGCAATCGAGTGCGAACTTTCGGGTTGGTCGAGCATTTTGCCAATGTCGTGTAGCAAGCCTGCGCGTTTAGCAAGTTTGGTGTCAAGTTTCAGTTCTGCCGCCATTAAGCCTGCAAGCATTGCGACTTCTTTGGAGTGTTTGAGCAAGTTTTGTCCGTAGTTTGAGCGGAACTTCATTTTGCCAATCAGACGCGTAATGTCGGGGTGAAGGTTCGGAATGCCGAGTTGAACAACCGTGTCTTCGCCTGTGCTGAGAATAACCTCTTCCAATTCTTTTTCGGCAAGTTGGTAGGATTTTTCAATCGTGCCAGGGTGAATGATGCCGTCGACAAGGAGGCGTTGTAAGGTCATTTTGGCGAGTTCTCGGCGCACTGGGTCGAAGCAAGAAAGAATAACGACTTCGGGCGTATCATCGACAATGATGTCGACTCCTGTGATATTTTCAAAGGCTTTGATGTTGCGTCCTTCTCTTCCGATGATGCGCCCTTTGAGTTCGTCGCTTTGTAAGTGAATGGTGGTGATAGCGTTTTCGGCGGCTTGGTCGAGCGAGGTGCGTTCAATCGCAGACAGAATCACGCGTTCAGCGATGCGCTGGGCTTTTTCTTTGGTTTCTTGCTCAATGGCTTGCAGTTGTGTGGCTGCTTCGGTTCTGGCTTGCGCAAGCATATTTTCCATGAGCATGGCTTTGGCATCTTCGGCGTTCATGCCGCTAAGGGCTTCAAGGCGGCTGTTTTGTGCCGCAATGAGTTGTTCTAATTCGGCAGCGCGTTGTGTCAGTTGGATTTGCTTTTGGGTGAGTTCTTTTTTGAGTTCTTCGAGCGACTTTTCGCGCTTTTGCGTTTGCTCAATGCGGCGCATCAAGGTGTCTTCTTTGACTTTGATTTGCTTTTGAATTTGGGCGAACTTATCGTTCTTGACGCTGACCTCTTGTTCAAACTCGCGCTTTTTGCGCTTCCACTCTTCGTTGAGTTCTTCAAGCTTTGCGGCTTTTTGGGCTTCGGCTTCGCGTTGTGCTTCTTGAAGAATTTGCACGGCGCGCTCTTCGGCTTCAAGCAGTTTCGTTGTGCCGACTCGATCGAGCAAGAAACGCCCAACGAAAAAACCAACAATGAAAAAGAGCGCGCTCGCGATGATGAGAAGAACAAAGTTAATCGCAATATCCATAATCGTTTATGATGATGATTCTCAAAAAGTTAAGTCCCGACGTGGTCAGGACGGTTAGTTAAAAAGGAAAAACAAAAAGTCCGCAGAGCAACACACCGATTGAGTCTAGGATTAAAGAATCCAGATGATTACGGTGGGTACTGCCTTCGCGTCTCGTGCTTCCACTGTGGCGCACCGTTTGCGCGGCAAACGGATTTGCCATTCCGCTCACGCGGAACGAGGCCTGCGTTCAACGCCAAGAGACCAGTTCCCTTGAAGTTTAAATTATCGATTCTTTAATAGCGTAATCGCAATCGGGCTATTGGTGCGGACTTAAACTTGGTAGTCTGTGACTTGATATAGCCTTTGATTTCAAAGAACAGTTTTGCGCGCATTATCGTGAGAAGCATTGCTACGCTTGTTCGGCTTGGTTAGCAATCGTTGTGTTTTGTTGAACACTTTGGATTGCTTCCGCCAAGTCTTTTTCCGATTCAGAGAGCCGAATTTGCTCATCTTGTTTTCGGCTTTCTAAATGGCTTTCTTCAATCGTAGTTGTAATGTAACGATTCAATCGCTCGACTTCTTTTTGAATAGCGTGAAGGCGTTGTTCGTGTTCGAGCACTTTTTCGGCAAGGCTGGTCGCCGCTAATACCGCTAGTCGGACAGGGGAGTAGTCGGAAACTTTTTGACGATACTCTCCAATCAAACGATTGACCTCCTCGACAGCGGCACGTGTCAGTTCCGGATTCTCGGCTCGGAATGCATATTCTTCACTTAAAATTCGAACTTTCAGCGATTGCATTGGCTATTTCATTTAACACGATTGACGCCTAACACGTTGCGCTCACTCTTTGCGCGCCCAGAAATTCAGGATAGTCGTTGCAACTCTAAATTGACCTGCTCCAACAAATGCTCCAATTGATGTCGAATCAGTAACTTCTCTTCGTAAGAAATGGTCATTGGTGCAAAAGGGTCATTTGTTTCTTCTTCGCTTTGCATTGCCTGTAACTCCTCTTGCAACTTCTTTATGGTCTGCTTGGCTTCGTTGAGTTCTGCATAAAGTTTTGTCAGTTGCTTAGTCAGCGACGCCGCCTTCTGTTTCAAGGCATGATTCTCTTCTTGAAGCAGTTGCAGACGGTCAACGAGTTGCTCGACGTTTATGGTCAGTTTTCCAATCTCTCCATCAATATTTTTCATACCTTTCGGCGATTTTGTCGGAACGATTTTATCGGTCTAATTCTGACTATTTGAGATTGGTAACGACTTGTGCTGGTTGAGTTTGCTGTTCGGGTAAGTTCATGATTGATTGCCTCTTTTGTGGCGTGTGTCTTACGCCTGACGCAACTCCGCACCAAATTTTGAACTTATCCGTTCAGCCACGCTCGTGGTGATGCGCGCAATTTCCTCATCGGTCATTGTTCGCTCATAATTCACGAGTTTGAGTGAGAATGCAACACTTCGTTTCGTTTCTCCTGCCTGCGATGCCTTCTTCACTTCTTTTTTCGGCTCATACACATCGAAAATCGTAACGCTTTGAATTGCCTTATCGGTCTGCAATACCTCGTTCATCATGTCAGATGCTTTTGCATCCATCGGCACGAAAAAGGCAAGGTCGCGCAACACCGCAGGAAATTTTGCAGGCTCTTGGTATCGCACGGTTGAATTGGTCGCACGCTTCAACACGCTTACATCTAATTCTGCATAAAACACAGGCTGTTCAATATCATATCGCCTCAACAGGTTCTTCGGCACGATTTCCAGTGTTCCTGCAACGATTTCGGAAGTGTCGCTCCTTGCACCGTTGAAACTCATTTCAGATGTTACTTCACTATTTGAAACAGATTGAATTTCAAGGTGCAATCGGCTGTGAGTATAAGCAACAAACTTCGATTTATCAAAGCACCCCAATCGTTTTAAGAGCAATTCAACTGCGCCCTTCAAATCAAAAAAATCCGAGTCGTCTTTTGGCAAGTTCCAAAGGTTCGGGTATCGTTTTCCAGTTATCAGGATTCCGAGTCGATGATGCTCACCAAAGCCTTTGATGTAAGTGCCGTTTTCGTCAGGCTCAAAGGTATGTCCGAGTTCAAACAGTCGCATCTCTTTGTTGCCACGATTGAGATTATGCGCAACGACTTTGAGAAACGATGGCAACAGCGATGGTCGAAGCGCGTCCATTTCTTCGCTGACAGGATTCAGCGTGCGAATCGGCTGTTCGATAAATTCCTTGACCTCATCAAGCGGCAAGAGCGGATTGGTGAGAATCTCTCGGAAGCCAAAGCCAATCATCATTTGGCGGAGTTGGTCATCGAAGGTTGCAAGTCGGTCGTAACTTTGCGGATAAGCCGCATTCATTTTCTCGGACGGCGGAATGTTGTCATAGCCATAAATGCGCACAATTTCTTCAATCAAATCCGCCTCTTGCGACATATCCACACGAAACGTAGGCACTGCAAAAATTTTCTTTTCGCCTTCTTCTCTCACTTTGCGAATGCCGATATGTTCAAGCATGGCGGTCATTGTGTCGGTTGAAATCTCTGCACCAATCAAGGCTTTGGCACGAGTAGGCGTGAGTGCGATTTCAACGGGCTTCGGGGTTTGTAGTGCGACTTCGCTTGCTTCAATCACTGTGCCGCCTGCCAGTTCCAAAATCAATTTTGTTGCGAGTTCTGCCGCATAGCGAATTTGCAACGGGTCAACGCCGCGCTCAAAGCGATAAGAGGCATCGGTTGAAATGCCTAATGTTTTTGCGGTCTTTCGGATTTTGGACGGATTGAAATACGCGGATTCCAACAAGACGCGTGAGGTGTGAAGCGAAATTTCGGATTCCAAGCCGCCCATCACGCCGCCAATCGCAACAGGCTTTTCGGCATCGCAAATCATGGTCATGCCTTCTTTTAGGTCTCGCTCTTTGCCATCAAGCGTTTTGAATTTGCCCGTGCAGTTGCTTCTGACCACAATGCGTTGTCCGTTGAGCATATCCAAATCAAAGGCGTGAAGTGGCTGACCAATAGCGTGAAGCACATAGTTTGTAATGTCGACAATGTTGTTGATTGGGCGCAAACCAACGGCGCGAAGCAAGGTTTGAAGCCACTGTGGCGACGGCGCAACACTAACGCCTTCTATCAGCACGGCGACATAATGCGAACAGCCTGCCGTGTCCTCAATCGTGATTCGGCTTGTTGATGTTGAAAAGTCAAGTGATGGTGCCTCTATGCGGTTGAGATTACGCTCGCCGACAAGTTCACGTGCCACTCCTTGATGCGAAAGCCAATCGGGACGATTTGGCGTGATAGAAATTTCAAAGACTGTATCGCGTTGAAGATACATTTCAAACGGCTCGCCAATCGCGTAATCATCAGGAAGCACCATAATGCCCTCGTGATTGTCGGAAAGTCCAAGTTCATCTTCGGCGCAAATCATGCCTTCGGAGACTTCGCCACGAATTTTAGACTTTTTGATGGTGAGCGTTTCGCCTGACTTTGTTTTCAAGACAGCACCGACCAACGCCACAGGCACGGTTTGCCCTGCCGCCACATTCGGCGCGCCGCAGACGATTGAGAGGAGTTCCCCCGACGGATTCGCTTTGCCAACATCAACCTTGCACAGCGAGAGTTTATCGGCGTTAGGGTGCTTTTGGCGTTCTACAACTTTTCCGACCACCACATTTGTGAATGTGCCGCCAAGTTGTTCAATGCTTTCAACTTCAATGCCGAGTGAAGTCAGTCGTGAAGCAATCATATGACTATCGCTTGAAAGCGTCGGCGCAAATTGTTTAAGCCATTGAAGAGAGAGTTTCATAAACAGGTTAAATGCTATTTTCGATTAAGTTAATACATTTTTCTCGCAAGCGCATTTTTTGCTCAATAATGAATTTGACATCGCTTGCAATTTTTTCTTGCTCTTCTTTATTGATTAAAATCGGCAAAATGATTTCGCCTAATCGGTTGCCAATCGTTGAAATTGTTGCTTGAACAAATGTTTTTGCGTCAATTTGTTTCCTAACAATTTTTGAGTTGAGAAGATAGAAAAGATAGTATGGATTTAATTTTTCAGGTTTAAGCACGCGAAGTTTTCGCAAATGACTTTGTATAATGATTTTCGTATCGAGAGCGGTTACCATTGCAGTTCGCCCAATTAAAAAAGTTCCGTCATTGACAAAAAGAATATCCCCTTCTTTGATGTCTTGTATTTTGCGATACTGTTCATAGACTTCTTCTGAAACTGCCTTAACGGGGTCAATTTTGATTTCCCAATTCACAATATCGGTTGTACGAACAAAAGGAATTGTGCCTGTGCCATAAAATTGAGAGCCTATTTCATTTCCACGACGCACTTCAACAATTTTTTCTTCTACTAATTCTGAAATAGAACGCATCACATATTTTCCGCTGGCTTCAATACGTTTAATTTCTGACTTGATTTCGGGGTTATAGTATTCGGGAATGAAAATATATTCTCCAATTTCTGCTTGCTCAATCGCAAATCCTAAATGCGAGGTCTCATGCAAATTTCCACTTAAATAGGATTTGAAGTTTTTAGTAACTTCGGGCAAATCATCATCAAGGATTGCTTTTCCTTGTTCATCTAAAACCGTAGAGCCGTTTGCAGTTATTTTGAAAATCTCTTTTCCATTTTTGTTATGCCCAACTGTTTTGGCGATTGCCATAAAAACTTTGTTCTTTTTCTGATGTTTCTTTTCCAAAAATAGAACACTTGTTTTTGTGTGCGTGCTGGGCTGAAAAGTCTCTGGTGGCAAACTCACAACGCCGATAACAGAGGCTTGCTGATGTATGAACTCCCACACATATCTATCAGATGGGTTTCCAAAAACACCTTCGGGGAGAACAATTCCCATTCTACCGCCTTCTTTCAAGAGTTGCAAGCATCGCTCAATAAAGAGGATTTGGGGCGGTTGTTTTTCTAACAAGGCTTTTGTTTTTTGCCACTTTCCATTTTGTTCTATCCACACACGTCCTAATTCATATTGTTTGAGTAGCGATTCACCTACGACAGGAATTTTTGCACCAAAAGGGGGGTTCGTTAATATCACGTCAAATGAGCCGAGTTTAATATGTTCTTTTGTTTCTTGTTTCCAAGTAGAAGGTTCAGATAAACTATTTTCGCAGTAAATATGGTAGTGGGTATCTCCAATAAGCGATAGATAAATTTTGGCTAAACGAGAAAGAAATAAATCTTTATCAATTCCTGCGATAAAATAATTTGAGGCGTTGTGATGTAAGAGATGCCGTAAAATGTAAGCAAGAAATCCGCCACTTCCGCAAGCGGGGTCTATAATTCTTTCAGAAGATGAAGGTTCTAACACATCAATCATCATTTGCACGACGTTTCTTGGTGTAAAAAACTGTCCTTCACCGCCACGAAAGGCTCTACCAATGAGTTCTTCAAACGCATCTCCAATTACATCACGGTCGGCATGGGTTAGAGAAAAGCGTTCAAGTTTAGCCGCAATTCGCCACAGGTCTATCGGTGCAATATCTATGCTTTCATGGCTATCAAAAATATCGTCATACTTTTTTTTAACCTTTTCAAAAAGTAGTGCGATACGGGTAGAGAAGGTATCGAGTGTATCGTTTGGACGTCTTGCGACTTCTACAATATCTTCATCGGCACAGGTTAGTTCATCATAGACTTTGCAGAAAAGTAAACGCATGAGTGTTTGAGCCGCCGCTTCATCACGGGTAATACCTGTAACATTCCCAGCAAAATAGTCGCGTATCTCTCTGAAAATAATTTTCAGATTATTTACGGCTTCCAAGTTTCGCTTTTGAATCGCAAATTTTGGAACATCGACTTCATAGTCGGAAAAAAGGTCTGATAGATGTTCTTCTCTTTTCATTTAAGGCGATGATGTGCCTTTGCTGTATAGTTGCGAGTGTTTTTGACCGTTCTACCTTGTGCCATAATTTTTTGATTCTAAAACCCATCTTGACTGGCGCGATTGTTTTGATTCACCACTTGCCGCCAGTTTTCGTTATGCACTTCGCCAATCGCTGTCGAGTGAATGAGCTCGTAGCGACCGAAGCCCATTCTATCGGCAAAGACAAAAATCACATTGCCTTGTCCCAATAAATTTTCGTATTGCCATATTTCGTAGGGCTTTTGATTGCTTGAAGAATTTTCGCGTTCGATATTTTGTGGCTCGCCGTATTTAATGAAAATGCGTCCTTTATCCATTTTGTAGCCCGGCGTTGAGCCTTGTGAAAATCTGCGATTGGCTTCTTCGAGTTTGTTCATATAAGCACGTCGAGCCGATATTCCGCCGCGCGTTGCCCAGAAGCGTTCAAAGAACTTGCGCTTTTGCTCTACCGTCTTTACTCTCTTGTAAGTCTCTCTCTCATCGCTTGTGATGATGTATTCAACCTGCTGTCGCATTTCATCAAGCAGTTCTTCTGTCACGCCTGCAAATTCCATTGCGATTGCGTCCATATTGCGCTCAACAATCATTTCCGGCTTGATGTTCGGATTGTAGATGAAAATAGATTTTGAACGGTGAATTATCGGCTTAAACGAGGAATCCGAGAGTTCAAAGTGATAGTCATACTTGCCGCTGAGTAAACTATCAATCGGGGTTTTTTCTACATAAACAACGGCATCGGCAGTTCTTCGGCGCACTTTTCGCCGCTCGGTTTCTTCAAGCACCACATCGTTGCGCGAAAGATAGGTGCGCGTGTAGAGCGAATCGGAATTCAGGCGCAAGTTGCGCACTAAATTGTATATCTCGATATAGACCGAAAGATTTGGAACAGTGTTGCCGTAAATCGCAGTCGGATTTGGAATCACTTCCAACGAGTTTTTGTAAAAGGGTGAATGGATATTATCGCTTTTGGTGATGTTGAACGCTAATTCAATATCGCTCACGCGCAGGCTGTCGGAATCAAATTGCCGCAGTTTAATGCGTTTAAAGTCACCTTTGGCAAGAAGCCTATCGGCATCTCGTGCAGAAAGCGTGAAGTCGTAGAGACCGGGCGGAAGTATCATCGGCAAACGGGCAATCAGCAATCCCTCTTCACGGGTTGAGGCTTTTTCGGAAGAGACAAGTTTGAGCGATTCCGTTTTTTCAAATCCGCTCTTTTCTTTTGCCGAGAGCGAAAGATCAAGTTCAACACGCGCAAGGCTATCTTGAATTTGATAGGGTAATTTTGCCTTTTGAAATGCAATAAAAAATTCAATCAGCACTTTTCCTGAATCGGCTTTGAAGGTGGCGTAGTCCGTGCTTTCAGCAAGGTTAATGGGTTGCGCCTTGATGTCGAAAGCGAAGCACAGTATCACGAGAAGCAACCTCATGCTTTTCATGGCGGTGTCAGAAATTTTCATCAAATTTTCATCGAATTAAAAAGTGCAAAATGAATTGCTCCACTTTGCACTTTGGTGAATGGCTTTGCTCAACCTTACTTCATCAACATCATTTTTTTCGTTTCAACAAAACTGCCGGCTTGCAATCGGTAAAAATACGTGCCGCTGGCAAGGTTCAGCGTTTGCGTGCTCAGTGAAATCAGGTAAGAGCCTGCATCTTGGCGTGCATTGACTAATGTCGCGAGTTTTCTGCCCAACACATCGTAGAGTTCGAGTTTCACATCGGAGGCAATCGGCAAGCGATAGCCGATGCGCGTTTCAGGGTTAAACGGGTTCGGATAGTTTTGATAGAGTGCAAATGTTACAGGTGCGCTTACAACGGTCTCAACGATGGGGCTGTATGAAAACGCGCCATTAAAATCGTTTTGCTTTAAGCGGTAAAGCACGGTGCCTGTCGGTGCGGTGTTATCCGTGAACGAATAGCGTTGCACTTCGGACGTCGTGCCTCTGCCTTGCACGAAGCCAATCATTTGCCAATTGGTTGTGGGTTGTTTGCGCTCGACTTCAAAGCCTGCGTTATTGACTTCGCAACAGGTTTCCCAAAGCAGTTTGACGCTATGCTCGCTTGGAATTGCCACAAATGATGACCACTCGACTGAAAGCGGATTATCGCCAATGCCTGAAAGCGGAATACGAATTACAGGCGGCGCGGCGTTGCTTCTGATGGTTAGTGTATCGGTATAGTTGCCCACAGCGGTTGGCGAGAAGGTGATAATGAGCGTATCGCTCGAGTTCGGTGCAATGGTGGTTGAGGTTTTTGAAACACCGAACACAGAGGTTTGCGTGCTGATAGAAGAAATCACAAGCGGCGCATTGCCCGTGTTGCGCAAAATCAGCGTGTCGGTTTTTTGTTCTTGCGCAGGCACAGAGCCAAAATTTCTTAACGATTGTGCAACCACCAGAATTGGCGCAGGCGTTGAAGAGACCAGCCGCCAAATGCGTCCCGCCGTTGAGTTATAGCCAACGACTAAAATTTCATTGTTAAAATCTTCTCCAAACGAAGAAATAGACTGCGGTCCTTGCAAGAGAAATTGGTTGGTCGCAGGTGAGTTAAAGTCGTAAGTCAGTGCCCAAATGCGCCGCGAGACGTAATCGCCGTAAATGTATTTGCCGTAAAGCGCAGGAATGCGTGAGCCACGATAGACATAGCCTCCTGTAATGGACGCATCTCCGTTGCTGTGTGGATACACCCAAATTGGAAAAATGGCGTTGGGCGGTGTTGGGTCGCTGGCGTTGTAGACCGCGTTGCCTTCGAACTTGCGCCAGCCATAGTTGCCGCCGCTGACAATAATGTTGATTTCTTCCCACGCATTTTGTCCTACATCAGCCCCCCAAATTCTACCTTGCTCATCGAAACAAAACTTCCACATATTACGCAAGCCCCATGCAAAAATCTCCTCACGCACGTTTGGCTGACCTACAAACGGATTGGTCGGCGGAATCGCATAGTTCAGCGGGCTTTGCACACGATTTACATCAATTCTCAACAATTTGCCCAGTAGCGTGTTTCGATTTTGTGCGCGATTACCCGGGTCGCCTGCGTGGCCGCCATCGCCCAATGAGATGTAGAGATAGCCATCAGGACCGAAGAGAATTTGTCCCCCGTTGTGATTTGAAAACGGTTGTGATTCTGTCAAAATAACTTGGCGGCTCGAGAAGATGGCTGAATCAGGATTTTGCGTGCTGGTTTGAAATCGTGCGACTTCACTTCTAAGCGGTGAGCCTGTAGTATAACAAACGAAAAAGGTGCGATTTTGTGCGTAGTTCGGGTGAAGTGCCATGCCTAATAAGCCCGTCTCACCGCCCGTTTGCGAGACAATCGAGGAGAGGTCAAGAAAAAGTTTGCGTTGGCTCACCGTTGGCGAATCTTCAAACACATAAATCAACCCGCGTTGCTGAACAACAAACAGCCGATTCGTGCCATCATTGGCTTTAACGATTTCAACCGCGTTGGAAAAATTGGGAAGATTGGGATACGCATCAACAAGGGAGTATTGCGCAAACATACGCAACGAAAAAGCAGAAGAGAACAGCAAGAATGCTACAAGAATTTTTTTCATCTTTGACTTGAAAAGTTTGGATTCAGAAAGTCAAAATATACACCTTTTTTCGAGTGCAAATAGTGAAAGGCGAAAGCAAAAGATTAGGTTTCAACGGCTTCGGTTTTCAGCCCAATGATGTCTTTGCCAAACTTGCCAATGATAAAGATGGTGATGTTGATTTTTCCAACTCGATAAACGGTAAGGTCAGTGAGGGTTGCTTGTAAGAAATCTTGTAAAGCTTTGAACTGTGCAGTTTGTTCTTTTTGAAGGTCGTCGTGCCACTCTTGCTCAACCGAGAGATTGCGAAAGAGATACTCGACCGATGTGTTTTCAATCGGCGAATTGGTTGGGAAGCCACAGTGGGCGAGCCATTTTTCCGTGTTGTAGAAATCATCAGCGAAATTTTCCCACACAATCACTTCAAACGGAAAATCAGATTCGCTGGGGAAGTAGAGTCCGTTAGTTTTTTCTTTGAGTTGCGCAAGGAGTTCGTCTTTGGTCATTTAGTCGACGCGTTTGAATTTTCGTTTTTCGACTTTTTGCAATCGTATGGCAGAATCTTCGAGAATTGGAAGGGCTTGCGAGGTATCGATTCGGGCGGCAGTTTCAATATCTTTTCCGAAACCAAGTTGGGTGAGGTATCTGCCGTGTTCGCTATCGCGCAAGGCGGCAAGTTCGTTGCCCCTGAACTTTTCGTAGAGAATGCGTGCTGCTAAGGCACTATCGGAAAGCGTAAAGGCTTGTCCTTTTTTATCGGTCAGAAGTTTGTCGACAAGTAACCCCGCGCAAATGGTGTCTTCAAGCGAAAAACGATTTTCTTTGCCTGCACACACGATTGACAGGTTGTATTCAAGATTTTCGGGTTTGAGAATGAACTCTTTTACCGTAGAGATGTTCAGAAATCCACAGATGACAAGAACTTTTGCCGATTTTGCTTTAACGATAGCGCGTGTGCCATTCGTGGTGCAAAACACGAGCGACTTTTCGCCAACGACCGATGCCGAAAATTCTTCAGGTGAATTTCCCAAATCAAAGCCTTGAATCACTTTGCCTTGTCGCTCGCCTGAAAGAAGCGGTCGTTCAGAAAATAAATTTGATGCGACTGTCAGTGCCTCTTCGACTTCGGCAACGGGAATCACTTCCTTTGCGCCATTCTCAAGCGCCGTAATGATTGTGGTGCTGGCGCGAAGCACATCGATTACAACCACTAATCTATCGTTGAAAGCGGCTTCTTCGCTCGCAAATGGTGTAAGAAAAACATCAATTTTCATTCTTTTGTGGTAAAAAGTTCTACGGCTGTTGGGACACTGTTTGTGGTTAATGTGTTTGCTTTTTCAAGAACGGCGGCTTTACAATGTCTGCTTCGCAAAGTTCGCCGCGAATTTTGATGTAAATGGTTTCACCAACAGTTGCATTTTTTGTTTGCACAAATCCTGTGCCGATTGGTTTTTCCAGCGAGGGCGAGAGCGTGCCACTACAAACCGTACCAATCATTTCGCCATTGGCGTTACAAATATCAAATCCTTGTCGCGCAATCGCTTTGCCTTTCATCACAAAGCCGATAAGTTTCTTTTGTGGATTTTCTTTTGCCTTCACGCACGCCGCCTTGCCGTTGAAATCGCCTTTTGAAAACTTCACAATCCAGCCTAACCCTGCCTCAATCGGATTCGTGGTTTCAGTGAGTTCGTGTCCATACAGCGCGTAGCCCATTTCCAAGCGAAGCGTATCGCGTGCGCCAAGTCCAATCGGCTTGATGTTGAAGGGTTTGCCTGCTTCAAAAATTGCATGCCAAACATGTTCGGCATATTGATTTTCAAAGCATAATTCAAAGCCTGCTTCGCCTGTGTAGCCTGTGCGCGAAATCATCATCTCTACATCTGCTAACTTGCCATGTGTAAAGTGATAGTAGCGAATGTCGGCAAGGTTCGTTTGCGTTAGCGGTTGAAGCGTCGCTTCGGCGTTTTTGCCTTGAACAGCCAGAAGCGAGAGTTCATCAGACCGATTGATGATGTCAACCCCATCAATTCTATTTCGGTCAAGCCATTGAAGGTCTTTGTCAATGTTGCTGGCGTTGATAACGAGAAGGTAGTGCGTTGGCGAAATTCGGCTGACAATTAAATCATCGACCGTGCCGCCATCAGGATACTGCTCGTCCCCCTCGTAGAGCATTGTGCTGTATTGCGATTTTCCATCAATCAGTTGCGAAACATCATTTGTTGTTACTTTCTGCAAAAAGGCTTCGGCATTTTTGCCCTTAATTTCCACTTCGCCCATGTGCGAGACATCAAACACTCCAACTGACTCGCGCACGGCTTTGTGTTCCGCAATAATGCCCTCATATTGAACAGGCATTTCATAGCCGCCGAATCCAATCATTTTTGCGCCTTTGATTTGGTGAAGATGATAAAACGGTGTGCGTTTCACGGAGTTTTACGCTTGATTCAGAAGTAATTGGTTCTTTCTCGCAAGGTTTGGTTTTTCAACGAACCAACGGTATGAATGGGAATTCCTTTTTGTTCATCGGTTTTTCAAACAGTTGGGAAAATACAAAAAACTGAAAAAACATCGTAGATGGGTTGAGATTACAATAATGATTTTCACGATGCCGAGTTGCTTGCGTTGGAGCGCGTGAAGCAAGTATATTTAGACAAGCTGCCTAAATCGGATTTATCCATCTGCATTGCTATATCGTGGATTGACTTCAAATCTGGTTTATGACATTTCATCACAAAAACGATTCAATGACCTACTCCGAAATCACTTACGAAGTAAGCCATCGCATTGCAACCTTGACGCTCAACCGTCCCGACAAGCGCAATGCGCTCACCCCGACACTCATCGCAGAACTGACGCATGCACTCGAACAAGCCGAACAAGATGCTTCGGTCAAACTCATCATTCTGCAAGGTGCAGGCAAAGCCTTCTGCGCAGGATTGGATTTAGAGATGCTTGGAAAATTGGCACAAAACAGCACAATGGAAAATCTTTATGATTCGGAAGCGATTGCGCGACTGTTCAAAAAAATTTACGCCAATAAAAAACTCACGATTGCCAAAGTTCACGGAGTTGCAGTTGCAGGTGGGTGCGGCATTGCGACGAGTGCCGATATTGTGATTGCCGATTCCGAACACGCTCGCTTCGGCTACACAGAAACGCGCATTGGCTTTGTTCCCGCCATCGTTGCCGTGCTGATTCTTCGCAAAACACGACACGCGGGCGTGCGCGAACTCTTGCTCCGCGCCAACCTCATCTCCGCCGATGAAGCCTTGCGACTTGGGCTTATCAATTACAGCGTTCCATCAAACGACTTGAACCAATTTACTCACGAGTTAGCCGAAGAACTCTTAAACAATGTCAGCGCAACTTCCGTCGAACTCACAAAAAAGTTGCTTTCTGCCGTTGAAACGATGAGCCTTGATGATGCGATAGAATTTGCAATTTCACTCAACGCGCTGTCACGCACGACTGACGATTTGAAAAAAGGGATTCGCGCATTTCTAAACAAGGAGAAACCACAATGGTAAAAACGACGCTCGTTGGATTTTTTTTGATTTTAACGGCTGAACTTTCTGCACAGCCTTTCACGAAAGAAATTGTGCAAGCGGCAAACGAGGGCAATCGCCGTGCGTTGGAATCGCTCCGCCAATACGCTCTAAACGAAGAAGAGAAACTCATGGTCGATGCGCTGTTGCAACTTGATGGCGCAGTTGCGGCGAAGATGTATCAATCGCTCATTGCGAAAAATCCATCATCACCATTTGTTCGCCTTGCTGATTCACGCTTGCGCGAATACAACCTTGCCGTTGGAGGCGGCTATGCCTCTGCCTCACCCATTGTGCCACTGCCCGAACCAAAGCCGATTGAAACCAAACCGATTGAACCAAAGCCGATAGAACCGAAGCCGAGTGAATCAAAACCGATTGAAACGAAACCTGCTGAACTGCAACTTTCCGACATCTTGCCGAAACCTGTTCCGAACAAAGCGGCAAGTTCAGGCTTGATTCGGTTCACGATTCAGTTTGGCAGTTTTTCTTCACGCGCACAAGCGGAAACGTTGCAAAAACAGTTGCGTTCAAAAGTAGCGACGCGCATTGTTGAACTGATGGACGATTCAGGAAGAACAGCGTATAAAGTTCGCTCTGAATCGTTCTATGATTCAAAGTCAGATGCAACCAGCGCGGCGAAAAAATTAAACCTTGACTTTTACGTCGTTGCCGAATAAGCAACCCTGAATATGCGATATGAAAAACGAGACGGTCATTATTGGCACATCGCCAAAAATTCTTGAATCGATTGCGATTGCCGAGCAAGTCGCAAAGACCGATGTCAGCGTGCTTCTGACCGGCGAGAGCGGCACAGGCAAGGAAGTCTTTGCGCGATTCATTCACGAAAAAAGCTCGAGAGCCTCTGAAAAATTTATTCCAATCAACTGCGGCGCATTGCCACAAGGCGTTTTGGAATCGGAACTTTTCGGACACGAAAAAGGCTCATTCACTGGCGCGATTTCACAGCGTAAAGGCTACTTTGAAAGCGCAGACGGCGGCACGATTTTCCTCGATGAAATCGGCGAAATGCCGCTTGAAACCCAAGTCAAATTGCTGCGCGTGTTAGAGACAGGGGAATTTTTGCGCGTCGGCTCATCGGAAACGCATCACACTAATGTGCGCATTATCGCCGCCACCAATCGCCGTTTAGATGAAGAAGTCCAAAAGAAACGCTTTCGCGAAGACCTTTATTTTCGCTTGCGAACCGTCGAGCTCAAACTTCCGCCCTTGCGTGAACGCAAAGAAGATATTTTACTTCTTGCGGAAAAGTTCATTCGCGACTTTGAAAAAAAGCACCGCCTCAAATTTGTTGGCTTTACGTCTGATGCAACCGAACTTCTGCTTGATTACGAGTGGTATGGCAATGTGCGCGAGTTGCGCAATGTGATTGAATCGCTGATTGTGTTGGAGCGCGGCGAAAAAATCAACGCCTCAACGTTGATGAAGTATCTGCAACCCTCGCCAAGCGAATTGCGCCCGACTGCATCGCTTGTGCCGCTTGCGCAACCCGTTCAAAAATCCGCAGAGCATCTCATTCAACAAGAACTCATCTATCGTGCCTTGCTTCAACTG
>Ga0209691_1001149_pt1 | contig 16291 bp, 13 predicted proteins | sample YNPMSBMetaG_FD_187120 | JGI IMG/M metagenome (GOLD analysis project Ga0209691, IMG submission 187120) | Anoxygenic and chlorotrophic microbial mat microbial communities from Yellowstone National Park, USA - YNP MS-B MetaG (SPAdes) (version 2) ... | reverse complement strand
ACGCCGTCCACATCCACCATGACCTGCGGCTGGGGGGAGTTGTCGCAGAGGAAGTCAATGGCGAAAGCCGGCCCAGCCTGGCTGGCGATCAGCACGAGTGCACAGGTCATGCACGCGAGCCGGCGCGCGATCCGTCCGCCTCGCATCCTCATCACCACGGTGACTATACCAAACGTACGCCCTCTTGACGGGGAGTGTTCCAATTCGGAATGAAAGGCTACGTCGTCGGGCACACGCCTTGGTCATCCACAAGCGCATCGCTCATGTCATCGCTGCGAAGTAAGCCAAGGATCGCGCAGGTCGGTGATGCTTGGCGTATTGAGCGCACCGGGGTCATCAGCACCCTGCCCACCCTGTCATGCTGAGTAGCAGGGGCGGTTCGCAAACCGCCCCTGCGCGCCGGACTGAAGCGCTGCGGGGGCGCTGAGGCAGGGGGTTGGGTGACTTCGCGGTGTTTTGGTTGGGCGGGATTTCAGATGCTTCGCTTCGCTCAGCATGACAGTAGTATGAGTGACTTCGCGGGGCTTCGGTCGGGCGGGATTTTGGATGCTTCGCGTGGGGGCGTAGCACCGCTACGCCCCTCGCATGACAGATGCGCCCCTTTACTCTCCCACAGGCTGCGCAGCCTGCGGGAGTGAGCATCGCTGGGAGATAGCTTTGCCCCTGTTGATGAACACACCCTGTGACGGTTGCGGTCTTTATAATCGTCGTCCCATGCTCAGCAATCAGGTTCGCCAAACGTTTATTGACTACTTTGTGCGCAACGGGCATCGCCACGTGCCCTCGTCCTCGCTCATTCCCTACGGCGACAAGACCATCCTGTTCACCAACGCCGGCATGAATCAGTTCAAAAACGTCTTCCTCGGCCTGGAGAAGCGCGACTACACCCGCGCGGTGACCGTCCAAAAGGTAATGCGGGTGAGCGGCAAGCACAACGACCTAGAGAACGTCGGCCCCAGCCGGCGACACCACACGTTCTTCGAGATGCTGGGAAACTTCTCGTTTGGCGACTACTTTAAGGAAGACGCGATGAAGTTCGCTCTGGAGCTGTTGGAGAAAGAATACGGCTTCCCGCGCGAGCGGCTGTGGTTCACCATCTACGAGGAAGACGACGAGTCGTTTGCGCTGTGGCAGAAAGTGGGGGTGAAAGCGTCGCGCATCCTGCGCTTCGGCGAGAAGGATAACTTCTGGAGCATGGGGCCGACCGGCCCGTGTGGGCCAAACAGCGAGATCCATTTCTTCAGCGGCAAGCTGGAAGATAACGACGCGCGCTGGGTGAATAACGACAATGACCCAAACGAGACGACCGTCGAGGTCTGGAACCTGGTCTTCATGCAATTTGACCGCGGCGAAGACGGCACGTTGACCCCGCTGCCCAGGCCGGGCGTGGACACCGGCATGGGCTTTGAGCGCTTGGTCCGCCTGCTGCAAGGCGGCGAGAGCAATTACGACAGTGACCTCTTCTTGCCGCTCATGGACCGGCTGCAAGCGCTGGCCGGCCAGACCGATGCCGAGCGCAAGGCCCACATCGTGGCCTATCGCGCGATCGCCGATCACGCGCGCGCAGCCGCCTTCCTGATCGGCGACGGCGTCCTGCCCGGCAACGAGGGGCGCAACTACGTGTTGCGCATGATCATGCGCCGCGCGATGCGCTTCGGTCGGCAGCTCGGCCTGCGCGATCCGTTCCTCTATCAGGTAGCCGATGCCGTGGTGGACAAGATGGGCGACCACTACACCGAGCTGGTCAACCGACGCGAGCACATCTTGCGCACCATCCACAGCGAAGAGGAGCGATTTGCCCGCACGCTCGACCAGGGGCTGGAACGCTTAGAGGCGTTCATCGCTGAGGAAGGGCGCGGCCAGAACACCATCCCCGGCGAAGTGGCCTTTCGCCTGTATGACACATACGGCCTGCCGTTGGAGATCACCCGCGACGTGGCCAAGGAACACGGGATGGCGGTGGACGAGGCCGGCTTTCTGGCTGCGCGCCAGCGCGCCCGCGAGATCGCCCGCGCTGCGAGCCAAGAGAAGTTTGCCGGCGACTACGACCTGGCCAAAGCCTACCGCGAAGCTTTCGACGCGCTGCGCGCCGATGGCAAACTGGGCGAGGGCGGCGTGCTCTACGATCCCTACGGGCCGCTGGCGCGGGAGAGTGAATTGATCGCCATCTTGCGTGAAGGCGAGATGACCACCCGCGCTGTTCCAGGCGAGCGCGTGGAGGTAGTGCTGCGGGCCACGCCGTTCTACGTCGAAAGCGGTGGCCAGGTGAGCGACAGCGGTTTGATCTGCGCCTATACCGACCCAACCAGCGATGAAGAGCCGGCCTGGTGCCTGGCCGTCAAAGAAATGCGCAGGCCAACGCCGGAGTTGGTCGTTCACGTCTGCGAAGTGAAATGGGGTGAGCCGGTCGTCGGTGACCGCTGCATTGCCCAGGCCGACGAGGCCCGCCGCCGGGCGATCATGCGCAACCACACCGCTACCCACCTCTTGCAAGCCAGCCTGCGCGCCGTCCTGGGCCACCACGTCCGCCAGGAAGGATCGCTGGTGACCCCCGACCGCCTGCGCTTTGACTTCACCCACCCCAGGCCGCTGACGCAGGACGAGCTGAACCAGGTGGCCGACATGCTCAACGACGCGATACTGCGCAACCTGCCGGTGACGGCGCGCCACATGCCTTATCAACAGGCCATCGCCGCCGGCGCGCTGGCCTTCTTCAGCGAGAAATACGGCGACTTGGTGCGCGTGGTGACCGTAGGTCACGACGGTGAGCATCCCTTCAGCATGGAGTTGTGCGGTGGCACGCACGTGCCGATGACCGGCGAGATCGGCTGCGCGCTGGTGGTGAGCGAGGGGGCGGTGAGCGCCGGCGTGCGCCGCCTGGAAGTCCTCACCGGCCGCGCCGCGCTTGACTATGCGCGTCAGCAGGCGCAGCAGGTCGGCGAGATCGCTCGCCTGTTGGGCGTCCCTGCCGATCACGTCGTCGAACAGGTCGGCAAGCTCACCGCTCAACTTCAGGAAGCTCAGAAGAAGCTGGAGGGCGCGCGCCGCGAGCTGGCTCGGCAGCGCTTCGGCGAGCAGATGGCGCAGGCGGAGCTACATAATGGCGCGCACGTGCTGGTGGCGCAGGTGCAGGCCGAGGGGCCTGAGCTGATGCGCGAGATGAGCGATTGGTATCGCCAGCGTTACCACAGCAGCGTGCTGGTGCTGGGCGCGGTCATCGGCGATAAACCGGCGCTGCTCGCCGCAGTGACGCCCGATCTGGCCAAGCGGGGCGTGGACGCCGGCCAGATCGTGCGTCAGCTCGCCCCGCTGATCGGCGGGACCGGCGGTGGCCGGCCCACCCTGGCCCAGGCTGGCGGCAAAGATGCCAATAACTTGCCGGCAGCACTGGACCAGGCGCGCCAGATCGTGCTCAGCCTGTTGGCGAACGAACGCGCGTGATGATCGGCCGCATCCTCACCCTCGACCCGGCCGATGATGTCGTCGGCGCAGCCGACCGCATCGCTTGGGCCAAAGCCAGCCACGTGATCGTGATCATGCCGGCGGAGGCGCGCTGGGCAGACCTAGACTTTGTACGCTTACGACGCGCCGCCGACGCGCAAGGGATCGCGCTGGCCATTGTGACGGCTGACAAGCAGCAGCAGATGATGGCGCGCGAGGCCGGCCTGCCCGCCTTCTCGACGGTGGCCGAAGCACAAGCGTGCGCTTGGGAGCGTGATGACGCGCCTACGCCGCTGCGCCGGCTGAGGCCGCCGCGCCGCTTTGTGCCGAACTCGCTGGCGCGTTTCTTCCCCAGGCGTCGCCCTTGGGCGCGGCTGCTCGCCGCGGCGCTGACGCTGACCACGCTCCTGATGGTGAGCAGCCTGGCTTTCATCGCCATCCACGAAGCGAAGATCACGCTCGCGGCATCCAGCCAGCGGATCGCCACCATCGTGCCGGTGCGCCTGGACACGAGCGCGCCTCGGGTGGACTTGAGGACGCGCACCATTCCCGCTGCGCGCCTGGATGTGGTCGTCGAAGGTCGCGCCAGCACCCCTGCCACCGGCCAGAGGAGCGTCCCCAGCTCCAAGGCGCGCGGCAGCGTCACGTTCTTCAACCTGCTCACCACGTCTTACGTCGTGCCGAGCAACACGGTCGTGCGCACCACCGCCACGAACGTGCCGGTTCGCTTCGTCACGCTGAATGACGTGGAAGTGCCCCCTGCGGGCCGCGCCAGCGTGGAGATCGAGGCCATCGAAGCTGGCCCGGCGGGCAACGTCAACCCCGGCCAGATCAACCGCGTGGAGGGTGTGCCGTCGCTGGCCGTCACCGTCATCAACGAAGCGCTCACCAGCGGCGGCGGCAACGTCATCCTGCCGGCGGTGACCGAGGCCGACTATCGCTGGCTGCGCGCCGAGCTTCAAAAACAGTTGCTCAAAGAAGCCGCAGCAAAAATGCAACAGCTTCCCGACGTGCGCAGCGAGGGATTGCTCGTCCTGCCCCAGACGCTCTTCATCGCCGACCGACAAGACGAGAGCTTTGATCGCTTCATCGGGGAACAAGCGGAGCGCGTGGCGCTGAACATGCGCTTGCAGGTGGCCGGCTTGGCCGTCTCGCCGCGCGACCTGGAGACGCTGGCCCGTGAGGCGCTGAGGCCCAAAGTGCCGCCGGGCTTTGACCTGCTGGCCGCCGAAGCGCGGCGCGGAGAGGTGGCCGAAGAAGGCACCGGCAGGGACGTCGTGCTGTTCGTAGAGGCGCGCGGGTTGGTCGGCGCGGCCATTGACGAGAACGCCGTCCGCCGGCTGGTGCGCGGCAAAACGCCGGCCGAGGCCCAAGCAGCCCTTCTACAGACCTTCTCGCTCAAGCGCAACCCGCGCATCGAAGCCGGTCCGGATTGGCTGATGGCGCTGGTCAACCGTTTGCCTATCCTGACCGTGCGTATTCAAACCCAAATAGAGCGCGAGTGATGGCCCGCGCGCTGGCTTTGGACATCGGCAATCGGCGCATCGGCGTGGCGGTGAGCGACCTCACCAAGCTGATCGCCCGCCCGCTTTGCGTGATCGACCGCGCGCGCGAGGACGCCCTGGCGCGTATTGTGGCGCTGGTGGCCGAACAAGGCGCTGACGAGGTGGTGGTCGGCCTGCCCTTGCATAGCGATGGCCGCCTGAGCGGCCAGGCGCAGCACGTTCAATCGTTCGCCGATGGCCTGCGTGCGCGGCTCAACATCCCTTTGCGCTTCGTGGACGAGCGCTACACCACCCAGGATGCTCAGGCGATCATTGCCGCTAACCAAGGCCGCCGGCGCGCGAAACTGCGCGATGACGCCATCGCTGCGGCGGTAATCTTGCAACGCTACTTGGACGCACAACGACCGTCGCAGGACGCGGATACGGCGCTTCCACTATGGTAGCCTTGTAAAGAGTCATGCGCAAGGCGCGCTTCTCACCGTTTCGGTTCGCCGTCTTCGTCGTCGCCCTGGCAGCGTTGGCTGCTGCCGGCTGGGTGTGGACCCAGCGCGTCCGCGGCGTGGACCTGGCCGGCGCGCAGCAGACGACCGACCTAGATCGATGGGTGATCGGCACCTATCTGGACTTGCTGCGCAGCAACGACCTGGCGAGGCCGGCGAGCGACGACCCAACCCCGCAGAGGTTCGTCGTCACCCCCGGCGAGTCGGTGGCCAACATCGCGCGCCGGCTACAGGCCCAGGGATTGATTCGAGATGCTGATCTGTTCCGCCTCTACGTGCGCTACAAGGGATTGGACGCCACGCTGAACGCCGGCGCGTTCACCCTGCGCCCGAACATGAACATCGAGCAGATCGCGGCCGCCCTGCAGCGCGGCACGGGCCGGGAGGTGCAGGTGACGATCCCGGAGGGCCGGCGGCGCGAGGAGGTCGCCCAACTGCTAGAGGAACAGCTCGGCGTCAGCGCCAACGAGTTCATCCGCCTCACCAGCCGGGCGCGCGCCTACCGTTACCCCTTTCTCCAAGGGCTGCCCAGCGATGCCTCGCTGGAGGGCTATCTCTTCCCCGACACTTACCGGTTGCCGGAGAATCCCACTGCCCAGGACGTCGTCTTGCGCATGTTAGACACCTTTCAGGCCAAGGCTGCGCCGCTGCTGGAGGGCGCGCGCGCCGAGGGCCGCAACCCCCACCAGCTGTTGACGTTGGCCTCGATTGTCGAACGCGAGGCGGTGCTCCCGCAAGAGCGCCCGCTGATCGCCAGCGTGTACTTCAACCGCCTGCGCGTCGGTCAAGCGCTGCAGGCCGACCCCACGACGCAATATGCCCTGGGTTATCAGCCTGATCAGAAGACCTGGTGGAAGAAAGGGCTAACGCTGGACGATTTGAAGTTCGTAGATCCCGGTGGCTACAACACCTACGTCAACCCCGGCCTACCGCCAGGGCCGATCGCCAGCCCTGGGCTGTCCTCCATCCAGGCGGTGCTTCAGCCGGCCCAGACGAATTACTTCTACTTCGTCGCCTCGTGCAATGGCGACGGCTCACACCAGTTCTCGGTGACCTTTGAAGAACATCTGCGCAAGCTGTGCCGCTGATGGCAGGCAAAGAGGGCAGTGCAATGAAGTGCGCGCTCGCCGGCCCATCCGCAGGCTGGCAGCCTGCGAGAGGATCGCGCATGTCTCTCAGATACACGCTCAGCGCCTTTTGCTTCTTTGCCTTCATGATCGCCTCCTCACTCACACCACAGAGTTGGAGTGGTGATCAGCCCTGCCATTGATGAATCACTCCCCACAGCGCGAGATGTGCTATAATGTATTCATCGTCGTAGCGAACGCGGGTTTGTCAGGTTAGTCGAAGAGCCGATCCAAGCAGTATTGCCTCCTCAGTTGAGTGCCCCTGTTCGGTCGTGTTGCTTGAGATGCTGCGCCCCCTTTCGCCGGCGAAATACGAGCGCGCTGCGCGCTGATTCGCAGCAATACGATCAAACAGGAGGATCAGATGAACACCAAACTGTACGTTGGCAATTTGCCTTTTGAGACGTCCGAGCACGCCTTGCGCACCCTTTTTGCCCAAGCCGGCAACATTGTGTCGGTCACCATCCCGCTCGACCGCATGAGCAACCGCCCGCGCGGCTTTGCTTTTGTCGAGATGGGTTCTTCCGATGAGGCGCGCAAGGCGATCCAGATGTTCAACGGCCGCGACTTTGAGGGGCGGACAATGAACGTGAGCGAGGCGCGCCCGCCTGAGCAGCGCAGCAGCTTCGGCGGCAATCGCAACAGCTTTGGTCGCGAGCGCCGCAGCCGAGGCAACGACCGGCGCTACTAGGCCGAGCCTTTGCAGATGCAAACAGCCCCAAGCGATCACGTTTGGGGCTGTTGTCTTTTACCGGCTGCCCAATCGCACGCGCACCAATAGCACGGGCACGTTGGCATGGCGGATGACCTTGTCCGCGATGCTCCCCATCAACAGGCGTTGGAGGCCGCTGCGCCCGTGTGTGGTCATGGCGATGAGGTCGCTTTGGCTGGCTTGTGCCATCTCCAGGATCACATCGGCCGGCGCGCCGAACTGCACCAGCACCTCACATTTGCCAACGCCCGCCGCGGTGAACTCCTCTGCGACGCTGCTCAACTGGTCCTGCGCCGCTGCCTTGGCCTCCGCCATCCGACGGGATAACTCAGTGCGCATGGACTCGATCCACGCCTGTCGTTCTGAGGATGGCGCGTCGGGTGCCCAGCGCGGCACTTCGCCGAGCGAGGCCGCCCCGCCGAACGTGAGCGTCCAATATGCCTCGCCAGGATCTATCTCTGGCTCAGGCACCGCTTGGAGCAACAGCACTTCAGCGTGGTTGCACGCAGCCAACGCCTTCACATAGGGCAGCACAGCACGCGAGAAGTCTGAGCCATCCAGCGGAACCAGGATGCGACGATAGGCACAGGCATCTGCCATCTTGGCCTCGGCCTTGGCCCGCACCAGCAAGACCGGTACGTTGGCATGTTGCACCACTTGGCTGGCGATGCTGCCCAGCAAGAAGCGGTTCAGCCCGCCACGCCCGTGGGTGGACATTGCGATTAGGTCAGCGGCCTCCTCAGCGGCTGCGTCCAAGATGCCCTCGACCACCGGCCCGCTGCCCAAGCGCGCCTTGGCGCGCAAGCCCGCAGCGGCCAGCTCGGCCACAACAGCCTCCAATTGGCCGCGTGCGCTGGCTTCATACATTGAGAGATCGTCAGGCAGGACGGGAGGCAAAGAGGCCACCGTCTGTTCCACCGTCTGGGCGATGACGGCCGGCGTGACCACCCGCACGCCGATCTCCGGGATGATGCGAAGTAAAACGACCTCACTCCCACAACATGCCGCAAGCGCGCGCACATGAGGGAGCACACTGTTCGACAACGCTGAACCGTCTAACGGCACGAGGATTTTCTTGAACATCTGGCTTTGACCTCCTACCGTTAGTGTAGTGGAGATATGGCCAATTGGCTACAGCGAAGCGGCCAGCTATGCGCTCGCCAGACGGTCAGTCCAGGGGAGGATCGATAGTGACCCCTACGGGATTCGAACCCGTGTTTAAGCCTTGAGAGGGCTTTGTCCTAACCGCTAGACGAAGGGGCCTTGCCCGCCAATATTATCACGTTTTTCAGCTTCAATTCTCTGAGCGATTGCGCTGGCCGTGCAGCCAGCACAGCCCTGACATGGCACGCGCGTTATTATCACTTGTCTAGCAGAGAGGTCAGACATGGGCATTCGGGTTACACCAACACAAATCAAGGATGTGCTCATCATCGAGCCAGAAGTGTTCCGCGATGCGCGCGGCTTCTTCATGGAGAGCTACAACAAGCGCGTCTTCCAGGCCCACGGCATCCCCTATGAATTCGTGCAGGATAACCACTCGCGCTCAGGGCATCGAGTACTGCGTGGCCTACACTACCAAGATATGCGCGCCCCACAGACCAAGCTGGTGCGCTGCACGCTGGGTCAAGTGTGGGATGTAGCTGTGGACTTGCGGGTGGGTTCGCCCACATTTGGCCGGTGGGTGGGTGTTGAACTCTCCGCCGAGAATGCGCGCCAATTGCTTGTGCCGATCGGCTTTGGCCATGGCTTTATCGTCTTATCTGAGGTCGCCGAAGTCCAATACAAATGTGACGCATACTATGAGCCGGCTGCGGAGGGCGTCATCCTCTGGAATGACCCAGACATCGGCATCGCCTGGCCACTGCCCGACCCGATCTTGTCCTCCCGCGACCAGGGCGGGATATCACTTAAGCAGTATCTGCAGGCGCCCAGATTTACGCTGAGCAGGGAGGGAAGGTGACGGGCATCGCTCTGTGGAAGGACCAGGGATCGGCCTACTTGCCCTGAGCGTTGCTATCGTTCACAGGGGGAGGATGAACGATGCGGGGAACCGTCAAGCGCATTCAGCCGATCTCCTGGCTAGATAATTATATGCCGGTAGCTGAAGGGTAGGGAGAGGGGGTGCATTCACGGCTTGGGGCAATGCCCCCTTCTTTTCCCCCGCACGCGGGGGAAGGTTTCCACATAGAGCGCCGCGCTTCTAGGTTGCCCCCATTGGTGAACGCACCCGGGAGAGGGTGCATTCACGGGCAGGGGCAATGATGCCGCTCCCCAAGAAGCGCTGCGGGTGGCACAGGCGGCCGTGTCCACTGACTTCATCATACTCAGCATAAGCGCACCCCTCTAATCAAGCGCTGGGTATACTGCCTTTTGATGTCGTTTATGGTCACGTGGTGGCTGAGGAAGTACATCGCCTTGGGCAAGGCCGGCTGGGCGCTCATCATGGAATATCGCGCCCAGGTCGTGATCTGGATGATGAGCAGCCTGCTGATGGTGATCATGCTGCTGGTGTGGCTGAGCATCAGCAGCGATGGGGCGGTCAACGGCTACAGCTCCGCTGATTTCATCACTTACTTTATGGTCGGCTGGATCGTGCGCAATCTCACCGCGGTATGGGCCTCATGGGAGTTGGACTTTAACATCCGCGAAGGCCGGCTCTCGCCGATGTTGCTTCGCCCCATTCATCCCATCCATAATGACGTTGCGGTCCATTGGGTCGAGAAACTGCTGCGCCTGGGCATCGTGATGCCGATCGCAGCTATCGTCCTCCTGCTCACACCCGAAGTACATCTGGATTTTAGTCCGCTGAATATTTTGATCTTCCTGACTTCGATCATCGGCGCCTGGCTGATCGTCTTCCTCTCGGATTACCTGGTGGGCATGCTGGCGTTCTGGACGTCGCAGGTGGGCGCGTTCATCAACGGCTTCTTCGGCATCCGCTTGGTGCTCTCCGGCGCGATCGCGCCGGTGGCGATGTTCCCGTCAGCGGTCCAAGAGGTGCTGCGCTGGTCGCCCTTCCCCTACATGCTCAACTTCAGCGTGGACGTGGCGATGGGCCGCCTCATGCCAGAGGCGTTGTTAACGGGACTCATCGTCCAGTGGGGCTGGGCGCTCTTCTTCATCTGCGCTGCTTGGGCCTTTTGGAAGATCGCCGTGCGCAGCTACAGCGCCGTAGGGGCCTGAGCGAGCATGCGCTACGTACGTCTGCTGGGCTTGTTCCTCAAAGCCAACCTGCTGGTGGAGTTGGAATATCGCGCCAACTTCGCGGCGCAGTCGGCGCTCGGCATCCTGTGGGCCGGCCTGACCTTCGTCAGCGTGGCGGTGTTCTTCACCCAGACCGACGCGCTGGGCGGTTGGACATACGAGCAGGCGCTGATCATCGTCGCCCTGTTCACCATCATCAGCGGCGCAGTCCGCTTCATCTTGGAGCCAAACGTGATCAGGATCGTCGAGATGGTGCGCACCGGCGCGATGGACTTCGTGCTGACCAAGCCGGCCAACAGCCAGTTCCTGGCCACCCTGCGCTACGCCCAGTATGCCGGCCTGGCCGACATCGCCGCCGGCGGCGCGATCATCGGATTCGCGCTCCATCGCATGCAATACCTGCCCACCCCCCTGGCAGGCATCCAGTTCGCGCTCATGCTCATCTCTGCGCTGGCCATCGTCTATAGCATTTGGCTGGTGATGGCGGCGTTGTCCTTCTGGTTTGTGAAGATTGACAGCTTATCCGAGCTGTTCTACGCGCTCTTCGACACCGCCCGCTTTCCGGTAACGACATACCCTGGGTTGGTGCGCTTGCTGCTGACCTTTGTGCTGCCGGTGGCGTTCATGACCACCTTCCCGGCCCAGGCCATGCTCGGCCTGCTCGACGGCACGACGCTTGCCGTCTCGCTGGGCCTGGCCGCCTTGCTCGTCCTGTTCAGCGCCTGGCTATGGCAGCGCGCCGTGTTAGGCTACAGCAGCGCCAGCTCATAGGAGTGCATTCATTAACAGAGATACCTTGTACAGGCTATGCCGCCGGTGAAGATAGACATAGAAGGTGGGCAACAGTCGTGCCGTCGCCCAGCGTTGCTCATCGCGTTTGCGTTATTATCTGCGCTCAACCGTGCGTATCCTGACCTACAGCGAAGCGATTAACGAGGCGTTGCGCGAGGAGATGGCGCGCGATCCGCGCGTGTTCATCCTCGGCGAAGACGTGGGGGTGATGGGGGGTGTGTTCGGCGTCACCGCCGGCTTGCTGGCGCAGTTCGGCGAGGCGCGCGTGATTGACACACCGATCAGCGAGGCCGGCATCGTCGGTGCGGCGCTCGGCGCGGCGATGATGGGCATGCGCCCGGTCGTCGAGATCATGTTCGGCGATTTCCTGGGCTGCGCCGGTGACCAGATCATTAATCAGGTCGCCAAGGCCCGCTACATGAGCGGCGGCAAGGCGCGCGTCCCGCTGACCATTCGGGTCACGACCGGCGCGCCGGGCGCAGCCGCCGCCCAGCATTCACAAAGCCCGGAGTCGTGGTTTCTCAACGTCCCTGGCCTGAAGATCGTCGCGCCGGCCACCCCAGCCGATGCAAAGGGCCTGCTCAAAAGCGCCATTCGCGGCGAAGACCCGGTGCTGTTCTTTGAGCACAAAATGCTCTATGCTTCCAAAGGCGAAGTGCCGGACGGGGATTTCACTGTCCCCCTCGGACAAGCCAACGTGGTGCGCCAAGGCTCGGATGTCACGCTGATCGCCATCGGCGGCATGTTGCCGCGAGCGGTGCAGGCCGCCGATGCCCTGGCCGGCGAAGGCATACGCTGCGAGGTGATTGACCCGCGCACCCTCGTGCCCCTGGACGCGCATACCTTATTAGCCAGCGTGCGCAAGACCGGCCGCGTCGTCATCGCCCACGAAGCCCACAAGCGCGCCGGCCCAGGCGCAGAGATCGCCGCCCTGATCGCCGAGGAAGCGCTGGATTACCTCGACGCGCCCATCCGCCGAGTGGCCGCCAAAAACGTGCCGCTGCCATACGCGCCGGCGCTGGAGCAGTTTGTCCTGCCGAATGAGCACGACATCATCGCCGCCGTGAAGGATGTGCTGAGATGAGCGAAGCGCCATCTGGATCAGCACGCTACGACGCCCCCATGCGCGTCCTGGTCGTCCTGCCCACTTATAACGAGGCCGAGAACATCACCCTGCTCTTGCCGGAGCTATTGGCCCTGCCCGTGGACATCTGCGTGGTGGACGACGCCTCGCCCGATGGCACGGGCCAGCTGGCCGAAGCATGGGCGGCCCGCGATTCGCGCGTGCATGTGATCCACCGCGCGGGCAAACTGGGGCTGGGCACGGCCTACGTCGCCGGCTTCCGCTTCGCCTTGGCCCACGGCTACGACGCCGCGCTGACCATGGACGCCGACTTCTCCCATCACCCGCGCTATATCCCAGCCATGCTGGACGCTGCCCGGCGCGCCGACTTGGTGATCGGATCGCGTTACGTGCCGGGCGGCGACGTGCGCTACCCGTTTCACCGTCGCTGGTTGAGCAAAACGGCCAACCTGGTGGCCCGCACAGCGCTCAACTTAAAACCACACGATTGCACGGCCGGCTTCCGCCTCTACCGCGCCGCAGTGTTGAGCACGGTGCCGATAGACACGGTGTTCTCCAACGGCTACTCCTTCCTCATCGAGATGTTGAACCTGGTTCAGGGGTTCGGCTTCAGCATCGCCGAGGTCCCCATCGTCTTCGAGGACCGGACGCGCGGGCAATCCAAAATCTCATCCATTGAGATCGGACGGGCGGTGTATACCGTGTCCCGACTCGCTTATCGGCGCTGGCGCGACCGGCTGATCGGCCCGCCAGCCACGCACCGCGCGCGCGCCATCCCACACAGCCAAGACCAGCCCTAGCGATGATGAACAGCAACCTACAGATGACCCACACGCCAAAGCCATTGCCGTTCCTCAAGGTGATGTTCACCTTGATGGAGCCATACACTTGGTTCGCCCCCACGTGGGCATTTGTCGTGGGCTGCGTGGCCAGCCACAGCATCTACTTTGACCCAGCCGGCGACCTGTGGGCCAGCGTCGTGAGCATCGGCAAGATCGCCATCGGCACGCTGATGGCCGGCCCGTTGCTCGTGGGCTTCTCCCAGGTGTGGAACGACTGGTGCGACCGCGACGTGGACGCGATCAATCAGCCGGAGCGCCTCATCCCCTCTGGCCAGGCTACGCGCGGCCAAGTGTTCGCCATCATCGCCCTGTTGGGCATCTCGGCGATGGCCGTGGCGTGGTTCCTCGGCCCGCCGGTGGCAGTCGTGGCCTTCGTCGGCATCGTGATCGCGTTGGCGTATTCCGCCGAGCCGATCCGCTTAAAGAAGAACGGCTGGCTGGGCAATTTGGCCATCGGCCTGACCTACGAGACGTGCGCGTGGATCGCCGGCCATCTCACCTTCGACCCACAACTCCAGTCAGCCGGCGCCGGGCGCAGCCTGCTGCTGGCGCTGCTCTACGGCCTGGGCGTGGTGGGGACGATGATCATCAACGACTTCAAGAGCGTGGCCGGCGACCGCAAGATGGGCATCCGTTCGATCCCGGCCATGTACGGCGAATCGCGCGCGGCGCGGCTGGCCGTCGTTATCATCAACGCCGCCCAGCTCATCGCCATCGGCCTACAGGTGGCATGGGGCAGTGTCATCACCGCCGGCGTGTGCTTCCTGCTGCTTCTGGCCCAGCTCCGCAGCCAGCTTCAGCTCATCCGCGAACCCACCCAGCCGATGGCCGTCCGCTACAACCTGATCGGCATCCCGCCTTACACGTGGGCCATGTTGGTCGCTGCGATTGGGCTTGGCAAAACCTCTGTCATGGGCTAAGCTGGGGACAAAGCGAGGAAAGCCATGCCTAAAGTGTTGGTTGTTGGTTCGTCGGTCGGCGGCAGCATCGCAGCAGACACGCTGCGCGACCTCGGCATCGAGACGATCCTGTTGGAACGCGACCTCAACTACGTGAAGCCCTGCGGCGGGGCTGTGCCGCCCCGCGCGTTCAGCGACTGGAACATCCCCCACGATTTAATTGACCGCAAAGTGACCATCGCCGTCGTGCACTCGCCGCGCCACCATAGCGAATTCCCCGTCCGCAGCAGCCATCCTAACCCAGAGACCGACTTCATCGCCATGGTGCGCCGCGAACGGTTCGACCGCTATCTCCGCGAGCGGGCGGTGAGCAAGGGCGCGGAACTCATCGAAGGCAAGCTCGAACACGTTGACTTTGGGCCGCGCGGCATCAAGGCCATCTACGAGGACAAGCGCAACAAGACCCACGTCATCGAAGCCGACGCCGTGATCGGCGCTGACGGCGCCTACTCGACTGTGGCCAAGGCGCTGGGGTTGGCGCGTCTGCCGATGGCGGTGGCGTACCAGGAGCGCATCCGCCTGCCGGAACGGGCGATGGCATACTGGGAGCAGCGCGCCGCGCTCTACCTGGGCGATGACGTTTCGCCTGACCTCTATGCGTGGGTCTTCCCCAAGTGCGACCACGTCGCAGCCGGCATCGGTGCCGGCGCCGGCAAGACCAAAGCCGCGCGCCAACTGCTGGCCAACCTCAAGTACAAGCTGCGCGACCAGTTGGGCGAGGGGCTGAGCGTCAAGTTTGAGGCGCACCACCTGCCCATGCACCCGCGCAAGCATCTCTCCTACGACCGCGCCGCCCTGGTGGGCGACGCTGCCGGCCTGGTGCAACAGACCAGCGGCGAGGGCATCTACTGGGCGATGAAGAGCGGTGAGATGGCCGCGCGCGCAATCGCCAAACACCTGGACGCGCCCACCGCCGCCAACCTGCGCCGAGATTACGATGCACCCTGGTGGCGCGCCTACCGATCCACTTATCTCTTCCTCCAGTTCCTCCAGCGCATCAGCTACAACTCCGACCTGCAACGCGAGATCTTCGCCGCCATGTGCGACGACCCCGACGTGCAGCGGTTGACTTTCGACAGTTATCTGAACAAGCGGATTGTGCCTGTGCCCTGGTTGGTGCAGTTGGGCATCACCAAACACTGGCTGGAGACCGCGCTGCGCGAATGGCAGCAGTTACGCCGCAAGCAAGTTGTCCATAGCCCAGCATAAGGCAGCGCGCTGCCTGGGGCAGTGCGCAACCCTGCGCGCCTGACGGAATGCGCAGCATCCTTGACCACGTCGCCGTTAGCGCAGCCGTGATATGAGGAGTGAATGAGAACCCGAGTTGACAATCACAGTATGGCAGTGCTAAAACACAGGTCTATAACCGCAAACCAGGAGGTTAATCGAAAATGAAGCGTCGTCAGTTTCTCTCAACAGCCGCCAAGGTGGCGACCGTCGGGGCGGCATCAACCGTCTTCAGCGCCCCGGCGATCGTGAGCGCCCAGCCGCGCTTTCGCTGGCAGATGGCCACGAGCTGGCCGACTTCGCTGGACACCATTTACGGTGGCGCAGAATACTTTGCTGAGCGCGTCGCAGCGCTCACCGATGGCCGCTTACAGATTACGCCGCAGCCGGCCGGCAAGCTTACGCCAGCGTTCCAGGTTCTGGACGCAGTTCAACAAGGCTCTGTGCCGATTGGTCACACAGCTTCGTATTACTATGTTGGCAAGAGTCCAGCGACTGCCTTCGGCGCTGCCGTGCCTTTCGGTATGACCTTCCGCCAGCAGAACGCCTGGTTCTACGAGGGCAATGGCCTGAAGCTGCTCCAGGAGATCTACGCTAAGCGCTTCAATGTCATCCAGTGGCCGGCCGGCAACACCGGCGCGCAAATGGGCGGCTGGTTCCGCAAGGAGATCAGGACCGTCAGAGATCTGCAGGGCCTGAAGATGCGCATCCCAGGATTGGGCGGTCGCGTCTTCGAGCGCCTGGGCGTGACGGTGCAGAACATCCCCGGCGGCGAGATCTTCCAGGCACTGCAGACCGGCACAGTGGATGCCGCCGAGTGGGTCGGCCCCTACGACGATGAAAAGCTGGGCTTCTTCAAGGTCGCCAAGTTCTACTATTACCCCGGCTGGTGGGA
>Ga0209691_1001147_pt1 | contig 16298 bp, 8 predicted proteins | sample YNPMSBMetaG_FD_187120 | JGI IMG/M metagenome (GOLD analysis project Ga0209691, IMG submission 187120) | Anoxygenic and chlorotrophic microbial mat microbial communities from Yellowstone National Park, USA - YNP MS-B MetaG (SPAdes) (version 2) ... | reverse complement strand
CGGACCCTGGTTCGTTTACCTCTCGTACAATGCGGTGCATACGCCGCTGGAAGTGCCCGAGGGGATAGAAAACCGTTTGCCGCGGCCCATCGACGATCCAGAGCGTCGGGCCTATCTGCTCCTGTTGTTGAACCTGGATGATGCGATCGGTCGCTTGCAAGCCTTTCTGGCGAAAGCCGGCTTGGACCGCAAAACCCTCGTGATTTTTCTCAGTGATAACGGTGGGTCGGGGCAGAAAGGGTATCTGGCTTACAATGCGGCCCGCAACACTCCGCTGCGGGGGCACAAAGGGCAGGTCCTGGAAGGGGGAATACGCGTGCCGTTCTTCTGGGTTTGGCCTGGCGTGTTACCGGCAGGTCAGACGTATGATCGCCCGATCGTGGCCCTGGACATTTTGCCAACAGCTTGTCACCTGGCGGGTGCACCGCTGCCCTCCCAGGTAGATGGCGTCAATCTCTGGCCATACCTGCGTGGGGAGAAGCAGGGCGATCCGCACGAAGCCCTATACTGGCGCTTCGGACCCCAGAAGGCAATCCGGCAGGGCGACTGGATGCTCATCGACTGGCGGGATTTTCCCACACGCCGCAACAGTGGCTGGGAACTGTATCACCTCGGACGTGACCCGGCGCAAAAACAAAACCTGGCCGCACAACACCCCGAACGCGTCCAACAGATGGCCCAAAAGTGGCAGGAATGGGACCGGCTCAACGTCGCCCCTCTCTGGCGCGGCAGTGCCACCGAAGACCCCGAAGGAAACCCCAAGCCGGATAAGAAGGCACCCAGGCAGCCCCAGCCGAAAGCCCCGCTGTTCCGAGAGCAGCAGGCAGAGCAGTAGCCTGGTGAAAGTTTTCTCCGAGCCGGCCGCAACTGTTGCAGGAAGGCCGAATCCTTACCGCCCCGCGGTATCGGAGACCGCTGCGATCGGCAGAGTTACGCCCCGAGCGGCAGGCTGAGGCCAATCAACAGGTCATAAGCGACATGGGCACCCACCGCCACTCCCAACCCCCGCACCAGATACAAGGCGGTGAAATACAAGCCAGCCACCGCACGGAAGAGGAAGTAATCCAGACGCCAAGCCTCACCCCACGGTCCGACATGATGGGCCAGGGAAAAGAGCAGGGCGCAAAAGAGAGAAGCCAGAGGGATGGCGATGAACCGCGGCAGAAACATCAGACGGAAGAGGAAGTACACCCCGGTGAACAAGCCGAAGCGGAAGAGCAATTCTTCGTAAATCCCCGCGCCGAAGAGGGTGAGAAGGTGTGCCCAAGAGCCCTGGGCCACAGCCAAGGGAATGCCCGCCCGCTGGCAGACCAGGTCGAAATTGCGACTGATCCACCAGAGCACCAGGGCAGCCACGAGACTCTCGACCAGTATGGCCAGCACGACCAGAGGTGTGGAAGCTGGTCGCTCCTTCCAACGCCAGATGCTTCCCCCGACCAGTAAAGCCAACGCCACCGGAGGAACGAAGGAACTGCCGGGAATGCCGAGCTGCTCGCCAAGCCAGCGTAGCCACAGATCTACCCCACAGCGACTCACGCTCTGACCCTGAGCCTGAAGCTGCCAGATGCCCAGTTCATAAAGAAGCCACAAGGGCCCGACGAACCACAGGCACGGCCAGGGATGTCGTGTCTCGCTGGCCCCAACCATCGCACTGCTCCTCCTGCCGTTCCCCTTGTTCCTGCCGGGGGAGGGGGGAAACGATCCCTTCCAGAGGGCGAAATCCCGAAAGCCCCCTTCGCTTTTTCCCAGTAAAGGTCACCGCCCATTTCGGGATTTCCCCAGAGCAACTTGTGTCTCATTATCGATTGTACCAGCCCAGGATCCAGCGCAGGAGCCAGAACGCCCCGTTTCCGGAGTGAATCAATTCCCACCTCGCGCTCGGGATCGGGAATGGGATCAGGTGCCATACTTTCCCCAACATCGAGAGTGTCTGGCCTGCTGCGGACTGAGGGGAAAGCTTCCCATGGTATAATGAGGATTTTGAGAAGAAAAAATGGGCGTTCTGGGCATCATTTTCCCTGGAGGATCAGGGTAAGGGAGTGGTAGGATAACCATCGAATCATGCCATCAGGTGGCATGGAGTGGCGACATTTCCAAGGATGGCAGGAAGGTGATGCCTTTAGGGGACAGGAAAATGGAAGGCAAGGATCATGCACACCGAAGCATGAGGGGTCTGACCGTAGGTGAATGATGCGAAGAAGGGGGTGTCGGTCATGGGGGTCTGCCGATACTGGTGGGGTTTGTGGGTGGTGATTCTGACGGGTGTGGGATCGCCGCTGGCAGCAGGTCAGGAGCCGATCCGTTTCGCGCGAACGCCGGATATTTCTCCCGATGGGACGCACGTCGCTTTCAGCTATCTGGGGGATATCTGGCTGGTACCCTCGATTGGGGGTGTGGCGCGTCCGGTGACCATGCATGAGGCCCACGACATCAACCCTGTATTTAGTCCCGATGGCCAATGGATCGCCTTCAGTTCCAACCGTCACGGGCAATACGACGTGTATGTGGTATCGGTGCAGGGAGGCCGGCCCCGCCGACTGACTTACGACAGTGCCCCGGACATGGTGCTGGGTTGGACCCCGGATGGGCGGGGGATCGTATTTTCCTCGTTGCGGGAAGTGGATTTTCCGTCCCAGATCGAGTGTTATGTGATCAGCGTGGAAGGGGGTCGGGAGCGGAAACTCCCGCTGTTCGAGGCCAAAGAGGCGTATTATGCCCCGAATGGACAGGTCCTGGCCTTTGTCCGGGGTCCCGGGGTGTGGTATCGGCGGGGCTACCGCGGTTCGAGCAATGATGAAATCTGGCTGGCGACTGCGGACGGAACTGTACAGAAACGGCTGACCGATTTCTCCGGTCCGGATGGCTCACCGATGTGGTCCCCCGATGGACAGACACTCTACTATGTGACCGAACGGGGCAGCCCGCGGGGATGCGCCAATATCGTGGCTCAACCGCTGGGACCGCGACTGCGCGCTGAGGGGGAATGCTGGCGCTTGACCCACCACGAAGAGGATACGGTCCGCCGCGCCCGGATCAGCCGCAATGGCCAGTGGATCGTCTATGAATGCGGTGTGGACCTGTGGATTGTGGGAACACGTCCAGGTTCGACCCCTCGCAAACTGGCCATCGAAGTCCACGCCGATGACAAATCGAACACCGAACGGCACGTCAAGTTCACCAAGGATATCAGCAGCTTCGCCTTGCACCCCGAGGAACGCGCTGCCGTCGTAACGGTGCAGGGGGAATTGTTCCTGGTCAAGCTGCCGGAAGGCGGCAAGGCCGTGCGATTGACGGAATCGGCCGCTTATGATCACAGCCCCGCCTTCAGTCCCGACGGGAAAAAACTCGTGTTCCTGTCGGACCGTTCCGGACATGAGGATATCTACCTGCTGGAATCCGACGATGCGGAACATCCAGAATTGCTCAGTGCCCACAAGTTCCGGGTTCGGCCGTTGACGCAGACGGCGGAAGCGGAACGTGCGGTCAGTTTCAGTCCCCGGGGAGACCGGATCGCCTTCTTACGGCAGGGGAAATTGTGGACGATGAAGCCCGACGGCAGCGATGTCCGCCTGATCGCAGCAGAGGGTGCCACAGTCCTGGATTACGACTGGTCCCCCAACGGCCGTTGGCTGGTCTATAGCTGCATGGATGGTTCCTTCGCCAGCGAGCTGTTCATCGCACCCGTGGACGGCAGTGACAGGCCGCAGAATATCACCCGTTATGCCACCTCCAACGGTGACGTGACCTGGAGCCGGACCGGCCAGAAAATCGCCTTCATCAGTCAGCGGCGGGGGCAGTTTTCCCCCTACGTCCTCAGCCTGCTCAAACCCGGTGCTCCGGGTGGCAATGATGAGATCGACTGGGAGGATATTCATCTGCGGGTTGTGCGTGCGGCCGGAATCTCTGCCGAAACCGCGGCGATTTCCCCCAATGGCCAGCATGTCGCCTTCCGGCACAAAGGCACTGGGGATGACCTGTGGCTGGCCAGTAGCACCGGTACCAGCTTGATCCGTCTGACCACGGGAGATCAGGCACCCCGGCAGATCACCTGGTCCCGCCGCACCCCGGGGTTGATCTACTTCCTCAACGGTTCGGGGGAGTTATGCTGGTGCCGCGTCGCCGGCGTAATGGGATTGCCCCCAGCAGGAGGACCACCCAGCCTCTTACCGGCCGAACCACAACGGGTGCGCTTCGAGGCGGCCATGACCATCCGCCGGGACGACGAGTTTGCCGAAATGTTCGCCCAATGCTGGCAAGGCTTGGCGGATGCCTTCTATGATCCGCAATTCCACGGGGTGGATTGGAAGGCCGTACGGGCGAAGTACCAGCCTGTGCTGCCCCACGTCGCCCTGCGGGAAGATCTGTATGCCCTCATCAGCCTGATGCTGGGAGAACTGAACGCTTCCCATCTGGGCATCAGCGGCAAATTGCCGACGCCGCAAGAACCCACGGCGGAACTCGGCCTGATCTTCGACGAGCAGTACCGCGGACGGGGACTGAAAATCGCCGAAGTCGTCGCCCGAGGACCCTGTGACCGCCGCGGCCTGGATATCAAAGCCGGCGATATCCTCCTGGCCATCGACCGCGTCGAACTGACGGAGCGGGTGAATCTGTCCCGTCTGCTCAACAACAAAGCCAATGAAACAGTATTGCTGGATGTGATCCGTGACCCGAACAACCCCAAAACCCGCCGGCAGGTGGAAGTCGTCCCGGTTGACCGCCAACGCCTGGCCCAACTGATGTACGAACGCTGGGTGCGCAAAAATGCCCAACAGGTTGCTCAGGCCAGCCAGAATCGCATCGGCTATATCCACATCCCCAGCATGGACGATAACGGCTTGGAAGTGTTCGTCCGCAGTCTCTACTCCGACCATTTCGACAAAGACGGCCTGGTCATCGATGTCCGTTACAACAGTGGTGGATTCACGCATGATCATGTGCTCAATTACCTGGGCGGCAAAGAACATACCTTCTTCCAGCAACGTGATGGAGGAATCGGTCTGGTCCTGCGGAGCGATCAGCGACGCTGGACCCGTCCCGTCGTGGTCCTGATCAATAACCGCTCCTACTCCGATGCCGAAATTTTCCCCCATGCGTTCCGGACCCTGGGTTTAGGTAAGCTCGTGGGTCAAGCCACCGGCGGCCATGTGATCGGCACTGTCTCCATACGTCTGATCGACGGTTCCACCTTCCGTCTGCCCCGTATCGGTGTCTTCACGGCGGAAGGGATCAACATGGAAAAGCAAGGGGTGGAACCAGATGTACCGGTAGAAGTGACCTTTGAAGACTGGAAGCGGGGGATCGACCGGCAGTTGCTCGTGGCGGTCCAGACCGTAGCTGCGGACGTGCGAACCTGGCAGGCCCGACGGCAAGAAACGGGCCATCCTTTACTTCCCGATGCCCGGATTTATCCGATCGCTCCGATGCCCCGACCTGCCGAGTCACCCCGACCCACGTTGACCCCCGCTGCTCCTGCCGGTGGAGGAAGCACGGGTCAGACACCGGCCCCTGCCCCGCCTGCCCCTCCTTCGTCCTTGCTCGACCGCGTCGCACTGCCCCATCCAGACTCCTCGGTTCCTTCTTCCCTGGCACTTCCCATTCCGCCGAGCATTCCCCCGGCCAGTGAGGACTGACCCCTCCGTGCGGTTCTCCCGACGGCTACGATGGCGACAGGGAACGCCCTCCAATCAGGCATGATCGCGCAGAAGACACCCTGCGGCGGAATAGTCGCTGCAGCGGAACAGTCGCAAACCTGCATCGCCCCGGCGGAGCAGCCCCCTCTGCTGCATTTGCCCGGCTGAGTGGCCTCCCATTGCTACATCGGCCCAACTGAGCAGACTCTGCGGACCGCAAAAGAGTTGTCCGTTCTCGGGTAGATGTGCTAAAGTGAAAAGCAGCCGGAAGCCGGAATACGCTTGAGGAGAGTGGTTGCTGTGCCCCGTTCCGTGTTGTTGACTTTGTATGATCGCTTGCCCGAGTTGCAGCCAGGGGATGATGAAGACCTGTGGGCAGCCGGCGTGCGGGAGGCGATGCGGGACTTCCGCGATGGCATCATCGCCCGCTACACGGAAGGGACGTTGCAACGCTTGTTGAGCTTCAACGATGTGCGGACCCGGCGAGCTGCTGTGCTGGCTCTCGGCCTGATCGGAACTATGGAGTCGAATGCCGCGGTGGCCGCCGCCTTGCACGATGCGGATCTGTTAGTCCGCCGTCTGGCCGCCGACGCCCTCTGGGAATTGTGGTTCCGGGGCGGAACGGCAGAACAGAATCAACGGCTCCGCCAAGCCTTGCGCCGGGGTCGCACCCCGCGGACCCGCCAGTGCCTCGATGCTCTGATCCGCGAAGCCCCTCAGTTTGCCGAAGCCTACAACCAACGGGCCATCTGGTTCTATCAGAACGGCGAATATGCCCGGGCGGTCGAAGATTGCCAGCAGGTCTTGCGCCTCAACCCCCACCATTACGCCGCCGCGGCGGGATTGGGACAATGCTGGCTCAAACTCGGCCGGCTCCGCGCCGCCCTCCACGCCTTCCGCACCGCTCTGGCCATCAACCCGGACCTCGACGACGTTCAGGAAATCATCTCGGCACTGGAAGAAGCCCTTGAACGCGACGGTTCAGACGATGATCCCATCACCCCTAGCCCCTGAGATGTCCATACTTCCACGACGCACCCCCTTTCCCAATCCTCTCCCCCATTGAGAGGAAAAATTGGGTCCCGCTGAACGATGCCGGGTTCCGATGGATAAAGGATGTTGGGTTCCGCCGAAAAATGCTCATTTCCGCGAAAGGATGCTAATTTCCGCTGGAGTTTGATATGTTCCGATGGATAAAGCACGCCGGATTCCGACAAACCATACTCATCGCCGAAGAATGGAGAATACTCATCACCGATGAGTGAAGCACGCCGGATTCCGACAGGTCAAGAATGGAGGCGGGCCACGAAAAACCTACCCCAAATCCGCCAATGACCTGGCTCTACCTCTATTATCAGACCACAACAACCAATGCCCATCCACTTCCCCTGCATAACCTTGGCATCACCCTGGGTAGGCTTCCCGCACATAACCTTGCACCACCCTAGGCGGGCGTTCCCTTGCATCAGCTTGCACCACCCTGGGCATGCGATGTATAATGAGGGAGCGTTTCCACGTCCTCGGTCAATTCCGCGATCTTTTCAAGGAGGCTCACATGGACCGCTGCTACTTCCTCGTCCCCCTGGGGTTGGCCGGAGGTCTGCTCCTGTTGTTGGCGGACCGGCCTATGGCCGCGTCGGGACCTTTGGCCGCATACCAACCGGTGTCACAACCGGCGGCAGCAGGAACCACCCAGGCTACGGTGGACTCCGCCAACAACCTCAAGCAAATCCTTCTAGCCCTGCACAACTATTATGACACTCATGGTGCCTTACCCCTACCGGCATTGACCGATAAAGCCGGCAAGCCCCTTTTGAGCTGGCGGGTGGCGCTTCTACCGTACCTGGAACACGAGGGGCTGTATCGCGAATTTAAACTGAACGAACCGTGGGATTCGGAGCACAACAAGAAGCTTATCGGTCGGATGCCGAAGGTCTATGCGACACCCGGGACCAAAGAAGAGGCGAAACTTGGTTTGATCGGTTTGACGCGCTACCGCGTCTTCGTGGGCAATGGTGCCGCTTGGGAAATGGATAAGGCGATGCGTATCGCAGATTTCACCGACGGCACGTCGAACACCTGGTTGGTTGTCGTGGCGAAAGAGGCGGTGCCCTGGACGAAGCCGGATGAACTTCCCTACGATCCGAAGAAGGATCCTTCGGAGTTGCTTGGGAAAATCGACAACCGCTGGCAGATCGGATTCAGTGATGGATCCATACGAACACTTCAGAAGCTACCGGATGCAAAAATCATCCACGGATTCATCACGCGTAACGGTGGGGAAGTCCTACCGTTTGACGACAACCAAGAATGAAGTCCCACCGTTTGACGACCACCAAGAATGAAGTCATTCCGTTTGACAACAAGCAGGCATAATGTAATCTCGTTCCCAGCGTCTGTTGCACTGCCTTCAGGTAGAAGGGTGCCTATCGGTTGGCACTTGCAATCAAGAGTCGCCCTTGCCAAGGGAAGAGCGGCCATCGACCGGCAATGTGGCCATCGGTCGGCCATATTGATCAGGAACCGCCCTTGCCAATGCAGGCTCAGATGCCCCCACACCCCTCTTAGACCGCAAGAGAACCCCTATGACCGCAACCCTCGTGATTGCAACCACGATGACCGCCACAGAACCCGTGATCAAAACCCCCATGATCAAAACCACGATGACCGCCACAGAACCCCTATGACCGCAGCAGAAGGGAGGGGTCGCTCATGTGGGCCTCGGCTGTCGAACGGTTGATGCGGCCCGCTCGGAAGAGTTGACGGATCGATTCATCGAACGTGATCATCCCTTCCTCACGTCCGGTGACGATGTAGTTGTCGATACTTTCGATTTTGCCCTGGCGGATGGCGCTGGCGATGGGGTGGGTGTTCCACAGGACCTCCAAGGCCAGGACCCGGCGGCTTCCCCGTTCTGCAGCGGGCAGTAAACGCTGACTGAGAATCGCGCGCAGACTCATGGCCAGTTGGGCGCGGACGAGGTTCTGCACTTCTTGAGCGAACAGATCGGCCAGGCGGGTGATCGCCCCTTTCGCATCGCGGGTATGCAAGGTGGTGAAGACGAGGTGGCCGGTCTCCGCGGCGGAGAGCACCATTTGAGCGGTGTCCCGATCCCGCACTTCACCGATGAGCAAGACATCGGGGTCCTGGCGCAGGCCGTATTTGAGGCCGTCGGCGAAACTGAGCACGTCGATCCCGACTTCCCGCTGGGTGACCAGGGAATGAGGTCGGCGGGGAAAGAGATACTCCACGGGTTCTTCCACCGTGAGAATGCGGCGTCCACCCAGGGCGTGAATGCGATCGACCAGCATAGCCAAAGTGGTGGTTTTGCCGGAACCGGTGGCTCCGGTGACAATCACCAGTCCGTCGCGCAGGTTGCAGAGGCGATCCGCCAGGGTCACGGGGAAGCCGGCCCAAGCCAGGTCCGGAATGCGGCTGGGAATGATACGGAGGCAAGCGGCCAGCTGCCGGCCGGTCTGGAACATCGCCGCCCGTAAGCGCACCACCTGCTGTCCCAGGGTTACTGTCAGGGCGAAGTCCGCGTTCTTGCGGGCGTTTAGCTGTTCGGCTATCTCCGGCGGGCAGAGCGACAAGAGCAGCGGCTCCAGGATTGCTGCCTCCATGGGTGGTTCCGGCATCTCGGTCAATTCCCCATGGAGGCGGAGCATCGGCGGGTAGCCGGCGACCAGATGCAGGTCGGATGCTTCGACCTGCACGGTCCATTCCAACCACCGCTGGAGCAGTTCGGGCACGAGCGCCGGCTCTTCAGAGGGGTTGGACATGATAGCTCTGGGAACCAGCTTCCTCGGACTCCAGGGGCGAACTGCATCCCGAACGATCTGCACACCCCGGCCGGTGGCGGGATCCGTCCTCAGTGGTTGAACAGGAAAGCCGGAGTGTTGATCAAGGCCCAGATGAGGTCCTGGGCACCGACGACGCGGGGATCAGCCGGCGGTACCTTGGCCGCCTCGGCTGCCAGACGGTGGTATTCCTGATCCTGGGCCAGGTACATCTGCCGCAGGCGGGCCTTTTGTTCCGGCGTCCGTTTGTCTTCGGGCGTTTCCAGCAGCACCACTTGTTCCGGCGTGAGTGGACTGCTCAATCGCGGGTTGGGGTCGGTGGTGTAGGAGAGCCGGAATTTGCCGATGGTGTGGTGGGCGGCCTGTTGGAAGTGCTGCTCCATTTCGACGGTGAAGGCGACTCCCGCCGGTCCGCTCACCGGTTGCGCCAGGCGGAAGAGGGCGGCCTGATCGCGGCCGGTTTGCGGGGCGATAGCCCAACCGGTGGCCCGGTTGTTATCCAACGTGTTGGCCAGGGGGAAGCCATCTTGCTGGAAGGTAGCGGCCGCCGCATGCAAACGCACAATCGCCAAGGGACTATCCGGTTGATCCAGGCGATGATACTTGAGGCGGAATTCGGTCAGGACAAAGTTACCATTGGGTGCTCGCCCGGGTCCTTTGCTGGGCAGGCTGGGATCACTGAGCACTTCCAGGCGAAGGGCGGTAATCGGCTGATCGGTTTCCGCCAGTCCGACGAGGGTATAGACATCCAGCGAATCCAGTGGGCCGCTGGCCAGGATGCTACCATCCGGCTGGATCGTGAGATTGGCCCCGGGTCGCGGCTGGGCATAAGGACCCTGACGGGAAATAGCCTTGCGCACGTCCAGGGTGATCCAGTGGGTCGGTTTCTGGGTGAGCATGGCCGCTTCCCAGGCTTTCTGGCGTTCGGGGATGGTTTTTTCGTAAGCCTCAAAAGCGGCTTTGCGTTTGAGATGCTCTTCCACCAGATACTTGTGGTCGGCATCGGCCGAATGCAGGGCTTGGATCCCGGATTGCAGCTCCGCAGCGGTCGGTCGGCGATTGAGCACCGAGAGATAGATTTCCTCGACAACCTTGGCATCGTCCTTTTCCTTGAGGACGAATTGATTGAGGCGGTTGTTCGGATCACGCAGCGCTTCCCCGATGATCGGTCCGTTGACCAAAGCCAGGATGGGACCGAGGTTGAGGCTGGTGGAGCGTTCGCATTCGCAGGGGCTTTCGCGAGGCGGTTTGCTGAACAGCTCGAAGAAGCCGCCGGGGACCTCGACGTTGCTGTCGAGCAGTTGGGCAGCTCGTGCTCCCGGAGGCAGACCCGGTAAGCGACTCGTGGCTCCCGTCACCCGATGGATCGAATCGAAGAGCACCTCCGCAGGCAAACGCCGGGGCAAGGCGTGCGAATAGTTGATCTCGTCGTCCTTGTTCCAACGATTGGTCTCCATCGACAGCTGATACGTCCGGCTCTTGCAGATGAGACGCATGATGTGCCGGGTGTCGAAACCGGAACGGATGAACTCTTCAGTCAGGCGATCCAGCAATTCCGGATTGGTCGGCGGATTGCCGGCGCGGATATCGTCCACCGGTTCAATCAGACCGACCCCGAGCAGATAGCTCCAGATCCGGTTGACATAGCTTTTCGCGAAGTAGGGGTTCTGCGGCGAGGTGATCCATTGGGCCAACTGCACGCGGCGTGGTTCCGTGGTGTTCAGGTTTACCGGCACAGTGTAGGGGAACCGAGGCGTAGCCGTCTGGCCGGTCCGCTCATGCTTGACCTCGCCATCCTTGCCATCCTGCACGATTTCGACCAACGGTTTGGCCCCTTCTACCGCCGTACCCCCGATCCTTTGTCCCTTATATTTGGGGTCTTCCACGAGCTTGACTTGGGCGAAGTAGGCTGCCAGGCCGTAATAATCATCCTGGGTCCAGCGTTCAAAGGGGTGATCGTGGCATTTGTTGCAATTGAACCGGATAGCTAAGAACAGTTGCGTGGTATTTTCCATGATCGCATCCGGGGTGCGAAGAATTTTGTAATAGGAAGCGGGGGGCGATTCGAGATTGGAACCGCTAGCGGTCAGGATGGTATAGGCAAAGCGGTCATAGGGCATGTTGGTGGCGATGGCCTGCCGGATCCACTGGCGGTAGGCCGCGGCGCCGGCATCCCCGAGAAACTTGCGGTTGACCATCAGCAGGTCGGCCCATTTGTTGGTCCAGTGTTCGATGAAGGCGTCACTGCCAATGAGCCGATCGATGATTTCATCCCGCTTGATGCGGCTGTCGCGGGGATCGGCCAGGAAGGCACGCACTTCATCCGAAGTAGGGGGCAAGCCGGTCAAGTCGAGATAGACCCGGCGGAGGAATTCTTCATCGCTGGCCAGGGGGCTGACTTGGACTTTGATCTTCTTCAACTTGGCATCGACCAGTTCATCGATGAAGTTGTGAACGGGTCGCTGAATCCATTCAAACCCGCTGCGGTCGCCGAGGACGATCAGCGTGGAGGCGGTGTAATTCCCCTCGTAACGAACCAGCATGGTGGCTTCCCCACGGCGGAGCGTGGTCACCAGGCCGCGGGCATCCACGGTGGCCACTTCCGTATTGCTGCTTTCCAGGAAGGCTTCGGCTGTCACATCGCGGACACGGCCGTCGGCGTAGGTGGCGTAGACAGCGAATTGCTGCTTCTGACCAATGCGGTGGATCGTCGGGTTTTTCGGGAACACCTCAATACTGCGGACGCGGGGAGCTTGCGGATCGAACCGGACGCCTTGGGCAATCCAGCGACGGAGCAATTCGTAATTCGGATCACCCAGCTGCATCAGCACGCCGCCTTGGTGGGGCACCACGCCGGCAGGCTTCATTAGCATCAGGCTCTTTTCCGGTGCCGCTCGGTTGAAACGGCGGCCTTCCAGGTCATCAGTCAGGCTGCGATAATCGAAGAGCGGATCGTAGCCACGCAGAGAGAGCTTGAAGCCGTTCTTCCCTTGGGCGGCTCCATGACAGGTGCCGGCGTTGCATCCCAGCTTGGACAGCACCGGCTGCACGTCGGTGACGAAGCTGACGGGTGGGTCGCTCTGCACTTCGCGGGCCGTCACCGGCAGGGTCACACTCTGGTTCCCGAGGCGGATGGTGATGGTGCCCTGGGTATCGCGCTGGGGCCGGATCAGGCCGGCATCCACACTCAGCCCAGCCGGCAGCTCGTAGTGGGCCAGGCGGGTGGCGTCCATCGTTTCGCCGTTGCTCAGTTGCGCGGTCACCAGAATCTGGGCATAGGCGAACGGACCGCGCAGCTCAAGCCGAGAGGGGTGCACCAGTAAGCCTGTAACGGTGGCACCCTCGGGTATGGTTTCGCGAGCGGGATTACTACCTCCCCCCGGAGTTTCCCCGGCCCATAGCTGTGGCGGAAGCCATAACCCTACCAGAGCCAGCCAAACTGCGGGAACATGTAGGTATCTCATGGCAGTTATTCCTGTTTGGGTTCAGGAGGGGTCATGATCCTTTCGGCATCGCCAACAAACCGGCTGGTGTGTCGTGTGGGAACGCTCGATGTTTCCTGGGTTTCTGTATTTCTGGTCCGGTGTGTTGGTGTTCCCATATTTCTGGTGTGTTGGTGTTCCCTATTTCTGGTATGTCGGTGTCTCTGTATCTTGGTGTCCCTTGTATCTTTATTGTGCCGGCACGGGTTGTTGTTTGCCAGTCGAAATCAGGGACTTTTGGGAATCTGGGGACGAATCCTCGTGTTTGGGGGATCGCGGTCCTCCAAGCAAGTGGACCTCTTTTCAACGCTGGGTGGAGGCAGGTGTCGCGGCAGGCAGGACGGTGAATTGCCGGAGCAGTTTGCCGGTGCTGGCCTCGTGGATCCAGACGATGCCGTCGAAGCCGCCGGAGGCCAGGCGCTGCCCACTGGGGTGCCAGGCTACGGCATAGGCCGGCCCGGTGACCTTTTCACACACAACTTTTTTGGCACTCTCCCGGACATCGTAGATACGGACTTCTCCGGTGCCGTCGAGGCTGCTGGCCGCGGCGAAGAGATACCCTTGGGGATGGAAGGCCACCGCTGAGATCCGCCCGGGCATCGGTTGATAATCCCGGATTTTGTTGGCGTCGTCCCCGATTTCCCGTTTCTGTTCGCGGTGGATTTTGTACAAGCGGGGTGTGCCATCAGAGCCGGCAGCGACCACTTCATCGTACAGCTTAGGCGGGACTCCCGGAGTATCAGGCGGCACCTTCTGATAACGGACGGGTCGCGGCACTTGCAAGGTCCGACCCCAGAAACGGACGGCGATAGTCTTCGGCCAGGGACGGCGATCCACTGCCATCAGACCGCCTTTGAGAGCCCCGGGGGTAATACTGGTGACACTGTCGATGAAGCGCTGGGTCGCCACTTCGGTCAAGCGCATGCTCATATCCCGGCTCACCGACACCAGATGCTCCCCATCCTGGGAAAAGACCGTTCCCAACACCCAGTCGGTATGCGTTCCCATTTGCAGCACTTGTTTTCCCGTGAGAGCGTCGATTGCCCGCACGGTGTTATCCGCACAACCGAAGGCGATCAACCGGCCGTCGGGAGACCAACTGACCCCGTAGAGCGTGTCGTAGGTGTAGGGGGCGGACAGCAGCAGCTTCCCTTTGCGATGGTCCCACACCTGCACTTCGCCGAACCGCCCCGGTGCTCCTCCCACGGCAGCCAGCTTGTCCCCCTGAGGTGAGAAAGCCAACGACTGAATCCGTTCCGAAATCCCGATCAGTCGCTTTTCCAATTGCAAGGTTTCCGCGTCGTAGAGCAAGATCTCGTGGTAACCGCTGACCGCTAGGTACTTGCCGTCGGGCGAGTAGGCCAGCGCTGTGATCACGGGAGGCGAGTTATACTGAGGCGGATGGTCGGCATCTACCACGACCCCCTGGGCCGCCGGAGGTGTATCATCCTTGGCTCCTTCGGCAATCCAGCGCACGATGGTGTCGATCTGGGCCGGCGACAGTGGGTCTCGTCCTTTCGGCATTTCCGCTTTGCCGTTGGGATGGATACGAATCTGCTCCACCAGATAACTCTGCTCGGGCTTGCCCGGAACTACCCCGGCTTTTTCCCGTTCCCCGGCCTTGAACAGATCGGCGTAACTCGTCGTCCGGTACCCTCCCATCGGTTTGGCCGGCTGATGGCAACCGTTGCAGTGCTGCTGCAGAATGGGTCGGACGTCCTTGTAGTAGCTGACGGGAACAGAGCTTGCTGCCGCAGCCGCGCTTACCTTATTGTTCTCCTGAGCCGAAAGCATGCCTTGGGCAGGAGGAAGAAGGCTCAAGAGACCTGTCCCCAGCAGGCCTATTCCCCAGACCAGTGCCGCACGTGAGAACATGTGAGGTTACCTCGCCAAGCCAGCATCCAGGAGGGAAAACCGTGGTAACTCCGGAAACGAACGTGCGTAAAAAGGCAGCTACCGTAATTTTACGGTAAGTATAGGTGGGTAGTAGCTCAGTATAACAGGAGGGACAGGAAGGTTCAACCCAAAAAGCGATGGGAATCATCGCAGGGGAGAGGGTGAAAGGTCGAGGCTGTCGCGGGGGATCGGCTCCAAAACGCGGTGGTGGGTCCTCTATGACGCAGTGGTGGGTCTGGGATGGTGACAAGGCAGATCGAAGGCGGAGGCAGGTATGTCAGCCCTCGGGGCAGAAGAAGGTTCTGATGGGAGGAGGGGCGTCGCACGACGCTTCCTGGTGGCTGTCCTGGTACTGAGCCTGGTGTTGGTTCTGGCTCAGCAGGCACCGGCCGAAGCGGGGGACTGGTATAGCGTGGCTCCCCCACTGACAGCTGTCTGCCTGGCCCTGGCTACCCGCCGCCTGTTGTTGTCCCTGGCTTTGGCTGTGTTGCTCGGTGGCTTGCTGGTCACCCTTCCCCGGCAGGGCGTGGGTCAGCCGCAAAGCTGGCTGCAGGGACTCACCACAGCAGCGGGATTCGTCATCCAAGCCGGATCGGAAACGGATCACGCATTCATCCTCGGTTCCGTCGTCCTGATGTTGGGGATGATCGTGCTGGCGATTGCCACGGGCGGTTTCGCCGGACTGGCTGCGGGCCTGGCCCGCCTTGCGCGTGGCCGACGCTCCACTCAGGGAGCCACACTGCTGGTGGGACTGATACTCTTCTTCGACGATTATGCCAACTCAGTCGTGATCGGTTCCACAATGCGTCCTCTGACCGACCAGCAGCGCATTTCGCGGGCCAAGCTGGCCTTTCTGATCGATGCCACCGCCGCTCCCGTGGCTGGCCTGGCGATTGTGAGTACGTGGATCGGCTACGAAGTAGGACTGTTCCGGGAAGTAAGCCAGCAGTTTCAGTTGGGTCGCGATGGATTCGCCATGTTTCTGGACGCCTTCGGTTTCCGCTTCTACTGCTGGTTGATGATTCTGTTTCTGCTGATCAATAGCTTGATGGATCGGGATTTCGGCCCGATGGCCTGGGTGCAGCGCCAGGCAGCGGCCGGTCGGGATCCGAGTCGCTTACCTCAGGAGCCGACATCTCCCGTCACCATCCGCCGCAATCCCTGGGCCGCCTTAGCGCCGTTGAGTGTCTTTGTCGGGGGCATCCTGGTGGGTCTGTGGCTGGATGGTGGTGGTCCCGTGTTATTGCACGAGGAAGGCCGACAACTCTGGCACCTCAGTTACTGGCGCGAGGTGCTCAGTGGGGTGACACGCTCCGTTCAGGTCATCGCCCTTGCCGCGGTCGCGGCCTTGTTGACCGGTGTCGTGTCGGCTCGGCTCATCGCCCGTCTGCACGTTCGTACCATCCTCGGTTGCCTGGGGCAGGGACTGCGTCTGGCCTTGTACCCCTGCATGATCCTCCTGATGGCTTGGGCGCTGCAACGGAGTT
>Ga0209691_1001140_pt1 | contig 16400 bp, 15 predicted proteins | sample YNPMSBMetaG_FD_187120 | JGI IMG/M metagenome (GOLD analysis project Ga0209691, IMG submission 187120) | Anoxygenic and chlorotrophic microbial mat microbial communities from Yellowstone National Park, USA - YNP MS-B MetaG (SPAdes) (version 2) ... | reverse complement strand
AGCCGCCAAATACTTGAATGGCATCGCGACAAATACGCTCTGACGCTTCAGAAGCGAAGAGCTTGGCAATAGCCGCCTCGCGGGTATAGGGGCGACCGGCGTCTTTCAAGCGCGCGGCGCCATAGACGAGAGCACGGGCGGCTGCCAGATCAACGGCCATATTTGCAATCATATTTGCCACCGATTGATGAGCGCCAATCGGTTTGCCGAAGGCCGTTCGTTCGCGGGCATACGCCACTGCGGCCTCGTATGCAGCCTGGGCAAGACCAATGGCCATCGCTCCGATGCCAATTCGACCACCATCCAGAACTTGCAGGAATTGGATAAAACCACGACCACGCTCACCGAGCAGGTTTTCACGTGGGACGCGCACATTATCGAGCATCACGGCGGTACTGATTGAGCCGCGTAAACCCATTTTCGGTTCGTGTTTACCGAAGCTCAGTCCCGGTGTTCCGCGCGGAATGATGAATGACGAGATGCCCTTCTTGCCGAGTTCGGGGTCGGTAACAGCAGTAACGATGATATGACCGGCAATAGGCGCGTTGGTGATCCACATTTTTTGCCCGTTGATCACCCATTCATCACCCACCAAGCGAGCCGTAGTACGAGTCGCGCCAGCGTCAGAACCGGCGTGTGGTTCGGTGAGACCAAAAGCGGCTAGATATTCGCCTCGAGCGGCCGGTGCCAGGAAGCGACGCTTCTGTTCTTCGGTGCCGAACATCGCAATCGGCGCGCTACCCAGGCCAATGTGGGCAGCGTATGCCAGTGCTGTACTGCCACAGCAGCGGGCCACCTCTTCAATTGCAATTGCTGTACTCACACTATCAGCACCGGCGCCACCATACTCTTCAGGGAAGGGCAAACCCATCAGACCGAGCTGAGCCATTTTTGCAAAAGTCTCACTCGGAAACGCACTGTGTTCATCGACGTAGCGGGCCTTCGGTGCAATTTCCTTCTCGGCAAATTCACGAACGGTCTGTCGAATAAACTGCTGTTCGGGTGTCAATTCAAAATCCATACAGGGAATCCTCTCTAGTACTGCTGCTCAATGAGTATGGATTGCCGGATCAAATGCCATGACCGGCACGCCTTCCATCGTCTCGGTCATCAGATGGTCTACCACAGCTTTCAGGTCGTTTGTTTCGGCAAACACGCGCAACTGGCGGTCGGCGCTCGTTCCATGCTCGACAATCTTGAGCAGATATTCTACCTCATGTCGTGAGCCAAGCATATCAACAACATCGTCTACCAGTTCAACGATCTCATACACCAGCGCCTTCGCCTCCACTTCTTTCCGTTTACCGAAATCGATGAGTTTACCATCAAGCCCCCAGCGTTGGGCCCGCCATTTGTTCTCGTTGATCAAGGCGCGGCGGTAGACGCGGAAGGTCATATTTTCCTCGAACAGGGTGTAAAACTTCACGATGAGCGCCTGCATAGTGGCGGCCAACGCCAGACACTCTTCGACTTTGGTAGCAACATCGCAGACGCGAAACTCAAGTGTACCGAAGAAGGGGTGAGGACGCAAATCCCACCAGATCTTTTTGCCATTATCAATACAGCCGGTATTGATTAACAACTGTACGTAACGCTCGAATTCACTGGCCGAATGAAAGGTTGGCGGAATACCGGTACGCGGAAACGTACTGAAAATGACGCTACGGTACGACTTGAAACCGGTATTGCGTCCCATCCAGAACGGTGAAGAGGTACTGAGCGCCAATAAATGCGGACAGATATAGCGTGCGACATTCATTAGCTCAATCGCGACCTCGTTGTTGGGCATCCCAATGTGGCAATGCATGCCGAAGATGAGGAGTTGGAGCGCGGCCTCCTGCATTTCACCGACAACCATGCGGTACCGTTCATCGGGTGTGATCTCTTGCTGCATCCACGATGAGAAGGGATGGGTACCTGCGGCCACGATCCGTAGGTTGTGGCGAGCAGCCAGACCAGCAATTGTGCTGCGCAACCGGGTAATCTCGGCCCGCGCCTCGCTAATTGTGCGGCAAGGACGAGTACCTACTTCAACGATGCTCTGATGCATCTCTGGTTTGATTTGTTCGCGTAAAATGGTACGACCTGGCTCAAGGATTTGAGTGATGTAGCTGCGTAACTCACGAGTTTCAGGATCGACGATCTGGTACTCTTCTTCGATCCCGATTGTGAACGCAAAATCGGCATCGTTGGGATTATACACGCTCACCGCGCACTCCTCACTGATGATGAAAAACGTTTTTGTACCGGTATCCTGTATTATATCGCGTCTTGCGAAAATGTGGGGGAGTGTTAGGGGGATGTCTTTTGGTCTTACGAGAACCAATGCGCTGTATCCAGACGGAGGGATACAACGATGAATACCATTCAGGCGCTTAAAACGTCATTGACCTGCGCGGTCGCCCGGGTCTGGGTACGCGGACCTCTGGCCCGCATTGAAAGTGAGGTGAACGAACACCGCTCTGCTGACGTGCATAATCGGCGAGCCAACCAGAGGTACCAGAAACGTCATTGACCTACGCGGCACCTGGGTCCGGGTACGCGGGCCTCTGGCCCGTATTGAACGTGAGGTGAACGAACACCGCTTTGCTGCCGTGCATCATCGGCGAGCCAACCAGAGGTACCAGAAACGTCATTGACCTACGCGGTCGCCCGGGTCCGGGTACGCGGGCCTCTGACCCGCATTGAATGTTAGGTGAACGAACACCGCTTTGCTGACGTGCATAATCGGCGAGCCAACCAGAGGTACCATAAACGTTCATCTGAGCGGAAAGCAACGGGCCTCCACATGCGCTACGGACGGGTCGGAATCTATCTGTACCTTGATCCTCTCTTCTTCTACCCTCCGTCCCTATGTCGGATGAGGTGAAAACAGAGCACTTTGCAACGTGCTAACCATCACCCATACTGGGCAAAGAATCATTAGACATACGCTCACTTCTATACTCATACCGTCTAAACGACCAAAATCGGTAACTGACGGGCACGCAACAATGCTTCAGTTGTCGAACCAATAACCAGATCGCTTAACGGATCGCGGTGGCCATAGCCGCCCATTACCAACAGATCGGCGCGAGTCTGCGCGGCTGCGTGGATGATTGCCGAAGCCGGTTCACCGCGTTCGATGATATACCCGGCAGCAATCTGATACTGTTCGAGATAACGAAATGCGCGTAACCGTACCTGTTCGGCACTAGCGTTTCCTTCGAGCACGGTGACAACGTTGAGCGCCAGGTGCCAGCGTGCGGCGAGGTATGTCGCCAGATAGAGCGCCTCTTCAGCTTTACGACTACCATCGTAAGCCAACAGTAACCGCTCGACCTCCGTAACCGTTTGGGGTACCGCTAACACCGGACGTACTGAACAACGCAGAATTGTGCGCAAGCCAGAGGCCAAACGCGCCAGCGGTGATGAACCGGGTGGATGGTTTACCTGAACCGCGATCAGATCGACCAGACGTGCCCGCTCGCGAATTGCCCGCCCGATGGTGCCGACCTCGATGGCACACTCACCGCGCACACCAGCGGTAGCGCAGCGATCTATAAACGTCTGCACGACTGATCGAGCAGCAGCCGAATCACGCTGACGAGCACTACGCACAACGTGGAGACCGAGTAGTCGGATCGGCTCACGTTCAGCCCATTGCAATAACTGATCGAGAACCTGCCATTGGTCAGGCTGACTACTCACCGGCACCAGCACCTCGCGAAACAACCAGAATGCCGGATCAAGCCGACGATGGCGACGCCAGACACCGGCCGGTGTCGCTGGTTCGAGGTTGTCGGGGATCATCCGCTCAAGGAGTTGTTCAGCCCGACCAGGTGCTTCTGCCAGATCATCAATAGCCTGGGTCAGACTGATTTCCCAGCTCAATCGTTTGCTTAGCTCGTCACGGTGATCACAGAGCCAGAGATAGAGATCGGTCGTCGTTCGTTGCGGAAAATCGCGTAACAGCCCCCGCTCCTGAATCAGATCGGCAATCGGACGATACACCTGATCGTACCAGATGCAGGCCGCTTCCACGAACGATGACGCAGTATCGGCTGTGGTCAGTCGTTGTTGAAGATGCTCGATCTGTTGACGCAGCTTCTCATATTGTCCGGCAACAGTTACTCGTAAATCACAACCGGGCCGCAGCGTGTCAAGCCGGGTGGCTTCGAGAAAACCAGCATATTCACCAGCGATGATCACCTCCTCTAGTGTCATTGACGGATCAATCGGCACCCGCGATTGTAGAGGGATGACATACGCCTGGATGTGATCCATCCCCATCTGACGTGCCACCGATACGCGATGATTGCCGTCGATCACAAAGTAAGCATCGCCGATCTGATACACCTCAATCGGAGGCCAGCCATGCCAGCTTTCAACCGCAGCCATCACTCGTGACCAACGCTGCCAGTCATCGTCGCGGCGAGGTAAGAAATTGCGGTTGAAGTCATGGTACCGGCCAACACTGCCTACGATTGCGTCGAGCGGAATTTCACGCAACTGACGTTCGCCAGCTACACTGGCACGGACTCGTTGGCGAACTTCCTCAAACGGCAGCAAATCATCTGACTGACCCCGTAGGCGCGCCAAGAGATGTTCAATATCAGCCCGCCAGCGCAGTCGTTGAAAGTCGTGCAGTGCTGCCACCATACGGCTATTGGTTGATTCGTCCATAAGGGTTCTATCTGAACAACGGCGGTTGTTGCGACGAGTATCATGGTACCATTGAACACGCATTTCGTTCAACGGAACCTATGAATGGTACGCAAGCCCCCGGCCCGCCTCGGGCCTGCCCCCCTGGGTACGTAAGCCTCCGGCCCGCCTTGCACCTGCCCCCTAGGTACGCGGGCCTCCGGCCCGCCTTGCACCTGCCCCCTGGGTGCGCGGGCCTCCGGCCCGCCTTGCACCTGCCCCCCTGGGTACGCGGGCCTCCGGCCCGCCTCGGGCCTGCTCCCCTGGGTACGCGGGCCGCCGGGCCGCCTTGGGCCTACACCCCTGGGTACGCGGGCCGCCGGGCCGCCTCGGGCCTGCCCCCCTGGGTACGCAAGCCTTCGGCCCGCCTCGGGCCTGCCCCTCTGGGTACACGGGCCTCCGGCCCGCCTCGGGCCTGCCCCCTGGGTACGTGGGCCGCCGGCCTGCCTCGGGCCTGCCCCCCTGGGTACACGGGCCTCCGGCCTGCCTCGGGCTTGCCCCCCTGGGTACACGGGCCTCCGGTCCGCCTTGCACCTGCCCCCCGGGTACGCAAGCCTCCGGCCCGCCTCATGCCTGCCCCCCTGGGTACGCGGGCCGCTGGCCTGCCCCCCTGGGTGCGCGGGCCGCCGGCCTGCCTCGGGCCTGCCCCCCTGGGTACGCGGGCCGCCGGCCTGCCTCGGGCCTGCCCCCCTGGGTACGCAAGCCGCCGGGCCGCTTCAGGTAGTATGGGAGACAACAGAACGCGCACCACAGACGGGTTAGGAACCTACCCATCCCTTGCCCGCCTCACTCTGCCTACTGCCGCTGCCGTCCAGGAATAGCCTTGAACAGCGCTGGAAACACAACGAGGGCAACCCGCTCTTTCAGCAAGTTGCCCTCGTAAGCGGCGTTCTCGCTCGCTCTACCAGCCATTGAATCGAGCTGCTGCCTGGACGGCTGGTGTTATCGCTTCAACTAGCCCTTGCACTGAACCGGAAGTTCCACTCAGCAAGACATTCGGGAACAATCCCAGGGCAATGATAACCAGCGTCAACCCACCCAGTGTTATCAGTTCGCGACGTTGCAAATCTGGCAAATCAAAGTTCACCGTATTACGCACTTCACCCATGAAGGCTACGCGGAATACGCGCAGAGCATACACTGCTGCCAGGATTATGCCAATCACCGCACCCACCGCAAAAGGCCAACCGAGCAGTGGTGAGGTAAAGATACCCTGCAACATCGTAAACTCACCGACAAAGCCGCTTAAACCAGGCAGACCGGCCATTGCCAGAAGTGCAAGCAAGGTAAAACCAGCGTAGATGGGTGTCACCTGCCATAGACCGCCAAATGAACCAAGTTCACGACTCTCGCGGCGCTCCTCGATAACAGCGACGATGATCAGCAGTGCTGCGGTGACGATACCGTGCGATACCATCTGGAGCAGAGCACCATTCATCGCAATGGTATTCAAAGCCAGTATGCCCAACACGATAAAGTTCATATGACTAATCGAGGCATACGCAATCATGCGTTGCAAGTCGCGCTGGGTAAAGGCGATGAGCGCTCCGTACACAATGCCGATAACGGCCAGAACCGCAATCCCTGGCGCTGCCCAAGAGGCAACCTCTGGGAAAAGCGTTATATTAAAGCGGATAAAGCCATACACACCGAATTTCGCCATCAACCCGGCCAGCATAATTGCTACCGGTGTTGGCGCAACGCTATACGCATCAGGCAGCCAGGTGTGGAATGGCCAGAGTGCCAACTTAATGGCAAAGGCGAGGAAAAACGCACCGAACAGGAGCCGTGCGACCAGCGGATCGAGCGTAAAGAGGCCCGAACGCATATCGGCCACAATTTGGTTGAGGGCAAATGTACCGGTGTAGGTCGGATCGATGACGGCTACTGCATTACGATGCAAGAGGTGCAGACCGATAATAGCCAGCAGCATTAACAACGATCCGCCGAACGTATACAGGAACAGCTTCAATGCGGCCGCAGCTCGACCATGGCTACCCCACACTCCGACGAGGAAAACAATCGGGATTAATGCCAGTTCATAAAAGACGTAGAAGAGCAGCATATCCTGGGCGAGGAATACCCCCAGGAAAGTAGTTTCTGCCAACAGGAGCAACACGAGCAGCAAGCGCAGGCTACGTGTCTGACGTTGCCAGGTTGCGGCTACAGCAAATGGGGCCAGGAACGCAGTCAGACCGACCAGCCACAGATTAATACCATCAACACCTATCAAGTAATTGGCACCAAATGCAGGCAACCAGGCCACCGAGTCGACAAATTGCAACGGAGGGCCAACAACGACACCGGATGCAGGTCCATAAGGACCGGTATAAAACAGGACAATAACGGTTCCGGCAACGACAAGGGTTGCTAACGCTGCACTCATTGCTGTCCAGCGATGCAGCGTAGAACGTCCTCGCGGTTGCAACAAAATTACTAGGGCACCAAGCGCCGGTAGCCAGAGCAACAGTGACAGGATGGGTAGGCCAAGCAGGTTCATAAGCGCCAGACCTTCTTTCATTTGAATTAAACAATAACCACACGACAACACGACACCCATTTGGTGCCGCTGAACTAAAGCTTTCTTAGCTTAACCGTCGGTGACGACTTCGTCAGGAGTGAAGATTATGGTGTTAATAGATAGAATGATACCATGGTTTCCGGTAGATGTATGATTTATCGAAGCGATATGTTGTTCTACCTGTTTTAACCGAGGTTACACCCGTATTGTCACCCTGTTTGTGATAAACCTCACGTTTGCACCACGCTTATTGTTATAGCCCGATTCTGTTTTTTTGTCAACCGCTGAAGGTTCGGCTTTTTGCAGGTATCATTCAATGTAAAAGGGTCAGTAAAAATGTAGAAGGTTCAGAATGGTTCAAAAAATTGTGATACATATCACAAGAGTGAGTGGAGCAACAATGTTGGGCATCCATGTCGTACAACCCGCGACAAGAACTCTCGGACGGTCCTGAATGACCAGAGACTCTTCCCTTTTCCCCCGTGACGTCGAGAGGAACTGGGGAGACGCGCCAACCGACCGGTTTACGTGGAACGTAGCACTCTTAGCAGGAAACCCCCTCACCTTCTCCTAACGCCCTTACTCTCCCACTAGAGAGCGAGAAAGAATCCGTTCCTTCTGCGTTTCTCTTTCTCGAACCAGGAGACCTGCACGAGCAGGTGAATTCATGAGTCAGGAATCGTTGGAAGCGGGTGCGTGATGTTCGTTCGTACCATTCTAACATCAAAGATGACCCGAAACCTATACACTAAAAATCCTCCCTACCGTTATAATAGTTCTGACGACAAATGGGCATGTATGCTACAATGGTGTGGAATGCCTATGAAATCAACACAACCTTTAATTGACACACATCTCCATCTTGCTTCAGAGCAGTTTAATGAAGACCGCAGAGCGGTGATTGAACGGGCTATTGAAGCCGGTATCGCCGCTATGGTTGAGATCGGCTACGATTTAGCCTCGAGTCATGCAGCCGTAGCGCTGGCGAATGCGCATCCGGCCATTTTTGCAGTCGTTGGGATTCAGCCTAATCATCTGCATGATTTACCGTCAGACTGGATCGACCAGATTCGCAGGCTCGCTACCCATCCAAAAGTCGTGGCAATTGGCGAGATTGGTCTTGATTACTACTGGATGAAATCGCCACCCAGTGAACAAGAGAAGGCGTTTCGGGCGCAACTAGCCCTGGCCGCTGAGCTAGGGTTGCCGGTTGTGATTCACTCACGTGAGGCAATGCCCGAAACTATTGCGGTCTTACGCGATGCTGCACGTGGTCCGGGCGTGATGCACTCATTCTCAGGAGACTGGACCGCGGCTCAGGAGTGCCTGGAACTGGGTTTCTACCTTTCATTCTCAGGACCTCTCACGTTTCCAAAATCAGCAGCGCTTCATGAGGTCGTGCAACAAGCACCGCTAGAGCGTCTGTTGATTGAGACTGACAGTCCATACCTTAGCCCGCATCCGCATCGAGGGCAGCGGAATGAACCGAGTCGGCTGGTATATATTGCGCAGAAACTGGCCGATCTGCGCGGTCTGTCGTTAGCAGAATTGGCACCACAGCTCTGGCAGAATACGCTACGTGCGTTTCCGCGAATGGCTGAGACATTAGGGTAGGATGAACCAACCAGCTCCGCCAACTTTAATTAGTCTCACTCGTGTCTGGTGGATGTTGCCGGGCGTCGGCTTGATTGTACTCCTGACTGGTGCTGTCATCCGTAGTCTGGCTATATCTGGCTGGGCTGGTGGGTTATCGATTTTACCGTCGATAGGTGCATTTGCCCTAGTGGTTGGGTTGGTGCTGGTAAGCTGGCAACGCTTACCGAGCTGGAGTGCTCATATCGTAGCGCTGGTTTTCGCCTGGGTCTGGATCGTCCAGCAGGTCGGCCCACTGCTCGATGAACGACTCGTCAGTTGGCGTGACCGCGCCGTTGAACTGATTATTCGGATCAGCGGCTGGGTTCGCGTGCTCGCCAGTGGTGGTCGTGGTGAAGACATCGTTTTGTTTGTGGTTGCATTAGCCTTTCTCTGCTGGTGGCTGGTCTACGCAACCGTTTGGGCCGTGTTTCGCCAGCAGCGACCGTGGCTACTGATTGTTGCCAACGCCGCAGTATTTCTCGTTAATTACACATATGTGTTGCCCAAACCCGATACAGAGGCTCTCGTTTTGATCGCCAGCGCGTTACTATTGCTGGTGTATCACCATGTGATGCAGCGCCGGTTGGTTTGGGAAACCCGGCAGATGAGTTATCCTGACCTGTTACCTTTGCGTGCGATGTGGGCAGCGACGGTCGTTGGTGTGGTCTTGATTGCGTGTACTGCACTCTTACCTGCCGATATTCCCACTGATCGGGCAGCACAGACATGGGAGATGCTGCGGTCGCCGTTTCGCATTGCACGGGCCGCATGGGAAGATGCCTTCAGCACGATCAACGCTCCGCCCGGAGCCGGAAGCATTTCGTTTACGGCCAGAGTCGCACCTCTTGGTGGTTCACGGGCACCGGGTTTCGATCTCGTTATGACGGTGCGCTCGTCACGTCCTGAATATTGGCGAGCAGTTGCATTTGATCGGTACGATGGATCGGGTTGGTCGAACACGACCGGTGAGCTAGCTCGTTCAGCATTGGGTGTTGCTACTGCCGAACAGGCACGTACACCGCTTGCTGCCGGTGAGACCCTACCACTCACTGAGCGGCGGGCACGGCAGCTCATTACCCAGACGATCACGCTGGCACAAGAACGGAATGATGACCTGATAGTATTTGGAGGGGCGCCATTACAGTTGAGTCTGCCGACGCGAGTTGAACACCTTGTTGTTCGTGATGAAAACGGTAGAGTAGCGCCGGTTTATGACGATGTGTCACTCATTACTGCGTTGACACCATTGTGGGCCGAGACAACCTATACCGTGACCGTCCTGGCTTCAGTGGCCGATGTGCAGAGTCTGCGTCAGGCCGGTAGAGATTACCCAACATGGGTTCGCGAACGCTATCTGCAATTACCCGATACGCTGCCGGCACGGGTACGGGCAGAGGCTGCGCGAGTCATTGCGGCTGCCGATGCTGAAACACCATACGATCAGGCTGTCGCTATTCAAGATTATTTGCGTCGGCTGACCTACAGCGAGGACATTCCACCCCCGCCAGCGAATGTTGATCTGGTAGACTGGTTCCTCTTCGAGCAACGGTCCGGTTACTGCGACTATTTTGCCTCGGCAATGGTTGTTATGTTGCGTTCAATCGGTGTGCCGGCACGTTGGGTACGCGGTTACGCTAGCGGTGATTTTGATCCTGATCAGGGGGTGTATATTGTGCGCGAAAATGTCGCTCACAGCTGGCCAGAAGTATACTTTCCTGGTATCGGCTGGGAGCGATTCGAGCCAACGGCAGCCAGTTATACGTCACTTCCGCAGCGTCCACTACAGCCAATCTTTGGCGCCGAAGACGAAGGGGTTGCGAGTAGTGTCGGGGGGGCTGGCCTCGATCCGGGTCGATTTGAGGAGCTTGATGATAACTCGATTGCCAGTAGTGCAATCGGTGGAGCTGCTACTTCATCATCGCTGAACAACCCACCAGCCCGTTCTGGTGGAACACCGGTCGGTTGGCTCCTAGTGATGCTAGCGATCCCGCTGAGTATTAGTTTGATATTGTTTGGGTGGCAGTGGTGGCTCAGGCATGAATTACAGGGTCTTCGCCTGGCAGCCACAGCATACGCCGAAATGACCTGGTTGGCCCGGCTGGCCGGGCTCACTCAGCAACCGTCGGAAACGCCACAAGAATATGCCCAACGTCTAGCGAGTATCTTGCCCGAACATGCAGCAACGATACGTGGTATCGCAACTGCTTACACCACCGAGCGCTATCGTCGCGGCGCAGCAGTTCGGGTACCAGCAGAAGCTGATCGTCGAATGCTCCAGCAGGCATTATGGCGTTATGCTGCGCAACACGGCTTGCGGCGCATCTGGTTATCACTCCGCAAGCCAATGGCATAACGCTGGCGAGTCAGTGTTTTCCTAATTCACCCTGTTGCCAGCGGATATTCCCGCGTAGTAGCAAGTTCGATGAGCGAAGTTTGTAAGCGAGATCGGCCGCCATATTGCGCATGACCAGATAGCCAATGCGAGGGTTTCGTTCACACAACGTAGCGAAATCACGCTCGTTGATCACCAGTAAAACACATGGATCAACACAAACAACCGTTGCTGAGCGGGTAGCACCACCGAGCAGCACCATCTCACCAAAACTCTGCCCTTTGTAAAGGAGATTAATAGTTGAAGGCACGAACCTCCCCTCCGATGTACGGGTATTGATCATAATCCGTACACAGCCCTCGTGAATGATAAACAGCTCGTCGCCGTCATCTCCTTCGCGGAAGACCGCTTGCTCAGCACCGATGCGGCGTACCTTACAGATTGTAGCAATCTGCAACAATTCCTCGTCGCTCAGACCGCTGAACAGTTCAACCCGTCGTAGATTTTCGACAACGCCCTTATTCATATTTCCCCCACCAAATTGTGCCTCACTGGGAGCAGCGTTCTAATCATGCGACGGTGCGTTCAGTGAGCCGGTGCGTACTTTGCTACTCACTAGGGGAGTTACCGGTTCGTGCATTAACCAGTGATAGCAGACAGCCGCAAGTGGTGCAGCCAGCCAGTAATTAAAAAGTCGAAAAATAATAGCAGCCGGCACTGCGGCTGGACCTACTCCCATCTGGCTCAACACGGCTACCAAGGCAGCTTCAACCGTGCCACCACCGCCTGGGAGTACATTGAACGTTGATGTAACCAATGCCACACCAAAGGCAGACAAGACGACCGCGAAGCTGACATCGGTACCTAGGGCGTGCAAGACCAGCAGCATCGCTAGACTGTGACCACTAAGCGCAGTCAACTGGATCAGCACCAGCAAGAATACATCACGGCGACGATGGATCAAGAGGCTTCGACCACGCGACAGGTCACCGACAATCCGATCAATCCAGGTGCTGCTCCACCGACGGCCAAACAGACGTCCTATTCCCTGCTGTAGGCCGTAAAGCCATTGGTGCAATGTTTGCTCACTGCGGGTCAAAACAAAGATTGCGATACCAATGACGGAAAGACCAACGAATCCAGCAATATAACTGGCACCAGTTGCTTCAAGCCCACGCCATGCAAAGTAGCCCAGGCTAAACGAAAAGATTAGCAGCATTGCCATCACATAACTGAGGGTTTCGAGTGAAGCCAATAGTGCCGACTCACCGGCCCGAATACCACGCCGGTTAAAATTACTTATGAGAAACGCATAGCTTCCAACCCCACCGGCAGGCACCGACTGACTGATAATAATGGCCGTCAGGGCAGTTGCCCACAGACGGAGGAGATTCATGCGGTAACCGAGCGAACGGAGGACAACATTAAAGACCTGCGCACTCATCAGATAGCTGAAAGCAATCAGCACCAAAGCCGCGAGTAGCCAACCGTGCTTTGCTTCATTCAGGAGACTAAACGCTTCAACGATCCAGTGGCGGTTGAGAATAGCAAGTATAATAATACCAATACTGATGAGGGCGCTGGTGATCAGTTTCCATGGTTTAACGCCCATAGGTGTCCTTTCGAGCCGTAGAGTTGTTGTCGTTGACTCTGCAGGAGTCGGGTCGAGCATTCGTTGACGCCGATGCATGCCTGATGATACAGGATGGTTATGCTTCATCCTACGGCGTCGGGCTTTACCAGACAATGGAGAATATCCCCTCTTTGCCGGTCGGTTCTTCCCAGTGAACCTCAACTCGCTCGACTTGCGCTTGACTGGGGCCGCTGTAGCACCAGCTAATAAGCTTTTGAACGGCTGGTCGTGTTCCTTCAAAGACTGCCTCCACGCGACCATCACTCAGGTTGCGTACCCACCCCCTGACTTGCGCTTCACGCGCGCGATCGCGCGTGTACGCTCGAAAGCTAACGCCCTGTACGCGACCAGAGATAAAGACATGAGCACGAACGAGATCCACGTTCCACCTATCTGTCGCCATAGCTCTGTGTCCAATTTACCTGACTATTGCTGAGTATAGCGCACGAACAGCAGCTCTGCAACTCGTATGCAGTAAAAACTTTGTCAGAGATGTGTATCATAGTACAGTGCGATACTCCTATTATACAGGGGGGCGCAACAAGTGCATGACAGCTTCTTGTACCGACATGGCTATCCGTACTCCGCGTGCGGCTGCTGCCTGGTTGATGGCACTGACAATTCCATGGTCCCAGGTGTCGGCAGCGTCTCCGATCCGAGCACTCGTGTGGGCAACGGCAATAGCGGGCATATGCACTGTATCGAGCAAGTATAACCCGGTAATACCGGCATCATCTTTCCCTTTACCGGCATCGTTGAAGACCACGCCAGCCAGTGTGACGGTAAGGGCATAACGCGCCGAGCTGAGGCCACCGTGTGAACCACTCACTACACAAGCCCCTGTCTCCTCTGGAGTAAGGTATGAGATAGAGTCCATCAAGACGACTCTACCATAGACAAGCGAAATGACGGTTTTACGTTCCATACCCTAAACACGATAAAAGCCGGGTCTATCCCCGGCTTTCCAATCGTGTGGGGTGCCTGATGGGGCTCGAACCCACAACTTCCTGATCCACAGTCAGGCGCTCTGCCATTGAGCTACAGGCACCATGCGGCACTGAAGAATATATCACAACCACGCCATCTCGTCAAATGCGGAAAGAGGCAGTTCCTAACCGAATCTATACCCTCTCACTTCTCCATTTCACTACCAGACAAAAACAACGTTGCAAGACCCTCGCTTCTATTGCAGCACACTGAACACTACAACGCCATACTGCCACTGAGCGCGGAGCTGAAGACCGGCAGCAGCAAAGTACTGATTGAGTTCGGCTAGACTTGGAAATTGGAGACCGCCCGTTGCCAGGAGCTGTTGCAGTATCTGTCCGGGTCGCGTGGTTGCCCGCACCAGACTCATCATGACGCCTCGACCACCAGAACGGAGCAGGCGTCGCCATTCGGTCAGTGCAGCCGGTATATCGCCGATTTCGTTGAGCGTACCTCCCATGACCAGCACATCGACAGTAGCATCAGCAAAGGGTAAGGATTGAGCGCTGGCCCGCACAAAGCTTACCGATAACCCATCACGACGGGCCCGCCGTTGTGCTTCGTCGAGCATGGCCATGCTCAGATCAACCCCGACAACGAAGCCACTCGCATTGCTTTGACGACGTACCTGTTCTAAAGCACGTGCGTACAGGCCATTGCTGCAGCCAACATCAATCATCAGCCCACCCCGTTCGGCACCGGCCAGACCGGTGATGAGGTGGAGTTCACGGTTAAGCGGGAAGTACTCCCCGGTGAGCAAACTCAGTGACAGCGGTCGCCAGGTTCGTTCGTAAGCCCAGGCTGCTGGCGGTAAGTCATTCACTATCTGGGCTATACTTGCTGGTTGGCGTTTCCCAATCACATCGAGAATGCCGTTTATTATTGGATACACCACGTCACAGAACGAACAACGCAGATGACCGGTAATGATCGTACTATCGGTCATTTGATCAATTTGCGCTACCTCTAACGTCGCCGTAGGGTGGTAGGGACAGGTTATGAATGGGAGCAGTCTAGCCTCCATACCACCATGATACCACAACGACGTTACGGTATCACTGTACATACCGACGAGCGACCGCAATCAAATGTTCATACTCGATTGGTTTAGACAGGAACTCGGCACAACCCGACTGACGCGCACGTTCAATATCGTTTCGTGTCACGTGACCACTCACTGCAACTACCGGAATCCGGGCAAGTTCGGGATCACGTTTGATATATTCAGTCGCTGTCCAGCCATCGAGGCCAGGCATCGACAGGTCCATCAGGATCAGCGCTGGCCGATGCTGTTTGGCGAGTTTGATTGCGGTGTATGCATCGGCAGCGAGTTCGACCTTGAAACCGCTGAAGCTTAACATCTGACCGATAATATTGCGATTGTCCAGATTATCATCAACGACGAGAATGAAGCTCATGCCGGTTCTCCAACAAGAGGTAGTTTCGATGCCAACGATGAGGAGTTAACCGCAGAAACAGGCCTGGTTGGGATCCAGACGGTAAATGTTGATCCAACACCCACATCACTTTCCACTGCGATAGTGCCACCAAGAGCCTGCACAATCTGCTTGCTCAATGCCAGACCAAGACCAGTACCCTCATAGCGCCGGGTAACCGATGAGTCGATCTGGCTGAACGGTTGAAAAAGTTTGTCTTGTTTATCGCGTGGAATACCGATCCCGGTATCGATCACCGCGAACTGAATACCGGCCACATCGCCGTGCTGTACAGATGTTACTTCGAGTCGGATCGTTCCGTTTTCGGTAAACTTGGCAGCATTGCCGAGCAAATTGATTAAAACCTGACGTAAACGACGAGGTAAGAGCCTGCGAAACCGTGATCATGAGGCCCATTGTGCAATCACCTTGTGCAGCGCTTTGGAGCGCCGTCCTCGTTGTTTGGGAGGCTGCCAGCGTGGAGGCGGCCCATGAACGTGCAGCCATTCCGCAACCGTCCAGACGTGGTGGGTGAGGCTGGCAGCCATGGCCGGTGGGCAGCGATGGCCCTGGGCGTGGGTCAGGGTGGCGTGGGGCGTCCAGCAGGTGTCCACCGTGCCGACCAGGGACATGCCCAGGGGCACCATGCGGTGGCGCCGGGCGCCAGAGCGGGGACACCGCACCAGGCTGGCCAGGCGGGAGCGGACGGTGGCATGCAGGGCGCTCGCTGGCGGCGGTGTGCACGGTCTGCCCCCCGCCCGACGCGGCCAACCGCTCATCCAGGGCCGCTGCGGCGCCCGGCACCAGGCGGCGCACACCGCTCACCACGCGACCGCGCTCGTCCTGCGTGACCACCTCCGATGACGACCTGGTCCCAGGGTGCCAGGTGAGGGCGTCCGGGGCCCTGCCTGGGCGCCTTGCTCCGCACGGCGCAGCGGAAGGCAGTGACAGAGGCTGCCAGTCCGTCCACGGCCCCCAGCAGCGCCCCCGGGCGGGCGCAGGCCCGCACCCGGTCGGCACGCGGGCGCATGCGGCCCGTGTCCCGCTGGGCGCTGACCACCCCACCCAACCACCGCCGGGTGCTCACCATCAGCGCCATCGCCATCCCCACCATCCCCGTCTGCACGCGGACGCGCATCGCGTCCGCGTGCCCGTGCCGCAAGGACCAGCACG
>Ga0209691_1001134_pt1 | contig 16486 bp, 18 predicted proteins | sample YNPMSBMetaG_FD_187120 | JGI IMG/M metagenome (GOLD analysis project Ga0209691, IMG submission 187120) | Anoxygenic and chlorotrophic microbial mat microbial communities from Yellowstone National Park, USA - YNP MS-B MetaG (SPAdes) (version 2) ... | reverse complement strand
TCCGCCAACAGTTCGCGCAACATTTCTTTCACGGCGTTGCGTTGGCGTTCCACAAACTTGTCGGGTTCGTGGTACATTTCGTACAACGCTTCTACGCTTTCTCTATCGCCCGTCAGAAACGCTTGCAACAGCGCACCCGCCAACTGAATGAGTTCGGGCGGTAGTTGCTGTTCCGCGCCATCTTGCTCTTCTTCTTCTTCGCGCTTCCGAATGTCCATCGTGTCCATCGTATGTATCCTCCAATCGGATTATACCCGAACAATTATACCGATTGCCCGACGGATATGTTCCAACTGTTGTTGCCCCCGACCATATTGGTTTGCATAAGTTCGTTCGCCGATGTTATGCTATCTTCCAGCGCACGGGGTATTGCCGTGCCCATCGGGTTGTGTAGTTTGTAGTATACCTTAGCCAACCGTTCCAGTGCAATCTTGGTGTTGTACCATTCGGATTGTATACGCACGGTCTGACCCGCTACCGCCGCGACCACTTCCGTTGCAAACTTTGCTCTACCCGTTGGCAACACGCCACGCACATATTCCGACACGCCCAGTAGTGCGTCCATATCTTGCTTGGCTAACGCTTCCAGTGCTTGCCATTCGGGGTTGGGCGCGGGTGTGGGTATCGGGAGAATTGCGTCTTGCTCGTTGACAAGTATGTATACTTCTTCTGGGTTCTGCAATCGTGAGAGTTCGCTCTCATCAATACTGCTTCGCTTCACAGCGTAAAAACCCGCGCCACGCCGTGCCATATTCAAGTATGTTCGTCGAATTTCGTCCAGTATGAACTGTTGTGGGCACGCAAGTTCCACATCGCCGATGGGGTACACGGTATCTGGGATGTGGTGTGCGGGGAACAGCACGATGGGTATCACGCCATACGGGTTGGTAAATGTTTCAACATCTGTGCTGTCCACTTTGTACCGATGGTACACATCGGCGTACCACACTTCGCGGTAGCGTGTTCCATCACCATCTCGGTACTCGCGTGCTATCCATTTGGGTTGCATTACATCACCCGTTGTGCAATCCCACCACAAATCAGTGGGTGAGATGGATTGCAACCGCCAACCGTGTTGCTTATCGCCCACTACACAAACCGCGCCCAAACCAACAACCAACCGTTGCATAATCGCGTCGCGCAGTGCCAGTTCGTTGCTGGCAAGAAACTCGCCAAACTTCGGTTGGAACAGTTCGGTATCATCCCCGAAATCTATCACAGTACCGCGTAGCAGTTGCATCATCGCATACGCTTTGATGGTGATGTTTATCAGTAGCATATTGCTGTGCCCTTCGGGAATACTGGTACTGATGAGTTGGTTGGCGGGCAAATTGCTGACAATCTCGCGCAACCGTCGGCACTTGAGTAGCCAAGTATCACGCTTGGGGGGGTTATCCCCAAGCAACTGTTCCATCTTATGCCGAGTGATACTCACCAACTCACGCATAGTTATTCTCCATCATCATCTACTATACCGAATGTATCCCAGTATCGTTTCTCTTCGGGTGTAGACGGTAGCACCAGTTTACCCGCTTCCCGTGCGCATTCCAGCGAGAATGCACGCGGTACAACAATCTGTGCGCGTGGCGGAAACACACGCTTGGTGAGTGTGCCACAGCGTTCACAGCGTGGTACAACATCACGCTGTTCCACTGTTCGCTTCGCAACGGTTAGCCAACCGCAATTGGCACAGCGGTATTCGTAAATCATATTCCAACCCCCGTTAGTGTGCGCTTTGTGGGTGAACCACCATACGGTTCGGCGCGTAGAAAATCCACAGCAACCGTACCGCCGATACCCACCAACAGTTCCACGCTATCCCAGCGGTCAACAGTTAGCGTATGAACTACCCAGTTATTCGTGGTGGGTACGCTGACACTATCAATCGGTGTACCCGCACGATAGAAATTCAACAGTAGTGGTGGGTTCATACCATCTGATTGCACACGCACTTCGCAGTTCACCACTTCCGATGGCATACCCAGTTCAAGCTCGTTGACGGGTGATGTGTTGTAGATGTAGATTCCATCGTTCTCGCCCAGCGCAAGCAGTATTCCAACACCCGCGCTATCTGTCCAGTTGAGATTGCTTATCACTTGATTTGGGTACACCATAGTTTACACCTCGCGGTACACAACATACCCGCCGACGGTAGCGTTAGCGGATAGATTGATGTTTAGTGCTTGTCCAACAGCGGTTTGGAACAATCCGCCATCGTAAGCGTGTGCGATACCGCCACCTTCCACCACACGCATACTGCCCGTGATGTCGGTTGTGCCCGATTGGAATTTGATGTTCACGGTAGCGTTTGCCACCACAGCGAACGCGATTACTCGGATACGCTTGCCCGATACCGCGCCAACAACTTGTGTGTTGCCCGATGTGGTAGCGTTGATGGGCGCGTACAGAACCGTGCTATGTGCCACAATCAGCGGGGAGTTCGCAACGGTTATAGACCAACTACCCGATTGGGATACGGGTAGTGGTGTGTTGGTGATTTCCACTTCGCCCGACACGAAACTGCCCGTATCGCTAATCACGCGGAGCGGTTCTTGAACCCGTATCCGTTCGGGCAGTTCCAACTGCACGGGTTGTGTGTTCCCACTCCCGCGACGAGAGAACAGATACTGCTGTATCTGTTCCAACCGTTCCAGTATGAGTTGCAACAACCGTTCCATATCCATTACCATTATACCCCCCCATCGTCAACATCGGTAGCGTGCGGTAGCGGGTGATGATACTTGCTGTGTGTGCGGGTGTTGAGTTGCGCCACGATGGCGGGGGGAATGTTTGCATGGTGTTCCATCAATTGCAGTGGGAAATACACATAGCGGTCTACAATCATCGGGTACTCCAGTGTGCGCTTGTTGTCCACAATCGTTATCGGTTGCGAGAGAGTGTTCAGATAGTTCCCGTACACGGTTCTGCTGTAGTTGTCCACGAACAGCAGTAGCACGGGCAAGTCCAGTTGCGATTGGAGCGCGTGGTAAGCGTAGTAATCGTTGCGGTCTATCCCAGTGTCGGGGTAGTAAAAGCGGGCGCACTTGCATTTCACTTCTACACCAACCAATCTCCCGTCGGGTGTGATGGCAATCATATCCAGCGGATGGGGTCGGTCGGTAGCGTAAGCGTAGATGTGCCAACCCATACCCGCCAACACATCTCGCACATACCGCTCTGCTATTGTTCCCTTCCGTGTGGTGGGAAGTTGAGAAAACATTCCAGTAGAGTATACCGCAAAACGGGGTTGACAATCGCGCGTGAAATGGGGTATAGTGAGTGGTATGGAACAAGTACGAAGCACGGGTAATGCACAATCGCTGTATGAGCGATTTGGGAGTTGGGCTACATTCCAGCAGTATTGGTTCACGAACTGCTTCGTCGCGCACGATGAACGCAAAGTACCGTACATCGGGGATGTGCGGTACTTGAACCCGCTAACACTTGCCAGTTCTACTGACCCGTCCACTTGGCGAAACCCCGCTTCGGTATTCGCCGCGATACACGCGGATACGACGGGCACGCTTGTCGGGATTGGGTTCGTTCTACACGGCGACGGAACCGTGTGTATTGATTTAGACCACTGCGTTGACGAACACGGCAACATCAGCCCAGAAGCGCAACGCATTCTGGACAAATTTCCCAACACATACGCTGAGTATTCGCGGTCTGGACGCGGGATCCATATCTGGGTGCGCACTTCCAGACCACTCCCAGCAGATGGTAGAATTGACCAGAAAAGAAAAATAGAAATCTATCAGAACAAGAAATACATCGCTATCACGATGGACATACTCCCCAACAGACCGCAAGAGATTGCGGACTACACCGACGAACTACACAATCTGTACCACGAAGTGTTCGGGAGTAATGCGAACAACGCGCCGAGTGAACCCGATGATGAAACACACCAACTCGGCGATACGGAACTCCGTGCGCTGACCATCACAGCGGGTAGCCCTGATGGAACCGATGATGAACTGATTGAACGGTTTTTGCAGAATGCGGATAACCGTACCCTGTGGAACGGCGGAAAACTCCCACACCACGCAAGCCCGTCCGAAGCAGATTGTTCACTGGCATACCGCTTGCTGTGGTACACGGATGGTGATGTGCAACGCGCACACAATCTGTTCTGGCGGTCTGACCGCGTGTTGCGGGAGAAGATCCGCAACCGCCCAGATTTGGTAGACCGCGCGGTAAACGCCGCGCACAGATACTACTTGCAACGGAAACGGGAACTCCAGCAATCCGCACAACACGCACAACCAACGCAACCCGCCACTGTCGCAAACTGGGATCTTTCGCAACAGTTCCCGTGTGGTGAAGCCCCAGATACTTACGATTACGGCGCAAAAGTGTGTGCCGCTGTGCTGAACAAAGAGATTGTGTACCTCCCGAACCGCGAAGAATGGTTGGTCTACAACCACGAAACTGGACTATGGGAAACCAGCAAAGCGCAACTCTATCAGCGCGTGAAGCAGATACTTGTGGCGCACTACGAACTTCTCGCACAGCACAACACGCAGATTGAGAAACGGTTGGACACACTGCTGAAGCGTATCTACGATGGGTATACCGTGCGGAAAGTGATTGAACAGATGGAGATGTTGCCCGAACTGCACGGTTCTGAAACGATGTTCAACAGCAACCCACTGCTGATACCGCTACGCAACGGGGTGTACGATTTGACCATAGAACCAGACCGCGTGGATGTGGACAGTCTACGCAGAAAGTTCAGACCGTACCGACCCGACGATTACATCACACACGCTTTTGACGCGAACTACAATCCCGACGCGAACGGCGATTACTGGATACACGCGCTGGAAGAATGGTGTTGGGAACCCGCAACAGATACACCCGATAGCGGTCTGATTGAGTACCTGTGGTACGCCATCGGATACACCATCACGGGTAGCGCACGCGAACAACTGATGTTCATCATCTACGGCGCGGGGGGCAACGGGAAATCCACGCTGGTATCCACGATTGCTAAGATGATGGGGAACTACGCAACCACTATGCACCAAAATCTGTTTCTGCTGGACAAAAACACATCCACTGACCACGCACGACAACTGGAGCCGATGTGCAACAAGCGAATGGTTCTCCATCCCGAACTACCCGCCGAAGCGAAACTGGACACAGCGAAAATCAAACGGATTGTGAGTAGCGAACCACTGCTGGCACGGAAACTGTACCACGAAGCAACACTGGTGTACCCCACTTGGAAAATCTGGTGTACCGCGAACGATGTACCCGAAATCACTGACCAAGCCGTGTGGCGGAGAATAAAGATCATCCCGTTCCGCAAAGTGTTCACAACGGGTATCAAAACGCTACTACCCGTTGGGCAACTGGATCCCGAACTACCCCAGAAACTGTGGGAACAGCGCGATTACTTAGCCACGCAAGCGTGCCACTACGCCGCGATGTGGCTGAAGAACGGTATGCCCAACAACGCCACTGTGGAACAAGCAACCGATGATGTCCATCGGGTTTCTGACCCGTTTGAAGATTGGTTCAACAACTGCGTGGAGATTGACCGTGCTGGGATTGTTCCGAACAGCGAAGCATACGAACACTACAAGCGGTATGTGGAGAGTTTGGAACAATCGCCACTCACGATGAAGAAGTGGGCACAACGAATGGCACAGAAGCGCGTGCCCGTTGTGCGTACCGTGCATAACGGAAAACAAACACGCTGCCGAACGGGTATAAAACTTATCCCACACGACAACTAACACCACGCCACAGCAAGCCCAATACCCCGTTATCGGCACTACTCCCCAGCCGATAACGGGGAATTTTTCACCATCCAGTGGGGAATTTTCACCCAGTACCACATTACACCATCCGCAATCTATGCAACTTCGCCCCCCAAACTATGCAACCAATCTATGCCACAGCACCTTCTGCACCCGTTCTGACCGCGTTCTGACCGCCATTCGGACACACTGTGGGGGGTAAGAGTGGCATAGATTGGATACCCCGTTGCACACTTTCTGGCACACTTTGGTTTTTGACCCGTCGGTCAAATTTGAGTTCAAAACACACTCCGCTTGCATAGATTGCATAGTTTTCATACTTCCCCCCAAAGAATAAAAAAAATGGGAAAGAGAATAGAAAAGAGTGTAAGAGAGAATATACGGGGCGCGAAATGTATGCAATCTGTGCAACCCATACCACTGTGTTCCCGAACGAGCGTGGGTGCGAGTAGCAAGCACGGCGGGTGTGAGATGGTGGGGGGGGGAAAGAAAAAAAGCGCGGGGGAAAAGCGGGTGATCATCAATCCCCCACGCTATTCACAAGGGTTGCGCACGGGTATACACAACCACCATCAATTGTACCACATCTTGTACCGATTTGTCAACCCACACTGTGTGTTGTGGTGGATGGCGCAACGGGGAAAGAAAATCGTGTGGGGTATGGGGGAGATGGAGAGAAGCACGCGAGATGTGTAGCACACGCTTCTACCCCACACGCGAGAGAGCCGAGCAACTGACCGCGATTATACCCCATCCCGTGCCAACTTGTCAACTCCAACAGCGGTATACTCTACTGTGATGGCGGAGCAGATTGGTATTCGGCTGAACGGAACTGTGTATCTGTACCGAACGGGTGATGGTGATGTGTTGCGGTTGTGGGTATCCCAGCAATCGCTACTACCCGTTCCGCCCACCACACACACTGTGTTGATGGTTGGTCAGATGGGGAGTGAACCGTACACGGTCAACGATTACACCCGCGTCCCGATACTGTGCGACCGCGCATTCTACACGGGTAGACCAATCGCGAAACTCATCCACAAACCCACACAACGCACCATCCCGCTCTACCCATCTCGCGAGTGGTTGGATTACTTGCACGCGCACACACCCACCATCATCCACCACAACGAACGGTACTGGGTATTCACGGATTACGATAGCGATACCGTGCAACTGTACCGCGAGTGTGGGGGTAGATGGGATAACACATACCGTTGTTGGGTGTTTCGCGAATTACCATCCGCAACCCAACTCCAGAATGCCCCGATTTGCCCGCTATTTTCGCTTCTCAGCCCCGTCTGACGCGAAACAATACTTCTGATACCCCCACGGGTATAGACGGGCTGTACGGGCAAAATAACGGGCAAAACCGCGCCATCGGGATTTTGCTGGGGTGTTGCGTTTGGTGTTGGTGATGGGGTATAATCTGGGCACTGGAGGTACAACGCTATGGCACTTACGCTGACTGTGCAGAGCAACGAGCCGATACCGACGGGTGAATACACAGTGGAACTGACCGCGATTGAGTTGGTGGATACCCAGTTTGGGAAGCAGTTGAAGTGGACATTCGTTGTTCCCGACCACAAACGCACGCTGGTCGCGTTTTCCAGTTTCACCGCTTCACCCAAAAGCAAGTGTATACGCTGGGCGTGCGCACTACTGAACCGCACGATAGCGGTTGGGGAAGAAGTGGATTTCCAATCGCTTGTTGGGAAACCCGCAACCGCTGTGGTGGTACGCAAGCGGAAAGATGATGGTTCGGAAATCAACGCGATTGAAGATTTGTTGCCACTGAACAAACCGAGCGCGGATGACCCGTTTGCGTAGTGTTCCCCAAAACGCGGGGCGAGTGTGTGCTAAGCACCCGCCCCGCCATCCCAACCCCAAGGAGGTGATTGGGATAGATTATACCCCATCGGTACAGAAAACGCAACGGGAGAAAGAGTTCCAGCGTGCTGTGATAGAGTATGCCCGACTGATGGGTTGGCGGGTACACCATACCCGACCAGCACTCACTCAGCGGGGTAGATGGCTAACACCCGTTCTGGGCGATGTGGGGTTCCCCGATTTGGTGCTGTGTAGACCACCACGCTTGGTGCTTGCCGAGTTGAAACGGGCGGGCGGGAAAGTATCTCCCCAGCAACGGGAATGGTTATCTGCACTGCAAGCGTGTGATGGCGTGGAATGCTATGTGTGGTATCCCAACGATTGGCAACAGATACTATCGGTACTTGCGCGGTAGCACGGGCGATTGGTATCGGCGCGGTTGGTGTTGCAGTAGTGTGTGGTATGTGATGGGTTGCGGTTCCGTGTACCGCTGATAGCATTCGGCGATTGCGTACCGCAGTGCGTCCAGCGCGTGGTCATTCTCCGCAATCAAATCGTCGGTACGCTTGATGTTGTATTCCGCTTGCGACCACTCATCCAACAGATAGTGGCACTTGGGCGATACCCACAATCTATCGTGTTCCAGCAAATCCCGAATGAGTTGCCAACCGCCAATTCTATCGTTCTGTGCGGGTTTGGGCGCAATCCCGTACAGTTTGTATGTTTTGATAGCACTATCGGGCGTGCTTGGGTCAATCACGATGGTTGTGTTGCGGTACGGTTTTGCGAGTGTGGATAACCGTTCGGCTTGCTGTTCTGGGGTGAGTTTGGTTTCATACACCATCTCATCCACATAGTATTTCTGTCCATCGGTAATCACGCGCACGCAAGCGAATGGTGATGTGTAGCCCCAGTCCACACCAATCACACAGCGTGTGGTGGTTGTCCACTGGGGTTGGGTATCACTCACAATCGGTTCGCGTGTGAAATACTTCCCCGCGGTTCTGATAACCACACCCAGAAACTCTTGTTGAAACAGATGTTCCGCTCCGCGTTTCCGATAGCGTTCCCGCTGTTCGTCCAGAAACTGCTGGGATACCAGACCGCCATCCAGTGTGGTGAGATGTACCACAGCATACTCATCCGTTTCAGCGAGTTTCGCGAAATCGCCATACCCGCGTGGTGTGCTGGCGAGTAGTATCCCGCCCATCTTCACACTGATTGTGGGTATCAGATAACTGTCCAGTATGTGTTGCAAATCGTCTATGCTGGCACTTTCGTCAATCACTACCCAGTCCAGCGTGTACCCTTGCAGTTGGCGGTAGTTTTTTGCGGTCAGCCACTTGCACTGACCGCCCGTGTACCGCCACTTGATGTGGTATGGTGCTGAGTTTTTGTACCGTGCGAACTTTCTGTATGTGCTGTTATACAGTTGGAGAAACTGTGAGAACCGTTGTGCGGTACGCTCATACCCAATCTGTGCCAAATCGTGTGTGGGTGCTACCCACAATATCTGCTTCCCGTCCAGCACCAAATCCACCACCAATCGTGCGAGTAGTTCGGTTTTCCCCACTTGTCTACCGCACATCCAGAGAACCCGTTTCTCGCCCGTACACAGCGGTAGCAGTAGTTGTTCTTGCCCCGCTGTGAGTGGTGGGTAGATGGTGTTGAACAGTTTCCATCGTGCGTAGTTGGCGAATGGCATACCATCATTCGGCGGGTTGCAGTGCTTCCACCAATTCGGGTGCTACTCCCGTGTCGGTATACTTGCTGATGAGTTCCGCCGCGATTTGGATGGCTTGCAATCGCACATCGTGGTTGCTGGCACGCATAAGTTCCAGCAGATTGACCACCATCGTAGATTGCAGTAGTCCGAGTAGTGCCATCCAGTTCTGACGAATGCGGGTATCAATATCCAGCAGATACCCGTCCACTTCGCGCTTGATGTGCGGTTTCTTCAGCAGTGCAGTTATCTCGCGCACATCCATCCGCAGTATGTGCGCGGTCAGCAGTTCGGACCGCGTAAGCGCAAACACGAACGGTACAAGTTTGCACTCTTCGCGCTCCGTGTATCCGCTGAGTTTCTGTTTCGGCACGGTATCACCATCCCAGATTACGCAGTATGCGGTTCACGATACCCGTGATGGTTGCGGGATCATCGTACAGCGGTTCGTTCCGTTTCCGTTCCGCTTCCCGCTGTTGCTGTTTCGCAATCCGCATTTGGTCTATCGGCTGGATATTGATACCGATGGCGCGGAGTAATCGTTCCCCGCGCGAGTGTTGCAGTACGGGTTGCAGACCGCGTTGGGGTTCACCCATCAGCGCGTACAGCGCGTGTGTAATGCTTGCGGGTGTGAACTCGCGCACCAATTGGTTCACCAACCGCACGCTATCATCACGGTTCTCCACAAGCGGGCGTGCAATCGCCGTGATGGGCGAACGGGATACCCAGCCCGACAGCGATAGCAGTGGTTCGGCGAACTGCACATCCATCGGCAAGATGGTGCTGTATGGCATACCCCGTGTTGGTGATATGGGGTACATCTCGCGCTCTGGGAACCCGAAGCGTGGTGCTTGCGATACCCCGTGTTCATCATCCGCTTGGGTAATCCGTGTTGACCGTTCTATCGGTTTCGCGATGATGTTATACACCCGTTCTGGGTTTTGGCGCAACGCTTCTCGCAACGCCCGAACCGCGAAATACTGGTAGTTGAAGAACGGTAGCAGTGCGATGTTCAGCGCACCAATCGTTTCGGGTATGGCTGAGTAATCCATTCGGAACTTGGAGTTGCCCTGCATTACGGGTATGGGTGTATCATTCATCAGTGCTTTGCGTCGGCGTGTTGCGTCCATCAACAGTGCGGGTATCAAATCGCCCGCGCTGTATGCACGCTGTGCGATTGTGTGTATCCAATCCAGCGGTTTTCGCCATCGGGGTATTTCTTTCGCACGCACTTCCCGCGTGATTTCGGCTGCGCGACGGAACGGGAACAGTGCCACATCCAGCCAATTGCGGGGCAATTGACTAATCGGGATACCCGTTTCTTGTACCAGTGTACCCGCGCGTATCATATCGTCAGTATTGGGGGGGCTAAGCGAAAGTGCTAACCGCATAGCACTTCTGACGCTATTTCTGTTGGGGAACATCGTGATTAGCGGTTCCCAAAGAACCCCAGTAGATTGAACCCTCCCAGTAGACAACATTTGTTGCAATTCTTTTATGCGCGATTGCGGTTTACCGCTGTACGATAGAACATACGCGATGTCCAACAAATCGGGGTGTTGCGCGATGTAATCTCTGACATTCGCGTTCCCGCTCTGCGCCATTACATCGGCTACCATCTTGCGGAAGCGTATCATATCCCGCACGGCTTGTGGCAAGCGGAGAATGTCGGCAACATCCACATCGCCCGTCAAATAGCGGAACAGAAAGTTCTGGAGTGCGTTGCGTGTGTGTGTGCCGAGATTGTAGATGGTTTTGGTTCGCTTCCAAGCACCAATCGCGCGGTTCAGAATGTTTTGGCTGGGCAGTATCTCGCGCCGAAACACAGCACGCGCCCCTTCCCACATACCCGTTGTGAGAATATCGTTGTGCCAAATCTGGGGGTTGAGTGCCAAGTTTTTGTCAACAAGTTCAGCGTGCCGATACCAAGCGTCGCTCCGCTCATCAATAACCGATTTCAGTTTCTGCACTTCATCGGCAAGTTCTGGGCTGACCGCACGGATTTGCGTTTCTATCTGTTCAAGTTGGTTCAAATCTTGTTTCAACAGTTGGTCAAGCGTGTAATCCACACGCTCGCTGATGTTCCGTTGTTTTATCTCATCAACATACTTTTCAAAATCCAGAATGTTGTGTGATTTTGGTATGTTGATACCCAGTTCGTTGGCACGACGAATAACATCGTCCAATTCTCCACGCAGTGTCAGCATATCACTCCCCACACTACGGGTGAACGAATACACGGGCACGCGCTCCAACGCTTCGCCCAGTTCGCGCAGTGATTTCGCTTTCTCCCCAGCGGGTGCTTGCTTAGCAACTTGTTTCGCGGCGGTTGGGTGCATTACCCGTGTACCCACAGCACCCACAACTTCCCGCACGGGTTCCGCAACTTTCTGCACGGCGCGTGTACCGCCCACTGCTTTACCCAGCGTGCTGACAACGGTTTTGACGGGTTTCGCGCCCACCAAATTCACAGGATCCAGCGCGAAATCCAGCGCACCACCAAGTAGCACGCGGAACCACTGTGGCATATCGGGGTATGCGAGTTCCAGCGCACTGCCGAATGTTGGATCACTTGCATAACTCTCGGCGAACGATTGTGGTGCTGGGAACGGTTTCCCGCCACTCTCTTTCCCGTACTGACCGCGTGGGTTTTTCTTCCCCGCCAACTGTGTAGCACCCGCTGACACACTGCGTAGTGGTGCTTGCAGACCGCGTACCACATTCTGTAGTGCGGATTGCTTCGGTAAATCGCTGATGTTCACTTCGGGGTGTACCACTTCGGGTTGTACCAGTGCCCGCACAGCGAGATTGCCCGTGTTGCCCTGCACTTTCGCCGCGTGCAGTACCGCCGCGCGTAGTTCCGCTTCGGTTGTACCGTTCGGCGCGTACTGCCGTGCCATCTGCATTCCATCGTTCCAGTTCCAGTTCCCGCGCAGATACAGCGCAATCAGTTCACCCAGTTTCTTGGCACGGTCTGTGTAGTCGGGTAGTATCACGGTTGGTTGCCGTGCGGGTTGCTGTGTACCGCGCGGTTGCTGTGCTTGCTGTGTTGGACGGGCGGGCGGTTGCTGTGGCTGTTGCTGTTGTTTCTGCTGATACAACCGCTCTTTGCGCTGTTTGTGTCGGCGCAACGCTTCATCTTTCCGCTGTTTGTGCGTGTTCTGCTGTGGCATAGTTCACTCCGCTTAGAACGCTTTCTCCAGTTCGCGCCGATACTTCGCTTCGGTTTCTCGGATAGTGCGATTGATTTCTTGCTCTATCCGTATCGCGTTCCGCCACATCAGTTCCAAATCGCTTGTCCAACTGAACCCGCTCCGTTCAAAGATAGACCGTATCTGTGTAGCGGGTAGCGGGTTCCCGTTGGCGTCCACAAGCGTATCTGTGCGTATGGTGGGGTAGCGCAACTTGATGTGGTTGATTACTTCTTCAACCGCTTTCCCGCGCAACCGTATCATCGTGTTGAGATGTTCGCGCAGTTCGGCGGGTGAACGGAACGCCACATCGGTTTCGTACCGTGCGCGGTCAAGTGCCAACCGCGCTTCTGCAATCCGCAGTTCGCGGTCAATCTGTTGCAATCGGCGCACGCTGTTGATGGTTTCTTGCTTGATTTTCTCTATCTGCGCTTCGGTCAGCCCAATCCGTTTCAGTTGCAGTTCGGTTTCCGCTTGCAACTTCTGGATTTCTTGCTCCATCTTGCTCGCTTGCAAATCAAACATACTCTGCGCGTATGATTTCAACTGTTCGGGCTGTTCTTGCGCCGTGCGGAGTATCTCTATCGCTTGGTCAACATCCAGCCCGTACTCGCGCATTCTATCCAGCGTGCTGATAAGCAGTTCCACACCCGCACGCTGTGTGAGTGGCGAAGCACGCTCATCACCCAACACAAGCAACGCGCGGTCTAAATCGCCCAGCAGTTCCAGTGGCATTCGCTTCAGCAACCGCTCCGTTTGCGCACCCAAGTTCAACGCCCGCGCTTGCTTCTCCGCTATCTCGGCGCGTGATACATCATACTCGTTGTAGTATTTTGCCCACTGCAGAGATAGCATGTCGGCGTGTTTCTCGCGGTCAAATTCCAACCGTTTCTCGCGGTCAGCGGAACGAATGTTTTCCACCACGATTGGTGTTTCAGCGCGTTGCAGTTGCGCTTGCGCACCCAGCAGTTTCGCCACAATATCGGCACTGCGCAGTGCGGTATCCAGTTCTTGCCGATACCGTTGGTCAGCCATCAGAAACGGTTGCTGGATTGCTTTACCCCGCAGTGCGGATGGTGCAAGCAAATCCATAATGCTCGCGAGTAGCACCATATCTTTGCTCGGCGGTTGGTACTGCGGAAGTTGCATATCCAACATCTGCTGGATACGCTCTTTCAGTGGGCGGTCAGTAGCGGGTTGCTGTTTCGCTTGTTCATCGTCCACAGATGGTGTGGCGATACGCACATCGTCCACCATCTTCGGTTGCGCTTGTGTTCTGGGTAGTCGGATGGGTATCAGCCCACGCAACACATCGTCTACCCGCACACCCAGCCCATCTCCGCCGAGTTTCAGCCCGTTATTCTTGCGCTTCGCCATCGGTATCACCATCCCGATATTCCAAGTGTAGCACGATTTTCACGCGCTGTAGATTGTGCCGATTGGGTACAAGGTGCAACCACTGCACGGGTATCCCCATCCAATCGCTGTTCGTTCGGATGAGATTGGGCGGGGCGAATTCGCCATCTGCAATCACCACGATATGCTCTGCCGATTGGTTCCGCTTGTTTCGCATTCTGATTACCCTCCGATGGTGGTTTGCGTTGGTTGGATACCCCGCGTGTACGCATAGAGTTGCAACAGCGCGGGTATCAGTTGTTGCATAGCAAGTAGTTCATCGGCACGCTGTTGACCGAGTAGACTACCCACCAACGATGTGTATTGCATACCCAGCGGTATGCCGAAAGTTGCTTGCGCATACTGCAACGGTATCAGTGCCCGTTGTCGGGCGAGTTCTCCAGCAGTGCGTGCGAGTGCATTCTCCACACTGCGCTGTGATTGCACCCCAGCGGTATCCATCATTCGGCGTGCGCGGTTCGCGGTATCCGTTTCCATAGCGCGGAGTTGCGCGATAGCAAATGCTGGGTTCAGCACGGTATCCACAGCATTCATTCGGCGGTTCAACAGTTGCGTATTGAACATCCGCTCCAGTTCACCCAGCCCGCCGAGTTGGTTGCGGAACATATCCAGTTGTGCGCTTGCTCGCTTGGCTCGGCGCGATTGGTCAAGATACGATAGACCGCCCGCAACCAACGCGAGATTTTCGGGTTTCTTGAACCAGTTCATCACACTCTGCGCAGTGATGGGGTTTTTCGCGCCGAACAGTTGTGGCGCGTTCCCCAAACTCCACTTCGCAAGTAGTGATGGGTTGGACAGCAGTTTGGGTAGACTGGCAAACCCGTTGGGCAACCCCATAGCAAGCGGTACAGCCCACTGCGCGGCGTTCACCAGTGCGCCGAATGGATCCCGCGCAATATCGCTCAGCGAGTTGTACCGTTTGGGTAGCGTGAACATCCGAGTAAACCATTTCATTTCCGTTTCCCCCGCTTGCGGAACTTGCTCAGCGTGAGTGCCAACCGCGCACGGCGCACAGTGGTTGTGTCATACCGTTCGGGGTTGCGCACCACTTCACGCGCGAACTCCATCGTGGATTTCCCCGCACGCCGTGCTTGCTTGCGAAACGCACCTGGTTTGCGTATCGCTTGCTGTATCCAGTTTTTACGCTTACTCATCGTACCGCTCCAACGCTTCGTTCAGCGCACGCACGATAGCGTCAAACACTACTTCCGTGATTATCCGTGCTACTCCAGCGGACAGTTTGGTTCTGCGCTGGATTTCATTCAGCAGTTCGGGCGAGATAACCAACTGTTCCAGCGCGTACTGAATAACTGCACGCGCTATCCGTTTCTGCAATCCGCGCACCAATTTTCTCATCGCGTTCATCACCATCCACCATAGTATACCGCAACACGCGCTGTGGTGTTCCACTGCTACTCTATCCCCCGCGTGTGTTGATAGCGCGGTTCCAGTACCAGTATCGGCGGTTCCAGCACCACATTCCCGCTGAACAGCAACTCCAGCGTGAGATGGTAGTTATCGTGTTCCACACGCGCGGTAGTTTCTATCGGTAGCGTATCATACTTGGAACGGTTGCCCCTGCGTGATTGTACGAACAGTGTTGCGTACCCGCCGTACCCGTTCACCCGCAGTGTGTAGAGATTGGCGGGTTGCGGGAAACTGATTGTCCACTTCAGCCGTGCAGAACCGCGTACTGTGGTGTGCTTGTAGATACCGTCGGAACCGTAAGCGTATATCTCACCACCATACACGGTCAGACCGCGATACACACCATCCATCGCGGTCAGTTTCCCGTTGTGGAACTGTGTGTATACTTTCCCCGTGTTGTCAATCAGATACCGATAATCCCCGCACGGCACAATATCCACAATCGGGTTCGCGAGAAATCGGTACGGGTAATCGCCACCAATCATCACACCCGCTTGCTCGCTGTAGATGTGTTGCCCAGTGTATCCGACGAATGGTGGTGCATACTGTGTTGCTTGGAGATACACGGTATCGCCCGACAGCAGTGCGTACCAGCCCTGTCGGGTAGCCACATACAGTATCCCGTTATACACTGCCAACCCAATCACGGTATCGTGCAACTCAATCGTTTCGCTCCCGTCATCACTCGCGAATGAGAACCGCGCGGGTGCAGATACATACACTTTGTTCCCGTCCACCAACACAGCACGGCGGTTATACAGTATCGCCATATCCGCACGCTGTGGGTAATCCTGCACAATCAACTGCTCGCCGAGTTCATCATCGGACAGCCAATCGGTAAACGCTGTGGTGGTGTTGCGCTCGGCAACCAATCGGTACACACCCGCGCTATCGGCTCGGTAGATACGGTATGTACCGCTGGGGAGATTGCCCGTGAACCGTACCCAGTACCGTTCGTTGTAGTTCACACCCGCGTTGGATACATCAAAGTAGCGCGGTTGTGATTCCAGATTGTTCTGGATACGGGTGATAGCATAATATCGCGGTGTGGAAACAGCACGAAATGTGATTTGCTTGCGCCAAGTTTGCCGATGGCGCACAAAGTGGCGGATACGCAACGATGTATC